>Ga0102913_1000441_pt1 | contig 12538 bp, 10 predicted proteins | sample Colrivmet1560A02_FD_78197 | JGI IMG/M metagenome (GOLD analysis project Ga0102913, IMG submission 78197) | Estuarine microbial communities from the Columbia River estuary - metaG 1560A-02 | ecosystem: Environmental > Aquatic > Marine > Intertidal zone > Estuary | place: USA: Columbia River... | reverse complement strand
GCCATCGACTTCAAGGTACCCACCTTCGCCGACCAACCCGCGCCCGCTGGCACCGAAGCCCCAAAGAAGAAGGCCGGCAAAAAGGGAGCTAAATAAAAAACCCTATTACTTCCATGAAGACGCTCCTCCCCCTCCTCCTCGCCTTGCTTCTTCCGTTCGCTGCCGCCGCCGAAGATCCTAAGGTCGCCGCGCTTACTACAGTCGATGACGCCCGGGTGGCGGCGATGCTGAAGCCGAGCAAGGCTACCCTCGACACCGTCCTCTCCGACGACCTCCGGTACGCGCACTCCAACGGCAAGGTCGACACCAAGGCCTCCCTGACCAGTTCCCTCCTCGGCGGCGAAGCCAAGTACGTGAGCTACAAGTACAGCGAGCGGTCCTTCAAATTCCCCGCCCCAGATGTCGCACTCATGGCTGGCCGGCTCGAAGTCCAGGCGGTCGTGGACGGAATCAGCATGACCACGGGTATCAGTTACCTCGCCGTCTGGCGCCTCGAAAAGGGCCAGTGGAAGTTCCTCGCCTGGCAGTCCTGCAAAATCCCGCCAGCGACCCCGGCTAAGTAAGACCTGACAGGGGATTGGGGATTGGGGATTGGGGATTGGGGATTGGGGATTGGGGATTGGCGGCCAGCGTGAACGTACTAGAAGTCTCTGTACCCCGCATGTATCCCTCCATCGTCGCCCTTTGCCTTGGCGCCGTTTCGGCGTTGGCCCTCGAGTACCCGCACCCGCCCGCCGATCCGCAACCGACCGGCTGGCCGCTCACCGCGGCGGAACGCGTCTACGTGACCGAGAAGCCCGAACACGACCGCCGACCGGGCCGCGAAATCAACAAACACCTCCCGCAGTTCTGGCCCAGCGTGCCCAGCGCCGGCTACTGGGGCGGCACCAGTTGGCTCGACGTTCACGGCAAGCTCGTCGCTCATGCGCAAAAGAACGCCGGCCCTTGCGACGTGCTCCTCGTTGGCGACTCCATCACGCAGCAATGGGGCGGGCCGCTCGATAAGACCGGGCCCAACGCCGCCTGGCTCAAGCACTTCGGCCACCTCAAGACCATCAACCTCGGGATCGGCGGCGACAAGACCCAGAACGTGCTCTGGCGCCTGGACCACGGTGGCGTCGCCGGCCTCCAGCCCACCGCCATCGTCCTGATGATCGGGAACAACAACATGTTCTTCACGCCCGAAACGGGCGTACCCGCCGCCGCTCAAGGCATCCGTACCTGTGCCGCGAACCTCCGCGAGAAATTCCCCGCCGCTACGCTCATCGTCGCCAAGATCCTACCCTGCCACTCGCCCAAGGACCGCTTCTATCAAGACATCGCGGCGACCAACGCCGAACTAGACAAACTGGCCTTGGACCAGGACCCCAAGGTCAAGGTGCTCGACCTAACCAAGGACTTCCTGAACGCCGATGGCACGATTCGCGCCGAACTCTACCTGCCGGATAAAATCCACCTTTCCCTCGCTGGCTACGAAGCCTACGCTCAACGCCTGAAGCCGCTGCTGCCCGCGCTGACCCCAAAGTAATCCCCATCCCCCACCCCCATCCCCTACCCCCTATCCCCAATCCCCTATCCCCAATCCCCTATCCGCCCATGAACCCCATGCTCTCCTCCTTCGTGGCCCTTTCCCTCGGCTGCGCTTCGCTGCTCGCCGCCGACACGCCAGCCGTACCCAAGGCCGCCGCGCCCAAGGCCGAGGCTAAGAAGGCACCGGTGCGTTTCCAGAACGATGGCAATCCCGAACGTCTTAAGACACCGCTCGTGGTGAAGCCTGACGAGAATATTCCGTACGGCCCACACCGCATGCAGGTGATGTATTTCTGGCGAGCGAAGTCAGACAAGCCGACGCCCCTGCTCTTCTACATCCACGGCGGCGGCTGGGCCAATGGCGACCGCTCCAGCGTGAACGGCCTGCTGAAGTCCTGCCTCGAGGCTGGCATCTCCGTCGTCTCGGTGGAGTACCGCTACATCAAAGACGCTACCGCCGATGGAGTGGTCCCGCCCGTCAAGGGACCGATGCTCGATTGCGCCCGTGCCCTCCAGCTCGTCCGCAGTAAAGCCAAGGAGTGGAACCTCGACAAGACGCGCGTGGTCGCCAGCGGCGGCTCCGCCGGGGCCTGTACCAGCCTCTGGCTCGCCTTCCACGACGACCTCGCCGATCCGCAGAGCGCCGACCCGATTGCCCGCGAATCCACCCGCCTACTCGGCGCCGCAGTCTCCTCGCCCCAAACCTCGCTCGACCCGAAGCAAATGCGCGAATGGACGCCCAATAGCGGCTACGGCGCACACGCCTTTGGCATCGCCGGTGATACGGCGAAGAAGATCTCCGCGTTCCAGGCGTTCTTCGACGCCCGCGAACGGCTCCTGCCCTGGATCAAGGAATATTCTCCTTATGAACTCGTGACCAAGGATGACCCCGCCGTCGGTCTCTACTTCCCGACCGTGCCGAACATCGGCAAGGATGAGAAGGATGCTACCCACTCCGCCAACTTCGGCGTAAAACTCAAGGAGCACTGCGACACAATCAAGGTGCCCTGCGAACTCGTCTACCCCGGCGCACCCGACGTCAAGCACCCGAAGGAAATCGACTTCATCAAAGCGAAGCTCCTGACCTCCGCCAAATGAAGTCCATCGCTTACCTGGCTTCCTGCGTGACCCTCGTCGCAGCTGAACCTACAAAAAGACCGAGCGCCGAGGAGATGAAAGCGCTGGCGCTCAAAATGTCCGTCGACGTCATCAGCACCAAGGACGGCACGCCGCAGAAAGTCGTCTACTACCAGCCAGAGTCCGCGGCTAAGAATCTGACCGGTCCCGCCGTGCCACTGCTGGTCTTCCTGCACACTTGGTCGGGCAGTATCGAACAAGGCCCCATGCTCATGGGCTTGGCTAAGCAACGCGGCTGGGTGATGGTCGCCCCAGATTTCCGAGGGGTTAACAACCAACCCGAGGCCTGTGCTTCCGATCTGGCCTCGCAAGACGTCGTCGACGCCGTGGATTACGCCAAGAGCCACGCCCGTATCGATCCCGACCGCATCTACCTCGTCGGCGGTTCGGGCGGTGGCCACATGTCACTCGTCATGGCCACCCGCACCCCCCAACTCTGGGCGGCGGTGAGCGCCTGGGTCCCGATTTCCGACCTGACCGCTTGGCACGCCGAAAGCAGCGTGCGCAAGAACGTTTACGCCAAGATGATTGAGCAATGCTGCGGCGGCATACCGGGGCCCGCGACGGCCGCAACCTACCGCCATCGCTCCCCGCTCTTCCACCTCGCGGCCGCTAAGGGCATACCGCTCGATATTAATACCGGCATCCATGACGGACACACCGGCTCCGTGCCAGTCAGCCATTCGCTCCTAGCGTTCAATGCTTTGGCGGCAGCGGATAAACAGGTCTCAGCCGAGGACATTGGCTTCATGGTCCGCGAACAAAAGATTCCGGCCACCCTTGCCCACGAAACGCAGAATGACCCCGAGCGTCAAAAAGCCGTGCTCTTCCGTCGCAGCTCCGGCAACGCCCGCGTAACGGTCTTCGAAGGTGGCCATGATTCCGAACCATCCGCCGCACTCGCCTGGCTGGCCCGTCAGCGTAAAGGACAGCCCGTCGACTTCAGCTTGAATTCTGTCACCTTGCCGCAAGCACCCTCGATAGAAGTGGGCAAGTAACTCCGCTCTCAAACAGCTATGAAACTCTGGCCTGCGTCTAACGCCTTCCTCGCCCTGCTCCTCAGCCTGAGTGCGCTCTCCGCCGCGGAGCCGACACTGACGCTGAAAAGCCCCATTGCTCAGTCAGTATTGCAGAGGCAGTCCGCAAACATCGGCCGAGTCGAAATCAGCGGGGAGGTCCATGGCATGGACCAATCCTACGTTTCACCGGTCGTAGAAATCCGTGTCGATAGTGGTGCCTGGCAACGACTGACTCTGTCGTCAGTGGAGCGTAACCGGACCGATACGACCTTCACCGGTGCCGTTGAACTCGCGAAAGGCATGCACACGTTAGAAGTGCGGGCAGTGCGTGACGGTCAACCCTTGGCCAGTGCGCCCAGTGTGAAGTTCGGCATCGGCGAGGTCATTGTCGTGACTGGCCAGTCCAACTCCGCCAACCACGGTGCCGTCAAGACCAAGGCCACATCCGACCAAGTATTTACGCTGACGCCCAAGGGCACCTGGCAACCCTGCGCGGACCCACAACCGGGGGCTTCCGGCGGCGGAGGCAGCATCCTACCCGCGCTCGGTGACGAACTCCAGAGGCGCCTCGGTGTTCCGATCGGCTTCATCTCCTGTGGCATTGGTGCAACGAGCGTACGCGAATGGCTCCCCACCGGCGTCCCCTTTCCGAACCCGCCGACCATCGTGAGCCGCGTGCGCAAGACCGCCGACGGCCCATGGGAAGCCGACGGCAAGGCCTATGCCATGCTCGTGACCCGCATGCGTTCGGTACCTTCCTTCCGTGCGGTGCTTTGGCACCAAGGCGAAAGCGACGCTAACCAGAAAGACACCACGCGTACGCTGTCCGGCAAACTGTATGCGGAATACCTGACCAAGCTCATCGCCGGTGCCAACAAGGATAGCCAACGGAACAGCCCTTGGTTCGTGGCCCAAGTCAGTTACCACGGCCCCACGGACGTCGGCTCCGAGGATATTCGCTCCGCTCAAGCAGGCCTCTGGAAAGATAAGGTCGCCCTCGAAGGGCCGGACTCCGATGCCCTCCGTGGCCCGCTCCGCGACAACGGCGGCAACGGCGTCCACTTCTCCGGCGAAGGACTCAAAGCCCACGCCCACGCTTGGGCCGAGAAGCTCGTCCCCTGGATCGAAGCCCAACGGTAAAACTTCATACCACCATGCTTAAACAGTTTATCCTACTGACCCTCAGCGCCATCGCCGTCCGCGCGGAACTCTCGCCCTCGGTCTACCGCCAACTCCAAGCCGAGGCACCCGAGGCCCTCCAGGTCACCGTCGAACAGGTGGTGACGAAGGTAACCCCGGGCAAGGACGGCACCGACACGGAGGTGACGGCCACCGCCACGGTCCAAAGCGTGACGCGCTCCGCCAGCGGCCTCAAACCGGCGGCGAAGATCACGATTCATTATAACGTCGTCCGCCCCGTGGTCCCAATGCCCGGCCCTAGCCCGGTCCCGGTGCTCACGAAAGGCCAGACCGCCGCTTTCCTCCAAAAGGACGCCGATGGCAACTACCGCCCCGCCGCCCGCGGCATGAGCTTCACCCAGCTCTAGGCGGGTGGTTTGTTTTTCCTTTGGTCGGGCTGGTGAGATTCGAACTCACGACCTCTTGCACCCCATGCAAGCGCGCTACCAGACTACGCTACAGCCCGAGAAAGGAAGGTTCGTTAAGCCCAAGGGGGCCGGAGATGTCAACCCGACAAACAAAACCGCCCCTTTCCTCGACAGGATGGGCCTGATTGCCTAGGAATTAGCCATGCGACGTCTCCCCACGCTCCTGTTGCTGGCCTTGGCCGGACTGGCCTCCGCCGCCGAGTCTCGTCCCAATATTATCTTCATCTTGGCCGACGACTTGGGCTACGGCGAAGTGGGCTTCATGGGTCAAAAGAAAATCCTGACCCCGAACCTCGACCGTCTCGCCCAAGAGGGTCTCGTGCTGACTCGACACTATTGCGGCAGCCCGGTCTGCGCGCCTTCGCGCTCGGTGCTGATGACGGGACTCAACCCCGGTCGCGCCCCCGTCCGTGACAACCTCGATGTCGGTAAGGGCGAGCAGATTCCCCTGCCCACGGGCATCACGACTCTACCCAACGTCCTCCGCCAAGCAGGCTACGCGACAGGGGCCTTCGGGAAATGGGGTCTGGGTGGCTACGATTCCACCGGCCGACCTGACGTCCAAGGATTCGATAAGTTCCTCGGCCTCACGAGCCAATGGGTCGCGCATAGCCACTACCCGCCCGCGATCTGGGAAGACGGCAAGGAAGTGCCGCTCGATAATGGCGAGAAAGGCGTGCCTGGCCACGGCGGCTTCCCCACCGGCGCCGACCCGCAGGACCCTAAAGCCTACGCCGCATTCACGGGCAAAGACTTTGCGCCCGACCGCTTCATCGCCGGCGCTGAGAAGTTCATCGCAGCGCATACCCAACGTCCGTTCTTCCTCTACTTCGCCTCGCCGCTGCCCCACGTTTCCCTGCAGCTACCAGCTGCGGACCTGAAACCTTACGAAGGCAAATTCGCCGAAGACAAACCCTTCGCCCCCGCCGCCAAGGGCTCCTACGTCCCCAACCGCACACCGCTCGCGACTTACGCGGCAATGATTACGCGCCTCGATAAAGACGTCGGCCGCCTCATGGCCGCCCTCGAAAAAGCCGGCGTGGCGGGCAACACACTGATCGTCTTCACGGGCGATAACGGCGCGACGCACGATGTCGGTGGCGTGAACACGAAGTTCTTTAATTCCGCAGGCGGACTCCGCGGGCTCAAAGGCTCTCTCCACGAAGGCGGTGTCCGCGAACCGACCGTCCTCCGCTGGCCCGCCAAGGTTACGGCCGGCACGCGCTCCGATCGTCTCTCGGGTTTTGAAGACTGGCTCGCGACCTTCGCCGAACTCGCCCAGGCCAAGGTAACTACCACGCACAGCGGCGAAAGCCTCGTGCCGACGTTACTGGGCTCGAAGGAAGCGCGCCGCGCCCCACTCTACCGAGAGTTCCCGGGCTACGGCGAACAGCAGGCCATCTGGGAAGGCAAGTGGAAGGCCATCCGTACCGAGATGGGCAAGCAGATGACAGCTAAGGGCAAGGTGACCACGCAGCTCTACGACCTCGAAGCCGACCCAGCGGAGTCGAATGACCTCGCGGCTCAATTCCCCGAGGTCGTCAAAGACCTTGAAACCAAGATGGCGGCTAACCACGTGCCCGACGAACGCTTCCCCCTTGCCGGCGTAGACGCCGAGAGCGGCCCCCAGGCCAAGGCGAAAGCCAAGGCTGCGGCTAAGAAGCAGGCCACGGCCAAGTAAGCATGCGTCTACTGCTCCCGCTGCTCGCCTGCGCGGCGCTGACGTTCGCGGCCGAACCCACGGCCGACGAGCTGCCGGCGGGCGCCAAGATGAGCTACCTCGACAACGGTATCATCCGCGTCGGGGTCGACCTCAACCACGGCGGGACCATCGTCTACCTAGCGCCCAAGGGCGGGCGTAACCTGATTAACAACTACGACCTTGGGCGGCAGGTGCAGATGTCCTTTTACTCCGGACCAGTGCCGTATACGGAAAAAGGCCAGTCCCCTTCCGAGCACTGGAAACACCTCGGCTGGAATCCGATTCAGACGGGCGATGACTTCAAGAACCCGTCCAAGGTGATCGCCCACGAGAACGACGGCAACAAACTGCACGTTACTTGCATCCCGATGCAATGGCCGCTCAATAATGTTCCCGCTGAATGCACCTTCGACTCCTGGCTAGAGTTGGAAGGGTCTTGGGTGAAGGTGCGCTCCCGTCTGACCAATGCGCGTTCGGACCATACGCGTTACGCCGCGCGCCAGCAGGAATTCCCCGCGCTCTATGCCAACGGGGCATTCTTCCGAGTTGTCAGTTACGTCGGCACGCGCCCCTTCACAGGCGAAGCCATCACTGAACAGCCTAAGTCCAAGACGAAACACCCTTGGGTCTATTGGGAAGCGACCGAGCACTGGTCGGCCCTGCTCAATGCGGCCGACGAAGGCATCGGCCTGATTACGCCGGCGCTCACGGACCACACGGGCGGCTTCGCTGGCCAACCTGGGCCGAATGCTTCCCGCGCTAATGCCACGGGCTACCTAGCTGGCCAAGGCAAGGAGATCCTCGATCACAATATCCGCTACGAGTATGACTACGAACTCGTCGTGGGAAGTCTGAAGACCATCCGGTCGCGCGCCCAAGAGGTGGCTACCATGCGTCACCCTCCTGCCCCACGCTGGCGCTTCACCTCGGACCGTCAGGGCTGGTTCTACGCGGGTGTTGGCACCTATGCGGGTTGGCCCATCCGCGGCGAGCTCGACCTCCGTCCTGACGGCAAGACCCCCTTACGCGCGCTCAGCCCACTCACCTTCTGGCAGGCCGAACAAGCAAGTACCGTCACCATCGAGGCAGCCTTCAGCGGCGATGGCGCTAAAGCGACCCTCACGCTCAGCAAACACCCTTTGAATACGGGCGGTGCGGACATCCAACTCGCGCTACCGGTTCTTACTGACGGCCAGATGCGTCGACTCGTCATCCCCGTCCCCAAGACCGGTTACCACGGCGCCTATCATCGCGCCACCCTCACGCTTTCCCCGCAGACCATCAGCGCACGCGTGAAGTCAATCGAGCTCGGCAAATAATTGGTAGGGACCGCACCACGTGCTGTCCTAGTAGCGGTTGGGGGTTATGCGTTTCCTCAATGGTAGGGTCAGCACTGCGTGCTGACCTAGTTGCCGCTCAGGTAGGGGCGCGACTGCGTCGCGTCCGTTCGCTGACAGACTCGCCCAAGCTGCCCCTTTAGACCGGGTGCGCCCTTATCTCAAATTCGCAGTCCGGGCTCAATCAAAGGAAGCGTCCGCCGCCAAAGCCATTTCCCGTGCCCGCTCAGCCGTCGATTTCATCACTGCGGCCGCCTTGGGGTCTTTCTTCTTAACTTTAGCTTTGGTTTCACCAGCACCGATGGAGAGAGCAAAATCATTCTTCTGCGCTGCGCCGACCGTACTCCGGCCCTCGGCGATATAGCGCTGCATGAGCGCTGTCAGCTTTTGCGTAATCTCAGGATTCGCCGCACCCACATCGGTCTTTTCGCTTAAGTCGATTTGTAAATTGAAGAGTTCTCGCCGGCCATCTTTGTGGAAGATGAGCTTCCAAGGACCCTGCCGGAGAGCCAAATCACCCGCGGCGGACTGATGGATGGTGGCTTCGCGCACGCCGTCCTTCGCGGTACCGAGCAACTCCTGAACCAAACTCACACTGTCCTCGCCGGCGCCAGCAGGAACTTTCGTGCCGGTGATTTCAGCGGCGGTGGCCATGAGGTCATTGAGGCAAACGGTGTGGTCATTCACCGAACCAGGCTTCACCTTGCCCGGCCAGCGCACGATGAACGGAACCCGATGGCCGCCTTCATAGATACTGCGCTTGGATTCACGTAAAGGCTCATAGGATCGATGTTCGGCCCCGTTATCACTGGTGACAATGATGAGCGTGTTCTCCGCGAGGTGATTCCGCTCCAGCGCTTCAAGAATCCGGCCGAGGAAGGCGTCGCCCTCGAAAAGCCAGTCGCCATACTTGGGGTCCTTCTTCACCAAGTCCTGAGCGCCGCTCTTCCCGATAAACTCGTCCGAGGGCACGATGGGCTCATGCGGAATGCCGACCGGGAAGTAGAGAAAGAACGGCTCGCTCGCTTTCCTTTGGTCGAGCCACTCCACCACTTTCTTCGCCATGAGCGGCTGGTTCGCCACCGGCGCCACATGGGCGACCACCTGATCCTGTTCGATGATGGTGCCGATGTTCCGGGCGTGCGTGAAGCCGTAAAAGTAATCAAACCCGAGCGCATTGGGACCACCAGTCATCTTCGCCCCAATCGGCACTTCCTTTTCGCTACCTGGCTTACCCGCTACCCAATCCATGCCGAGGTGCCACTTGCCGATGCAGGCCGTCGTATAACCCTGAGACTTAAGCAACGATGCCACTGTCGGGCGACCCGGAGGGATGATCGGTTTGGAGAACGTGGTCAGTACGCCGAACTGCCCGATGCGGGACGGGTAGCGCCCCGTGAGGACGCCGTAGCGAGTTGGGGTACAAACTGCCGCGGCCGTGTGCGCATCCGTGAACCGCATCCCTTGCGTGGCTAACTTATCGAGGTTCGGCGTGCGCAGGGCGGACTTCGGGTTATAGCTCGGCGGCTCGCCGTAACCGAGGTCATCGTAGAGGACAAAAATGATGTTGGGCTTGGATAATTCGGCAGCGCTCAGCGGCGCTAGCGCGGTCAACAATAGGGCGACGAGGAACATCCGGCGGCTGGGGAGGGTTAGTCGCATAATGTCATTTATTAAAAACCAGCTAGCACTGAAAGTTAATTGTTTGTCCTTCAGGATTCCGTGCTCCCTGCGGACGTGTATCCACTAAATGAACTGTTTTCACTGGAAAGCAGTACTGACCAAAGGGGGATAAGGGCCCTTGGTTTTGTAGGCACAAAAAAGCCCGGGGGTGCCGGGCTTTTGTTGCAACGTTCTGCTCGGCTTACTTAGGGCCACCCGAGCGGCGGGTGCCAGGACGGCCAAACGGACGGTAGCTGCCCTGCGCGGCGCGGTAACCACCGTTGCGACCACCCTGCGGACGGCCTTCGCGTTCGCTATGGTGAGCACCGGCACGGGGATCCTGATTACGCTGGAAATCTTCGGGGGTGCGGGGCGGAGCCTGTTGCGTGTAGTCGAAGCCCGGGAGCTTACCACAATGCAGGTGCTTTCCGACGATGCGCTCGAGGCGACGGAGGTCACCCAAGTCTTCGCGGGTGATGAAGGTGACGGCGGTGCCCGTGGAGAGCGCGCGGCCCGTACGGCCAATGCGGTGCACGTAGTCTTCAATCTGGTCAGGGAAGTCGAAGTTCACGACGTGGCTGATGCCTTCAACGTCGATACCGCGCGAGGCGATGTCGGTAGCGACGAGAACGCGGATTTCGCCGTTCTTGAAGGCTTGGAGAGCGCGCTGGCGCTGGGCCTGCGAGCGGTTAGCGTGAATGGCGGCACAGGAGACGCCGTCGCCATCGAGCTTGCGGCAGACGCGATCAGCGCCGTGCTTGGTGCGGGCGAAGACGAGGACCATCTTCATGGCTTCGTCCTTCAGGAGGTGGTGCAGCATGACCTGCTTGAGGGCACCAGGGCACTCAAAGAGGAGCTGGGTGACCGTTTCGGCCGGGTTGGCGCGGCGACCAACTTCGATCAGCTTAGGCGAGCGCTGATACTGCTTGGTCAGGGTCTCGATCTCGCGGGAGAGCGTGGCCGAGAACATCAGGGTCTGACGTTCGGGCGGGAGCGCACGGACAATCGTGTTAATCGCCGGCAGGAAGCCCATGTCGAGCATACGGTCAGCTTCGTCGAGGACGAGGCACTCCACGGCGGAGAAGTCACCGTGGCCTTGGCTGCCCAAGTCGAGCAGACGGCCCGGGGTAGCGACGAGGAAGTCGCAGCCCCTGCGGAGGGCAGCGATCTGCGGGCGTTCGCTGACGCCACCGTAGCAGGTGGCGACGACTGCGCCAGAATAGCGGGAGTAGGCGGCGACGTTCTCGGCGATTTGGACGACTAATTCACGGGTCGGGGCCAGAATGAGACAACGGACACGTCCCTTATGGGTGTTATTGGCCGTGCGGAGCAGGCGGGTGAGCAAAGGCAGCGTGAAGGCGGCCGTCTTACCGGTACCCGTCTGGGCGATGCCAATGACGTCGATTCCCTCGATGACCGCCGGGATGGCGGCCTTCTGGATCGGCGTGGGTTCAGTGTAACCCTGGTCGGCGACCGCTTTAAGGATGGAGGCATCTAGGCCTAAGGAAGCAAATGGCATTACAGCAACGTGTAGAACCTAAACGCAAAGGGCGAGGATAATGGGTGAGGCTGTTTTGGGGCGTTTTGGGCGACTTTACGGCCATCTAAAGCAACGTGACGACAATGCCTCGCCTTGCCCTCCGCCCTGCCCGCGCTTATCTCTTAGCCAACCCCACCCATGACCCAAAAGAAAACTGAAGCCTGGAGTTCCAAGATTGGTGTCATCATGGCCGTCGCCGGCAGTGCGGTCGGCCTCGGCAACTTCCTCCGTTTTCCCGGCCTCGTTGCCGACAAGGAAACCGGCGGCGGTGCCTTCCTCATTGCGTACTTTATCTCCCTACTCGTCGTCGGCCTGCCCATCTGCTGGGTGGAGTGGACGCTCGGCCGGTTTGGCGGCACGCAAGGCTTCAATTCTTCCCCGGGCATCTTCCATGCCATCATCCGCAAGCCCTGGGGTAAGTACCTCGGACTGCTCGGCTTCATCATTCCCGTCGGCGTCTACTTCTACTACGTAGTCATCGAATCCTGGTGCCTGGGCTACGCGTGGCAGAGCTTCAGTGGCGCCCTGGACCTCGGCAAAGACCCCGCCGCCTATGCTGCGCATTTCGCCCAGACGACGGGTATCAAGGCCGACGGCGCCATTCTCGGCTTCACCGCCCCGTTCCTCTTTTTCGTCGGCGTCTTCATCCTGAATTTTGTCATCATCTACCGCGGCCTTTCGAAGGGCATCGAGTTCATCTGCAATTGGGGTATGCCGCTCCTGATCATCATCGCCCTTGTCTTGCTGGTGCGCGTGCTCACCCTCGGAACACCAGACCCCACCAAGCCCGAATTGAGCGTCTGGAATGGCCTCGGCTATATGTGGAACCCGCATGATATCGCGAAAGGACTCTCCAATCCAGCCGTCTGGCTCAAAGCGGCCTCCCAAATCTTCTTCACGCTCTCCGTCGGCTTCGGCGTCATCATCACCTACGCCAGCTACCTGAAGAAAAATGACGATGTGGTCTTAAGCGGCCTCACCGCCACCGCCGCCAACGAGTTCTG
>Ga0102913_1000432_pt1 | contig 12622 bp, 8 predicted proteins | sample Colrivmet1560A02_FD_78197 | JGI IMG/M metagenome (GOLD analysis project Ga0102913, IMG submission 78197) | Estuarine microbial communities from the Columbia River estuary - metaG 1560A-02 | ecosystem: Environmental > Aquatic > Marine > Intertidal zone > Estuary | place: USA: Columbia River... | reverse complement strand
TGGGGAAAATAATTTTAATGTCTTTTGAAATCGCATTCAAAGCATTTAATATTCTTGTTAAATTCTCTCTATTGTCTACATTGGCCGGACGATGGAAAGTCATTACCAAAAACTTACCTTGCTCTAAAGCATATTTCGATAACACGTCGCTTTTCTCAATATTGGGCTTGAACTTAATCAAGGAATCTATCATAGTATTGCCAGTAAAAACAATGCTACCTTGCTTTTTACCTTCTTTTAGTAAATTCTCATTTCCCGATTTTTCGGTAGTAAAAAACAATTGCGCAATATCGTCTACCAAAATTCTGTTGATTTCCTCTGGCATTGTTTTATCAAAACTCCTCAATCCGCTTTCAATATGTGCCACCGGAATTCCAAACCTGCTAGAGACAAAAGCACAAGCAAAAGTAGAATCAACATCACCCGGCACAACTACTAAATCTGGTCTATCGTTCTTTATTTCTTCTTCAAAAAGAGTCATGATTTGAGTTACAACCGACATTTGTGAATCGCGCTTCAAATCAAATAAAACATCTGGCTTTGGTATGCCTAATTCCTCAAAAAAAACTTCACTCATCTTGTAATCATAGTGCTGACCGGTATGCAATAATTTAAATTGCAAATGAGAATACTTCGCAAAGCACTCTTTTAAGCGTGTGATTTTAATGAGATTAGGGCGAGTACCAACACAAACAAGCACTTTCTTCATGGAAACAGTTATTTAATTTAAGGTTTGCGAATCTAAGTATTTTCAAATGATTTTTTTAAAAAAATACGCTTTTACTATTGTATATTTGAAGCCTCATTACACCTATGAAATATTTTCAACTCATCATCGCACTAACTTTTTGCTGCAATATTGTGGCTCAAGTGTACGACCCACTTCATTCTCCAAACTCCTACAGAAACTGGAATAACCCAGAATATTGGAAAAATAAAAAACCATTTGAAGGCTATTGGCAACAAGATGTGCACTACACCATTCAAGCCGAATTGAACGAGAAAACACACATCATTGCAGGTAAAGAATTTCTTACTTATTGGAACAACTCGCCCGATTCACTATCAGTGGTTTACTTCAACCTCTACCAAAACGCTTTTCAACCTGGTTCATACTACGATAAGCTTCAACAACAACAAGACATGACACCAAGATTTGGTGCCTATGAGCAACAAAAAAAAGGCTTAGAAATATCTAAAATAAAAGTAAATGGTGTTGAAGTTAAAACTGAATTAGACAACACTATTCTTAAAGTTTATCTGCCGCAAACCATTTTAGCAGGTGGAAAAGCAGCCTTTGAAATCGAATTTAAAACCTACTTTGATACTGGTTCAATGCGCAGAAGAATGAAAGTTTTTTTAGCACAAAGAGGTTTTAAACATTTCGATGGAGTGCACTGGTATCCTCGTATTTGTGTTTACGATAGAAAGTTTGGATGGAACACCGACCAACATCTCGATAAAGAATTTTATGGCGATTATGGAACCTACGATGTGGAACTAACGCTAGCCTCTAACTTTGTTGTTGAAGCTACGGGCTGGCTGCAAAATAGAAACGAAGTGTTGCCCGATGACTTGCGTAAAAAAATAGATTTAAGCAATTTCGTTAGTAGAAAACCTACCGACACCATTAGCATTCCTACTCCCTACAAAGTTGGCGAAAAGAAAACATGGATTTACCATGCCGAAAATGTGCATGACTTCGCCTTCACCGCCGACCCTACCTATCGTATCGATGAAAGATATTGGAACGACGTACTTTGCGTGGCGCTTGTTAGAGAAGAAAATGCACCCTACTGGAAAAACGCAGCCGATTATACTGCCAAAATAATTAAAACCTATTCTGAGTCTTTTGGCAAATACATTTATCCCAAAATGGTAGTGGCCGATGCTAAAGATGGTATGGAATACCCTATGCTAACTCTCGATAACGGTTCTGACCCTACCTACAGAAGTTTGTTAGCACATGAAATTGGTCACAACTGGTTCTTTGGCATGGTGGGAAATAACGAAACTTATAGAGCTGCTTTGGATGAAGGCTTTACCGAGTTCCTAGATTCATGGGCTGTGAGCCGAATTGATGGCGATACCGTTTTCCATAATCCAATTAAAAATAGCTATTTAAGAAAATACCGAAAAGATCAACTGGTGGTAAACACAAGAGTTTACGACAACTATATTTTTGCTGCAGCGCAGCGCGATGACAGAGCTTTAAATACGCATTCAAGCGATTTCGATGGCGGCTCGGTAAGTCACGGTGGTGGTTACGGCCATGTGTACTACAAAACAGCTACCATGTTGTACAATTTACAATACGTGCTGGGCGATTCGCTCTTCTTGCACGCCATGCAAAACTACTTCAACCAATGGAAATTGTGCCACCCTTATTTCGAAGACTTTAGAAACTCCATGATTCAATACACCCATGTTGACTTAAATTGGTTCTTCGATCAGTGGCTAGAAACTACCAAAGTGATTGACTACTCTGTACAATGCATCAAGAAAGGAAAAGAAAAAGATCAATATATCATTACTTTCGAAAGAAAAGGTGAAATGCAAATGCCTATCGATTTTCAAGTGATTAGCAATGTAGATAGTATTCTCAATTTTCATATCCCCAATACCTGGTTCGTTAAAAATACCACTGCAACTGTGCTTCCTAAATGGTACGGATGGGGAAATATTCAACCCGAATGCGAAGTAAGCATCATTGTTCCAGATGGAATGTACGACTTAAAAATAGATCCTTCTCATCGCTTGGCGGATGTGAACATGCTCGATAACTCTAAAAAGTTTCCGCATGTAATAGAAATGGACTCTAAAATTGCCAATGCTTTTGATAGAAATAACTACGAACTTTTTTGGAGACCCGATTTGTGGTATAATCGCTACGACGGCACTAAGCTTGGCATTCATATCAATGGAAATTATTTAAAAAACTTTCACAATTTCGACTTTACAGTTTGGATGAATAGCGGCCTCGGTCAGACTGGCCTCGACAGCAGCGTTTTCATCAATAAATTCGATAAATTATCCTACCGATTAAGCTACAACACTCAACTCCCTAAATTTGGAAAATTCACCCGATTAGATTTACACAGCAGCTATTTAGAAGGTCTGCAGCGCTATGAACTAGGCATTAGCAAAAGCTCTAAAAATAAATACAATCGCCTGCGCATTTTCGCCAAAGCGATGTACCGCAAAGATTTTAATGCTTTACAGTACCTTTTGTTGCCTAAGGAATGGATGGCTGATAAATGGAACAACACTGTGAACATCGACTTCAATCACATTTACCATTACCGTCGCGGACAAGGTTCTATAACCGTGGTATTGCGCAGTTCAATACTGGGTAGCAACTATGATTACGCTACACTAAAACTAAATGTGGTAAACCAAAACTACATTAAGAAATTTGTATTTAGCACGCGCTTTTTTGCACAATATGGTGCTGGCAGCAATATTCCTTTAGAGTCTTCTTTATTTGCTGCGGGCGCTAACCCCGAAGAAATGATGGACAATAAATACACGCGCTCTGCAGGTGCATTCTCGGTTCAAAATGCGCAATATGGTGCCGACATCAATCATTTTCAAATGGGCGGCGGACTCAATCTTCGCGGCTATGCCGGCTACTTACTACCGCAACAAACCAAAGATGGCAGCATCGTTTTTGGCCACAGAGGCATAAGTGGAGCATCGGGCAGCGCCGAGCTAGAATTTAGCGAATATGTTAAATGGCATTCTGCTCGCTGGAGACAATATTTTGATTTCGATTACTACCTTTTTGGCGATGCAGGTATGTTGCTTGTGCCAACTGGTACTGTTCAAAATGAATTAGGTGTATTCACTGCAGATGCTGGTTTGGGTACCACTTTAAAAATTAAAAAATTCAGAAAATTAGAGACTGTTCGTCCGCTTGTAATTCGCTGCGACTTCCCTCTATTCAACAGCAGAACACCATATGTAGCGAACGACGGTTTTGTGTTTAGATGGGTGCTGGGGATTAATAGAGCGTTTTAATGTTTTAACGCCGAAACAAACCGATCCTTTTCGTAAATATCTTTTTTTATTTGCACGTAAGTAAATCCTATGCTTTGCAAATACTCTTGCACTTCTAGCGCTTTGTTTTCGTGAATCTCGAAATACAACTTCCCTCCTGCATTCAACAATTCAAATGCTAAATCACCAATTTTTTTGTAGAATACTATGGCATTTTCATCTTCAACAAAAAGAGCCAAGTGAGGTTCGTATTGAAGTACATTTGCCGACATCTCTTTTTTATCACTCTCTAAAACATAAGGCGGATTAGATACTATTACATCAACATTATTGGGGAAGGCCTGCAAGCGAGATGGAGAAAGGAGGATATCATTTTCGATAAACTGCACTTCTAAGTTGTTTTTAGCTGCATTTTTTTGTGAAACTTTTAATGCTCCTTTTGAAACATCACTAGCATAAACTTGAGCCTGAGGAAATTTACTTTTCAATGCCAAAGCTAAGCAGCCACTGCCAGTGCAAAAATCAATCACTACTTTAGGAGATTCGTTTTCTTGGACTATCAAACTAAAAAGCTCTTCCGTTTCTGGTCGGGGAATCAGAACATTTTCATCTACCTCTAATTCTAAATTGGCAAAAAAAGCTTTACCTGTTATGTACTGAATAGGCTTGTATTTTTTTAAATCTTTAGCTGCATATATGATTTGCAATAATTGTGATTCCGATAAGCGAATATCGCTATTCATCAATCTTTGCGATTTAGAAATAGCCAATAAATCTTGCAATAAAATATCTGTAAACAACACAATTTCCCTTTCAGAATAAAAGGATGAAAGATTTTCTTTTAAATACTGTTCAACCGCCTCAACATTGTTTTGCGCTATCTTCATATGCACAAAGCTAATAAACTGTTTATCTTTACCGATATGCAAGAGCACAATTTATACATGCAGCGCTGCCTAACCTTGGCCATGAAAGGTTTAGGCTCTGTGGCACCCAACCCCATGGTGGGATGTGTTATTGTGCACAACGATGAAATTATCGGTGAAGGATACCACGAATTTTATGGCGGTCCGCATGCCGAAGTAAACGCGATCAACTCAGTAAAAAACAAAGATTTATTAAAGGAATCTACTGTTTACGTGAATCTGGAACCCTGCAACCACCAAGGTAAAACTCCGCCTTGCAGCGATTTACTGGTTCATCATCAAGTAAAAAGAGTGGTGATTGGCTGTGTAGACTCTTTTGAAAAAGTGGCAGGCAAAGGAATTGAAAAATTGAGGTCGGCAGGTATTGACGTTATTACAAATGTCCTCGAAAAAGAATGCCGCGAAATCAACAAGCGCTTTTTCACTTTTCACGAAAAAAAGCGACCGTACATCTTTTTAAAATGGGCTCAAACAAAAGATGGTTTTATCAGCAGAAATAAAGAAGATATTAAAGGCAACAACAATTGGATTACATGCGAGGAAAGCAAAACCTTGGTGCATCAATGGCGAAGTGAAGAAGGAGCAATATTGATTGGCTATAACACTGCATTGATAGATAATCCACAATTGAACACCCGCCTTGCTTCTGGTAAAAATCCATTGAGGATAGTCATTGATAATCAATTAACCTTAGCTCAATCCCTACATATTTTCGATAATACTAGTAACACCATCATCTTCAATTCTATTGAAAACAAAAAAGTAGAAAAAACAGAATGGGTAAAAGCAACTTCATTACAAGAAATACTTGACTTTCTTTACCAAAGAAACATATCATCGCTCATTATAGAAGGTGGCGCAAAAACGCTTCAAAAATTTATAAATGCCAACTTATGGGATGAGGCACTCGTTTTTGTTTCCGACAAAATTTTCATGAATGGGGTTAAAGCGCCTGTCGTTGAGCGTAAAATTTCGACAGAACTAAGGGTTGGACCCGATAAACTGCTGATTCTCATCAGTTATTTCTTAATTTGTGTGAACACTATTTTTACTTTACTAATGTGATGAGTAAATTAGCGCTGCCTAAAATTTAAGTTAAATGACTGTTGAATTAACAAAAGCCTTTGCCTTTAGCATTATTACTATGCTTGCGCTTGTAATTGGTGAATACGCAGTTAGCAGATGGATGAAGAAAAGAGTTTTCGAATTCTCCGATTCCTTAACCAACCTCGCTTGTGGCATCTTAGAACGCACTATTTTCTTGCTATTTGTGGTAATTTACTATGCGTCGTTCACTTATTTTTACAACAACTACTCTTTAGTTCACATTCCAATCAATCCGTTTACCACTGTTGTACTGTTTATAGCTGTTGACTTTTTATGGTATTGGTACCATCGTGCCGGACATGAAATTAACGTTCTATGGGCAGCACATATCACCCACCACCAAAGCGAGGAGTACAATTTAACTTTGTCTTTTAGAGTTTCAGCCATACAGTTAATAATTAGAATGTTTTTTTGGTTGTGGTTGCCTATTCTTGGCTTCGACCCTGCCCTTACCACTCTAATTATTGGGATAAATGGTGCTTACCAGTTCTTCATTCACACTAGATTAATTAACAAGCTAGGATTCTTAGAAAAAATATTGGTTACTCCCTCTCATCATAGAGTTCACCATGGAAAAAACAAAAAATACATCGATAAAAACTACGGAGGAATATTTATTATCTGGGATCGTATTTTTGGCACCTTCGAAAGAGAAGTCGAAGAAGTTCAATACGGCATTACCAAACCAATGAGAAGTCACAACCCAATTGTAACCTGGTTTCACTACTTTATCGATTTGTACAACGCCTCAAAACTTGAGAAAGGCTTGAAAAATAAGATTAGAATATTCTTGGGTGGACCAGAAACACTTGGCAAGTATTACCACCAGCATAAAACCGAATCACCTAAAGATATTCGTGCTCATAAAAACATTAAAGTGTATTTACTTACACAGTTTACTCTTATTAGCGCTTTGTTTGCAGCGGTTTACTATTACACCGACACTATGCCTATACCAGTGCAATACATAGCTATTGCGTTTTTGGTATTCTCCACGGTTAGTCTGGGTTTTGTGCTTGACAGACACCCCTTCTCCTTCGCTTTAGAAATGTTTAGAATTGTTGGTATGTCGACAGGTATTTTCATTTCGCTATACATTGCGCAAATGCCACAATACTATGTCTTCTCTTTACTCCCTGCCGTGGTTTTTATACCTTGGATAATAAAAAGAAAAGATTCCTTTAAAAAAGAAAAAGAAGTGAAAGTAAAGGTGAGAGTTAAAACTGAACCAACCCAAAAACAAAAATCGATAAAAGAAGCAATTAGAGAAGAAGAGCCCAGCTTGATTTAATCTTGCACCAATATTCTAATTTGATTCCTTAGCTTTCTGTTGTAAGTTTCTAGTACCCAATTGAAGTAATTCTTTGTTGATTTCGACAAGCAAGAAGTATATAATTTTATGCGATGTTTAATGCTATCTTGAAGTAAGACCTGCATTTCTTTAGCCTCATCAAAATCCTTCGCATTCAACTTTATTATCTCTGCGTGGTTAGCAATACAGTCGTCGATAATTCTATTGGGTTTTATGCCCATACTTAAAAACTCCTCATACATCTCCACCACAGGAAACTCAAGCATATCCCAAGAATTTACAAAACGAGCTTTAATCTCTTCGGGCATGTGGTACATCATCTCACGCTGACGCTCCAACTCATCAAAGTACTCTTGCTCTAAATATTTATCGGGATGTTTAAATACATCTGGCCAATCAATCGCCTGTTCCCATAAACCAAAACGATGAACGTTGTTACCTAAATCGATAATGGTGAAATTCTTTTTGTTAGGCAATACACGAGAACCACGTCCAATCATTTGATGGTACAAGGTTAACGAACGCGTCGCTCTATTCAACATAATCATTTCTACCGATGGTTCATCGAAACCAGTAGTTAAAATACCTACTGATGTAAGCACCGCATTGGGCGTATTTCTGAACCAATCCAATACTTCTCTTCTTTCTCTTTCGCCAAAAGTGCTATCTAAATGCTTTATGTTTTGAATTCCTGCTTCTTTGAAGAAATCGTACACCAACCACGAAACTTGAATACCGGGATTGAAAATCAACACTTTTTTACCAATACCTCTTTCCTTGTAGGCACTAATAAGTTTGTACTGCATGTCGTAACCCGAATACAGTTTTTCTGATGAACTAACCGTGTAATCACCATTGATCCCCACTTTCAACGAACCCAAGTTCACATCATAAGTGAACGTAGAAGGCTCACACAAATAGCCTGCTTCAATCAAAGTGGAAATAGAATCACCACAAATCAATTCATGATAATTGTCTTTTAGAGGCAAACTTTTGTTAGAACTCAAAGGCGTAGCGGTAACGCCCAACAATACTGAGTTTTTATAATACTGAAAAATCTTTCTAAATGAATTATTGTGCGCCTCATCCACAATTACTAAACCTATATCTTTCAAGAAATCGTCATCCTCCATCAAACGATTGTTCAATGTTTCTACCATCGCCACGAAACAACCAAACTGCTCTTGATTCTCTACTTTTTTAACATCACTGTTAATGATGAAATTCTTAACACTAATATCGATTAATCGATTAGATGTTTGTTCCAAAAGCTCTACTCGGTGCGTAAGAATTAAAACTCTTTTCTTTTTTTCTCTAATGAAATGTTGGGTGATTTCGGCGAAAATGATGGTTTTACCACCACCTGTTGGTAATTGATAAAGTAGTTTGAAGTCGGCCGGACTATCATTCAACTTAGCAACAATTTCGCTGATAGCCCTCTCCTGATAAGGATATAGCTTTCTTACTTCTTTGTTTTCTTGTACCGAAAATTGTGTGTTGTCCATCAAATACTATTAATTCGCAAAAGTACGATGTTAATCACGGTAATCCCAAAGATTATGGAATTTAATTTTCAGAAACAATTTAATGATATAATCGCCATTTTTTTCGTCAATAAACTTTAAACTTTATATATTAGAACCCCAATTAAAGAATTTAAATATTAACTGCATGGCTACAAGAATTAGAACTTTCGAAGATTACCAAAGAGAATACAAAAAAAGCGTTGACCATCCCGAGGAATTTTGGGCAGAACAAGCGGAGTCTTTTGTTTGGAAAAAGAAATGGGATAAAGTGCTTAACTGGAATTTCAAAGAGCCTAAGATTGAATGGTTCGTGAATGGTAAATTAAACATCACCGAAAACGCTCTCGATCGTCATCTTGCAACGCGCGCCAACCAAGTGGCAATTCTTTGGGAACCCAACGAGCCTAGTGAAGCAGCAGTAAAAATCACTTATAAAGAATTACACGAAAAAGTTTGTCAGTTTGCCAATGTGCTTAAAGCGCATGGTGTGCAAAAAGGCGACAGAGTTTGTTTGTATATGCCAATGGTTCCTGAGTTAGCTATTGCTTGCTTGGCAACTGCTCGTTTAGGAGCAATTCACTCTGTAGTTTTTGCCGGATTTTCTTCTAACGCTTTGGCCGATAGAATTAACGATGCGAAAGCGAAAGTTGTTATTACTTCTGATGGCAACCCTCGTGGTGCTAAAGCTATCGCTGTTAAAGCTGTGGTTGATGAAGCTTTAAAAACTTGTCCGAGCATCACGTCTCAAATCGTTTTCAAAAGAACCAACACTCCTGTGGAAATGTTGAGCGGACGTGATTTCTGGTGGCATGAAGAAATGCCTAAACAAAGTACTTCTTGCGAAGCTGTTGAAGTAGATTCTGAAGATCCATTGTTTATTTTATATACGTCGGGTTCAACCGGACAACCAAAAGGGGTAGTGCATACCTCAGGTGGTTACATGGTGTATACCGATTATTCTTTCCGTAATGCTTTTCAATACGAAGAAGGTGAAGTGTACTGGTGTACTGCCGATATAGGTTGGATTACTGGGCACTCTTATATTGTTTACGGCCCTTTGTTAGCCGGCGCAACTTCTATCATGTTTGAAGGTGTTCCTACTTACCCTGATGCTGGTCGTTTCTGGGAAGTTTGTCAGAAACATAAAGTAAATATTTTCTATACTGCCCCAACTGCTATTCGCGCCCTAATGGCCTTTGGTGATGATGTTCCTAAAAAATACGATTTAAGTTCATTGCGAGCTTTGGGTTCTGTAGGTGAACCAATCAATTTAGAAGCTTGGGAATGGTACTACAAAAACATTGGAAATGAAAAGTGTCCGATTGTTGACACCTACTGGCAAACAGAAACTGGTGGCTTTATGATTTCGCCAATGGCTGGAGTTACCAAAGAAAAAGCAACTTACGCTACTTTACCAATGCCGGGAATACAGCCAATTTTGGTTGATGCTGAAGGAAAAGAAATCGCAGGTAACGATGTTGAAGGAAACTTATGTATTAAATTCCCTTGGCCTTCTATCATTCGCACCACTTATGGCGATCACGAAAGATGCAGAACCACTTATTTCTCTACTTACGAAGACAAATACTTCACAGGCGACGGATGTAAGAGAGATGAAAACGGATACTATAGAATTACAGGAAGAGTAGATGACGTTATCAATGTAAGTGGTCACCGCATGGGAACTGCCGAAGTTGAAAATGCTTTGAATGAGCATCCTAAAGTGATTGAATCGGCAGTTGTTGGTTACCCTCACGAGATCAAAGGTCAGGGTATCTATGCCTACGTTATTTGCGAAGCAGGTATCACCAACGAAGACGAATTTAGAAAAGAAGTATTGGCTATTGTGACTAAGATTATCGGTCCGATCGCTAAACCCGATAAAATTCAAATCGTTCCAGGTTTGCCTAAAACACGTTCTGGAAAAATCATGAGAAGAATCCTTAGAAAAGTTGCCGAAGGTGATGTTTCTAATTTAGGTGACACCTCTACTCTACTCGATCCATCAGTGGTTGACAGTATTGTAAAAGGAGCTTTGGTTCCGGTGAAAGGTTAAGGAATTACGATCATAAAAAATCCCCGACCGTCAGCTGACGATCGGGGATTTTTTTATGTTTAATAACCAGGACAATAGTTCCTTCGGAGTACCTCAGGATGACAGCTAGTGATCCACACTTTGAAGTACTAACTTGAATAATGGTTTTCAGGGTATGCGTCACTAACTGTCATCCTGAGGTACTCCGAAGGAACTATTGTCCTACTTATAATATCATTGCTATTTAAACTGCATTCGCACTTCTTACATTTCTATACAAGAAAGAAGTAAAGATATGTCGGCGAGCATAACGAGGCTGAGAATCTGAATTCACCAATCTTGTAAAAATCAATTTAGGCACTGCGAAATACTCATATGAACTACCATCAGTAAATTCTACAGTAAGAATTTGTTTAGAATATTTAAAATCTTGAATACCGCAAGTAGTAATGGTGCTAGTATAAGTCTCTTTGGTTTGTTCGATTGTTTCTGGAGCGATACTCACCAAAAAATGATAAGCTTCAATATATAATTTACTTCTGTGTTCGGCTTGTTCTTTCAACACTTCATCATCGTTAAACTTATCAGGATGCCAATTTTTCATGGCTGTTCTGTAGATAGATTTTAGCTCATTTAAATCGGTGTCTTTTGTAGCACCAAATAGCTCACGGTAGTCGTCAATTTTCTTCATAAGACCGCGAAGATACACTTTTATTGTTATTGAAATGTTATTCTATTTTAGCGCTCAAGCCCTTGTCGAGCAATGCGCTGCAAATAGGTTCAAGAGTTTCGTAATCGGCCCTCTTTACAGAACACCTGCCTTTATAATGAATTAGCATAGTGCATTGCTCTGCCTGAATTTCTTCATGTTCACAAATCTCCACCAAACATTTAATCACATGCTCGAAAGTATTCACATCGTCGTTGTAAATAATTAAATCGAAGATTGGCGCTTCTTCTACCAATACATCTAGATCGAATTGCTCTTGGGTTTTTGTATGAGATTGAAAGTAATTCATTGAGGTAAAAATAAGGAAAGATCAAACATCACAAAAAAAACATTGCCCCGAATATCATTTGAGGCAATGCAACTTCATTTTAGGTGTTGCATTAATTCCCAATTATGATAAAGTATTAATACCAAAGAGAACAAATCGTAAATAAAAGGTTCTAGACGCATAGTTGTTGTTGCAGATTAAAGTATAGGAAACACTTAATTGCTGCAATGGTGAGTTACAACAAGGGTAAAATAAATCGATTTGATATCTAAAACAAATTATTGAACAAATCGCATTTCAATTGTGAATAAAGATCTACTTCTTAAGCAGTTCTAAGGCTTTATCGACAGATATTTTTTCTTTGCCTTGGTAAGCAACAATAAAGGCATCCGTTAAGCCCGCAGCTAGCACTTGGTCTTTCAACTTGCGCGCGTCATCAATACTAGTAAAATTACCTACATTAAAAATCGTAATGCCACTAGCATCTTTATAATACTCTACTTTCGCTGGAAGATTGAAAAACAAAGTTGTTGTTTCTACAGGAACGTCTTTGGCGTAAGCACCAACTTGTACCTTAAATGTGATGTTAGCGGCATTGACTGTAGCGGCAGAATTGTTCTTTGTGGCAGTCACAGTAGTATTCTCACCTGCTGCAGTACCAGCCGCTTGCGCATCAGCCACCGCAATTCTTTGTCCGCCTTTGTAAGCTATTACAAATG
>Ga0102913_1000422_pt1 | contig 12661 bp, 9 predicted proteins | sample Colrivmet1560A02_FD_78197 | JGI IMG/M metagenome (GOLD analysis project Ga0102913, IMG submission 78197) | Estuarine microbial communities from the Columbia River estuary - metaG 1560A-02 | ecosystem: Environmental > Aquatic > Marine > Intertidal zone > Estuary | place: USA: Columbia River... | reverse complement strand
AGGATTTACCAGTTTTGCAGAATCGAATGTCCAGAATTTCCTCCATGAAAGCAAGGATTCATTCCCTCATCTTGGGGCATACAATGCCTACATCGCCCTTTCGAAAAGCGATTTCAATGAGCCTTTGACAACCCATTCAGACCATTACAGCTCGAACAGCGCTTATAGCACCAATGCCTATTCAAAAGGAGAAGTTTTCATGGAGCAACTGGGCTATATTGTAGGCGCTCCAGTCAGGGACAGCATCCTGTTGAAATATTTTCAAACCTGGAAATTCAAACATCCCCATGTGAACGACCTGATCAGGTTGGCTGAAAATGAAAGCGGTATTCAGTTGGATTGGTACAAGGACTTCTTTGTAAACACCACCAAGACGATTGATTATGGGATTGACAGCCTCTGGGATGAGGGGGGTAAAATGAAAATAAGGTTGAGGAATGCAGGAACCATGCCCATGCCCATTGATCTTGAAATGGTGTTCAAGGATGGATCAAGAGAAACGGCTTATATCCCACAATACCTCATGTTTGGCAGCAAGCAAAATGAAGAGCCAGTCATCAAGCGTACGGTTGGCGAACCTTGGAAATGGACCCACCCTACCCATGTGATCACCATAGATAGGAAATTGCTTGATTTAAAGAAGATTGAAATTGACCCTACCAAAAGGATGGCAGATAACGAAAGAAGAAACAACAAACTTGAGCTTACCTGGTAAGCTTATTTTTCGGCGATTCTTCTCTGCAAATTTTGGAACAGGTCAATGAGCTGGTTATACATCAGGGTCATTTCTGCTTCTGTTTTCTTTAGTGTATCATCCTTCTTGTTTTTTTGTAGTTAATTACAAGGCAATCAGCCTTATATATATAAGTTATTGATAATATCATTAACTTACAGAAGAGCAAAAAAGCAATGATTAGAATTGGCATCATAGAATACAATATTTTCTTACTGAAGAGCTTTCGGGATTACCTGAACAGCAGTGAGGGCATGACAGTAGTTTTTTCGTGTGCCTCAATGGAAGAGGCCAAGGAACACATAGGTTACAAAACCAACCAAATTCCCGATATCATCCTCCTTGACATCTTCCTGCCCGGGGAATCAGGACTTGAAGGCATACCCAACCTAAAGAGCAAATTCCCAACCGCCAAAATCATTATGCACACAGCTTACAATGAAGACAGCCTGATCATCAATTGCCTTAAACAAGGAGCTTCTGGCTATGCATTAAAAACCGCACAATTGAGCAATTTGATTGATGTAATCAACCAAACCTGCAGAACGGGAGCCTTCATTGATGAACGCTCCATTGGAAAAGTAATCAGCAACCTTCAATCCAAAAAAGAGTCAAGTTTCAAAGACATGCTGACTTTTAGGGAAAAAGAGATTGTGGCACTGGTTGAAAAAGGGTACAGTTACAAGCAAATGTCTGAATCACTATACGTGACTACTTATACCATCAATTATCACTTGAAAAACATATACAAAAAGCTCAACATCCACTCCAAGTCAGAGCTCTTATCCAAAATCATGGATGAAAGCAAAGGCTGAGCATTTGTCAACATCATTTTCACTGTATCTTTGAGGCCATTCAAGTCCTTGCCACATGTCGAATTCAGCGCTGCAGATCAATGTCAACAATACTCAAAAAGCCTTTGCCTACAAAACTGACCGTGACCTGAAAAGAGCCCGGTTTCTATTTACAGTGATGCAATTTGCCCCTTTGGTAAAATTGGGAACACAAATCACTCCCTGGGCCATCAAATCAGGCCTGCCCGTCAAAGGGATTATCAAAAATACCTTGTTTAAACAATTTGTAGGGGGTGAATCACTCGAGGAAACGGTTGGAGTTGCAGATATGCTTGAAAAATTCAACGTGCAGGTCATTCTGGATTATGGGGTTGAAGGAGGAGAAGGCGATGAAGACAAATATGAAGCAGAAGCCAGTTATTTTATCAAGGTCATTCAGTTTGCTGCCACCAGAAAAAATATTCCCTTCATCAGCATCAAAATAACAGGCCTGGTATCCAGTTCACTCCTTGAAAAACTGGATACTTCCCTATCAACCAACGGCGTTGAGCCTTTACACACCAGGTTTAACACAAAATTTCAACAACTGAGCCAGGAAGAGAAGGCTCAGTGGGAGCAACTCATGGCCAGAACCGTGCGATTGTGCCAAGCAGCATCTGATGCAGGCATTGGTATTATGATTGATGCAGAAGAATCATGGATTCAAGATGCTATTGATGTGGTGGCTACCCAGATGATGGCAGCATTCAACCTGGGAAAAGTTGTTGTTTACAATACCGTTCAACTGTATCGCTCAGATAGGTTATCATACCTCTCTAATACCCTTGAAGAGGCTGAACAAGCAGGATATCTCGCAGGGCTAAAGCTGGTAAGAGGGGCTTATATGGAAAAGGAAAGAGCAAGAGCAATGGAATTGGGCTATCCCTCACCCATCCAACCCAGCAAGGAGTCTACAGACAGGGATTATGATACAGCAATTGGGATTTGCATGACAAAAATAGAACTGGTTTCTATCATTGTTGCCAGCCATAATGAAAAAAGCAATCTATTGGCTGCAAACGAATCAGGATCCAAACATCTTCCTGCAATGCATCCTCACCTCCATTTCTCACAGCTCTATGGCATGAGCGATAACCTTACCTTCAATCTGGCAGACGCAGGATACAACGTTTCAAAATACCTCCCCTTTGGCCCTGTTCATGAAGTAATTCCCTACCTGATGCGAAGGGCACAAGAAAACAGTTCCGTTTCTGGTCAAACAGGAAGGGAACTCGAGCTCATCAAGCGAGAGTTTGCAAGAAGAAAAATCTGATATAATCCCAAAAATGATATTACGTATTAATACGTAATGAAAATGAAGGTAATTACGCCTTACTATGAAAAAACATTCCACCTGTTTTAGGGAACAATTGAATATTGAGTAAATTTATACAATTAATATTTTTATATGTATGGCATTATCAATCAATCGATTCAAGACCTCGTAGTAAAAGAATTTGGCGAAGAAACCTGGTTAAAAATCATTGCGAAAAGCAAGATTGATGTACATGAGTTTCAGAATCATCAGGTCTATGATGATGCGTATACTTACCGATTGGCAGGGGCAGTTTCCGAAGTCCTGAATACCGATCTCAACACTGTTTTAAAGATGTTTGGAGAATTCTGGATCCTGGAAATTTCCCTAAAAAAATATCCCTCCATGATGGCCTCAGGAGGTTTGAGCTTCAAAGAGTTCATGTTAAACCTGCCAAATTTTCACAATCGGGTCTATTTAACATACCCTGAACTGGTTGCACCTGAATTCAAAGTCCGTATGGATGATGACGCTATGTTGGTTGAGTATCATTCACAGCGTCCCGGACTGACGGCCATGATGGAAGGAATGCTCCATGGTATTGTTAAAATGTTCAAGGAGCAAGACGTGCAGGTTCTGCTTGAATCTGAAAAAATTAAAAGCAATCTTGACCATGACTTATTCAGGATTACATGGGAGAAGTAAATCCCAACGATACAAAACCTACCGTTCAATTACCTGAGATAGACCGGCTTTTTCCATTCTATTTCATTGTGGATGAAGGCATGTCCATCATCAAAAAAGGGCCTTCGCTGGAAAAAATCCTCTCCTTCAGCAATGAATCAACCAATTTATTCCACAGCAGTTTTTTCATCATCAAGCCAAAATCCAATACTAATACAAATTTTGAATACCTAAAATCAATTGTATCCGGATTTGTTCTGATAGGAATTCATGGGCTGAACAACACCATACTGAAAGGTCAGCTTGAACACAGGGTTCAAGAAAATCATATTGTTTTCTTCGGCTCCCTTTGGGCAGAAGAACATGAAAAACTGCTTGAGTTGGGGCTAACCTATTCAGATTTTCCTGCCTATGATGCCGTTTTTGATATTCAACAGATGAAATCTGTATTGAAAAATGAACAAGAAGACCTTGAAAAATTAAAGCAGGAACTCACCATCATCAATCAATCTTCTGACCTTTTTCTAAACCTGCACAGCAGTGGTCTCATTAGAAAATCATCCCCAAGTTCCAAGGAAATGTTGGGATATGAATCCTCAGAAATGATTGGGCTGCAGTTTCAGGACTTTTTTTTAGGTTCAGAAGAAATTGATATCAAAAAAGAAATTGCGGAGATCATCAGTAGAGGAAAATCAAAGAATTTTACCACTTATATTCTATCGAAGCAACACCAAAAAATAGGCATCAGTATTTCTTTATCTCCTGTCATCAATAATACCAAAAACACTACACAAATTATTTGTGTAATCAGGAATATCACAGAAAGATTAAAAAATCTTGAAGAGATCAAAAATCTTGCATCTTTCCCGAATGAGAACCCCAACCCCATCTTCCGTTTAGATAACCATGGCAAGATTTTATTCCATAACAACAATGCAATTCCTATTTCAAAGGTAATTTATGGAGGGTCCATCTTCAATATCAATACCTTTTGGACGCACATTCTACTTATCAATCCAGAAGAAAAACGAAAAACGGTTGATTTGATTGCCAATGATAGAAATTATTCGTTCAATATCATCAAAAGAGAGGAAAGTGACGAATACAACGTATATGGTTCAGATATCACAGACAGGATAGAGACAGAGCAAAGGGCACAAGATAATTTTAACAAGCTGAACAATTTTCTTGAGTCAACCAATGATGTCTATTACCTGGTATACCAAAAAAACAAATCAAAAAACTTCTTTACTTCAAGATGGCCGTTGTTCTTGGGATTCAATCCAAAAGCAGGAGATATTTGGGAAGAAAAAAGGGACTGTATCCTTGATGAGTATAAAAAAGTATATGATGATGCCATGCATGAGTTCCACCTCAACGGCAGCATGACGATTCGATACAAGGTTAAAAACAAAGTATCTGGCCAGATCAGGTGGATATTGGAAGAAGGCAAGATAAAATTTGACTCAACCTTGAATGATGAGGTGATTTCGGGAAGATTGACCGACATCACAGCAAGCGAAACCTATAGAAACCAGGTTCGGGAATCTGAAGAGCGTTTTCAACTCATTACAGAATCAATGCCTGTGATGATTTGGGTTTCCGGACAAGACAATAAAGTCACCTACACCAACCAGGCTTCGCGAGATTTTTTTGGGTTTGACCTCAAGGAAATTCCAGACCAATCAGTGTTTGCAGAGGTTGTACACCCAGACCACAGAAAAACTGCCGTTGATGAATGGATGATGCATCTGCTTGCCAGACAAAAATGCGAGATGCAATACCTTGTCAAGAACAACCATGGAGAATACAGGTGGATATACGAAATTGCTGTACCCCGTTTTACACACGAACACGAATTCCTTGGCTATATTGGCACCGCTTTCGACATCACTTCAGAACGGAAAATGTTCTATACCCTGGAGGAAGAGAAGAGGAAATATGAGATGATATCCAACAAATCTGCAGACATCATCTTTCTTATCAACAAGGATGGCATGATTGAATATGTTTCACCCTCCATCAAAAGGATTCTTGGCTACACAGAAAAGGAAACCGTCGGAAAATCTTTTTTCGGCCTCCAGGCAGATGATAGCAACATTAGCATCAGGGATTTCTCAGAGAATCATTTGGGTACACAACGTGCATTGAGTTTTCAAATGCAAGACAACCAGAAAGAGGTAAAATGGGTTGAGGCTGTATACAGCAATATCAGTGAAGATGAACTTGGAGGCGACAAACTGCTCATTCACGTTCGTGACATCAATGAACAATACATGGCACAGACCATGGTGATTGAGAACGAAGCAAAATACAGGAACCTCTTTTCAAACATGAACCTCGGCATCATGGAAGTGGACAATGACGAAAGGATTCTCTATGTCAACCCTTCATTTGAACGCATTTCAGGATATTCTCAGGATGAGTTGCTGGGAAACAAGGCAGATACTATATTTCTTAATGAACTTTCAGAAAAAGAAATCTACCTGCAGGAACAACGAAATCGTCAATATGGTAAAGAGGGTCTTTACGAAATACAGATAAAAAAGAAGCATGGCGAGTTGGCCACATGGATCATCAGTGGTGCTCCCACATTTGACCTGAAAGGTAAAGTCCGTGGCTCCATTGGAATCCATTGGGATGTAACAGAGATCAGGAACTTGGAAACCAAGATATTGTTTGAAAGTGTTCAAAAAGAGAAAGAGTTGATGGAGGCCAGGCTTCAGGCAGAAGAAGAACAACGCGATGTCATCGGCAGAGACCTGCACGATGGGGTTGGACAAATGTTGGCATACATCAGTGTTTATTTCAATATCCTTAAAGAAAAAGAAACGATCAGTGTGGATGATATTGAAAAAGCACAGACCACCATCAAAAAAACAATTGACGAGGTCAGAAGACTTTCAAGGAACCTTGCCCCTCCAGCCATCAAAGACCTTGGCTTTAGGGAAACATTAATTGAACTGATTGGAAGTTATTCAATCATACCAAAGCCTTCCTTCAAACTGAAGATTTACAAGGGAAAGGATCAAGAAAAATTCCTGTATGAACACAAAATAATGATGTTCCGTGTACTGCAGGAACTCAGCAGCAATACATTCAAATATGCCAATGCCAATAAAGTTGACATTACAATAGAACAAAATAAAAAGGGGATGCAGATGCTCTACAAAGACGATGGCATTGGATTTGAAATGGCTACAGTAAAGAAAGGAATCGGCCTGAAAAGCATCCTTTCCCGCGTTGAGTTCTATGGCGGAGATGTTAAAATAAAAACCAACCCAGGAGAAGGTATCGAAGTATTCATTAATTTACCATTTGAACCCATATTATGACCAAAAAAATCAGAATTATCATCGCAGATGACCATTTGTTGATTGCTGAAACCTGGGCCACCCTGATCAACATGGACCCAGAGTTTGAAGTCGTTAGAGTCTATGACAATACGAAAAGTCTCATTGACGAAATAACAGACATAAAACCAGACATAGCCATTCTCGACATCAATATCAATCCTTTTTCAGGTATTGAGGCCACGAAAATGATCAAGAAATTGGCTCCTGGCACCAAAATTATCGGTGTTTCCATGCACAACCAACCCTCTTTTGCAAAGAAGATGATCAGAAATGGTGCAACTGGCTACGTAACCAAAAACTCCAGTAAGGTAGAGATGTACGATGCCATCCGTGCAGTAATGAAAGGAGAAAAATACATCTGCGCTGAAATACAACGAAATATCACCAATCAAATGCTGCTGGATGAAGACGACAACAAACTAAGCAAGTTGACAGAAAGGGAAATTGAGATCATCAAATTGATCAAAAACGGCAGTACCAACAAGGAAATTGCTGAGTCTTTGTTTCTGTCACCAAGAACTGTTGAAACCCATAGGGCCCGGATTCTGAAGAAACTTGACCTGAAAAATTCATTGTCCCTGGTGAAGTACATCAGTGAATCTTTCATGGATCTATAAAACAATGTATTAGGGGTTAGTCGCCCCAAATATTGTCCTTTCCTTCAAGCCATTCTTTCACCAGCAAGGTAGTAACAGACTTAGGTCTCTCGAGTGGCATTCCAAGGGCCCTGTCCCAACAAAGACTGGCCAATACGCCCAAAGACCGGCTTACCCCAAACAAAACAGTATAGAATTCATATTCTACCATGCCGTAATGAACAAGCAATACCCCACTATGGGCATCTACGTTGGGCCATGGGTTTTTTACCTTTCCCAAAGCACTCAAAATTTCTGGTACTGTTTCATAGATTGACCAAACAGTCTGAACCAGTGGATCATTGGGCATATGCTTTTTACCAAATTCCATTTGTGCAGTAAACCTTGGATCAGTTTTCCTCAACACAGCATGACCATATCCAGGAACGACTTTCCCCTCAGACAAGGTCTTTTTCACGTATTCTGCAATTTGTTCTTTAGAAGGAAGTTCAACACCCAACGTTTCACGCATTTCAAAAATCCACTTGATTACTTCCTGGTTGGCCAATCCGTGCAAGGGCCCAGCCAATCCATTCATGCCAGCAGCAAAGCTGAGGAACGGATCACTGAGCGCAGAACCAACCAGATGGGTTGTATGGGCTGATACATTTCCACCCTCATGATCGGCATGGATGGTCATGTACAAACGCATCAACTCCTTGAATCCTTGATCATCATAACCCATCATGTGGGCAAAATTACCCGACCAGTCCAGCAATCCATTGGGTTCGATGTGTATACCTTCCCTGTATTTTTTTCTGTAGATATAGGCTGCAATCCTCGGTAAACGGGCTATCAGATCGAGGGTATCATCAAAGGTAGCATCCCAATAATCTTTCTTGTTCATGCCGGATGCATAGGCTTTGGCAAAATGACTGCCATTTTGCAAAGCCATGATGGCTATCACAAACATTGTCATTGGGTGAGTAGAAACGGGTAATGCCTCTATTGAGTCAAAAACATAGTTTGGAACATGAGATCGTCGTTGCAAAGTTGAGGTAATGATTTCAGCTTCTTCTGCGGATGGGAGTTCGCCCAACAACATCAGATGAAAAAGACCCTCAGGAAGTGGTTCAGACCCACCTTCGACAGTTGGCAATTTTTGTTTTAATTCAGGAATAGAATATCCACGAAAACGAATTCCTTCATTGGCATCCAGCAAGGACGTTTCAGTGACCAAACCTGTGATACCACGCATCCCTTGGTAAACCTGGGACAGTGTCACTTCTCCGATGACCTTGTTGCCATGTTCCTTGAGCATTTGTTTAATCTCTGCACCAACCAGGTCTGACTTTGCCTTAAACCGCTTTTTTAATGACTCCATGGAAAAAATATGAAATTGTAGACTGAATTTTTGGATGCGTAAAGGTAAACCAAAGCGACCGAGGTGCACAAGCTTTTGGAAAAAATTATTGAATTATTTCGGTGCTTTCTTGTACAGATACAGGGTCAATCCACCAAAAATCAAATTGGGTATCCAGGCAGCCAAATAGGGATCAAGATCACCCTTGGTAGAAAATATGGTTGAAAACCGGTCTGCCAGAATGAAAACTGCACAAATGATGATGCCCATGGCAAGGTGAACCCCACTTCCACCCCTGATTTTCCTGCAAGCCAAAATGGCGCCAATAAGGGTCAACAGCAACACGGCTACTGGTGTTGAGGTTCGATGCGCATTTTCCATTTCAAGCTCCTTGACCGTTTCTGAACCGCGCAGTCGCTCTTTTTGAATGCGCCGTTTGAGGTCCGGGGAAATCATCCTGGCCTGTAAGTATTCATCACGCTTGAGCTCAGAAGGGAGAAATGGTAATTTCTTAAAAACCTCGTATTCGAAACTCACATCCTCAGTCATGCCATTGATCTTTCGCTCCACTACCCCATTCAGTTTCCATTTTCGTTTGGTGGTGTCCCAGGTAAAATTATCCGCCCTGAGGTTGTAGATCACCTGGTTACCACTGATGGTTTCCATGAACAAATTCCCACCAGCCTTGCTGGTTGTGTCATAATAACGCATCCCTGCATAGCTAAAAGAGTCAGTTCTCATGTAAATACCGCCACTGGTTGTTTGTGGCATGGCCATCTTGGAATACTTGGCTTCAAAAGTTGTGCGGATCGCATTGGCCTTGGGAATGATGTAGGCATTTGCATACCATAATGTTGCACCGAGCAAAATTCCACCAATCCAATAAGGCCTCAAAATCCGTTGAAGGCTAACTCCAGAAGAAAGAATGGCAATGAACTCAGAAAGATTTGCCATTTTTGAGGTGAAAAAAATGACAGAAATAAAAACGAAAAGAGGAAATAGCATGGCAACGATATGGGGAATGAATCCCACATAGTACTGCATGATGATCTGATTTGCGGACAGCCCTGACTTGGCAAAATCATCTGTGTGCTCACTGATGTCAATCACCGTACTGATTGTTGTGAGCAGTATCAGTGAAAAGAAAAAAGTGGTCAGGAACTTTTTGAGAATGTACCAGTCAATCTTCCGCATCATATCCCTGCAAAAGTATCATTTAATCCTTACCCAAGTACTTGGCATAGGTCTCAAGGCACCTTTTTCTTGCCACTTCATGCACAACCATTGGCTGGGGATACTGGAGCGTATCAAATTCTGGTACCCATTTTCTGATGTAAACCCCTTGTTTGTCAAATTTTTCGGTCTGCAGGGCTGGATTAAAAATCCTGAAATATGGGGCGGCATCGCAGCCTGAGCCTGAAGCCCATTGCCATCCGCCATTGTTGGCAGCCAAATCATAATCAAGGAGTTTTGCAGCAAACCAGGCCTCGCCCCAACGCCAATCAATCAAGAGGTGTTTGGTCAAAAAGCTTGCAGTAATCATTCGAACCCTGTTGTGCATGAAGCCAGTGGCCAGGAGCTCACGCATGCCAGCATCAACAATTGGATAGCCGGTTTCGCCCTGACACCATTTGTCAAAATCCGCTTCGCTGTTTCTCCATTCGATACCATCATAAGCCTTTTTGAAAGACATCCCCTGTCCTACATGTGGAAAATTAGAAAGGATCATGTGATAGAAATCCCTCCAAATCAGCTCATTCAGAAAGGTCTCGTTCAATCCCTTTGCATGTTCAACCAATTTCCTGATGCTCATGGTGCCAAACCTGAGGTGAACGCCGAACCTGGAAGTGCCATCTACAGCAGGGAAATTGCGAAAATCAGTATACCCTTTGACCAATGCATCAGGCACCGTGGTTTGCGGAAAATTCCAAGCCTGTTCCAAAAACCCCATTTCTTCAAGTGATGGAATGGCCTTGTCATTGTGAATATAGCAGTTGCCCAATAGCTTTTCTGAGTGTGAAAACGAAATAGGATATGACAACAAATGTGCCTTCCATTTTCTGGAATATGGGGTGAACACCGTGTAAGGAGATCCATCATCCTTGCACACTTCCAATTTTTCAAAAACCACCTGGTCTTTGAATGTTTCGAATCCGGTACCATTATTTGACAGTAAGTCCCCGATGTTCTGATCCCTTTTCAGGGCATAATCTTCGTAATCGTGGTTGGTGAATACCGTGCCAATCCTATAATTGGCCAAAAGGTCCTCAAAAGCCTTTTCGGGTGATGTGTAATAGCACTTTATGGCTGATCCGATGCCGATCAACTCATTTTGCATGGAGCTAAGCGCAGCATGGATATATTGAACACGAAGGTCATTGGGCTTTTCAAGCTTAGCCAGGATATTTTTATCAAAAATAAAAACAGGAAGTACAGGTTTTCCGCTACTAAGCGCTTGAAACAGGCCAGTATTATCAAAAAAACGAAGATCACGGCGAAACCAAAAAATATTAACATCAGGTTTATTAGACATGTCTATTTAACAAACCCGAGGTTATTTGGTTGAATGAAAAGCGCTTTGTGAATAAATTTCCATGAACGTTATGAATATGTTCAATGAAATAGATGCTCAATTGATGATGGGACGATTTTCAATGATGCCAGACTTAACGGCATACATGACCAATCCAGCCAGGGATTTGGCGCCGGTCTTCACTTTCAGCTTATCCCGGATGGCTTCTACTGTTCTTGGGCTGAGGTCTACCAGGTCAGCAATTTCTTTGGTGCTTTTCTCTTCACAAATCATGCGAAGTATCGCTATTTCCTTATCACTCAACTTGGCGTCAACAGGCAAAGAAGCCTCCGCTTGGCGCTTTGTGCGAAGACCATCGATGAGTGCTTTGTTGGTCAGTTGATTAAAGTAATATTCCTGCTCATGGACGGTTTTAATGGCCTGGTAGATGATTTCAGAGTCGGAATTCTTCGTTAAATATGAATTGGCCCCCAATTCCATGAGTTTGGAAATCATGGAGTGGTCATTGTGCATGGTGAGCATGATGACCTTGATCTCGGGATACATTTTTTTGATTTCAGGCAAAGTATTGATGCCATCCATGATCGGCATCTGGATATCCAATAAAATAACATCAGGCTGAATATGCTTGAGCACAGTGAGCAACTGCATGCCATTGTCTGCCTCAGCAATCATTTTAATGTCTTTGTGAACAGACAAAGCAGATTTTACTCCTGCCCTGAAAAGGACGTGATCATCGGCTATGGCTACTTTAATGGGTTCGTTCATGTTAGGGTTTTATGTTGCTTTGGGATATTGACTAAAGATAATAAGTAAAATTAGGTGAAATCAAGATGCAGACATACTGTAGAACTACCCTATTATTCTGTTGCAGAAAATACGGTCCTGCATTTATTTATGGGGATACCAAAAACAGATTCCGTTAATATGCTGTATATCAATAAGATATGAATCTATTTAGGATGTAAATGCAAAAATTTTCTGTTGCCGGTGTTTTTCTCTTTTGAAATGAGGTTTTTCACAACCTCCCTACCATTTAGTAAATTAAATTCGTACAAAATATTAAGGTGATAGTTTTAAAGATACTGACAAACATTGCTTTCATAAATATGAACATATTTAGTTTGTCATTAGCTATTTATGGCATTTTGAACATTAAAAAAATTGGAAATCTTAAGATTTTTATTTTGCTGCCAATCTTATCATTCATTGATAGTTTCAGTTTAATACTACTTACACAAATACTTGATCACAAAAACGCTTTTTTACTGTTCTCAGAATACTTTCAGTTAATTTTTTTAATATTTGAATTGGCAATCATCTTTATTT
>Ga0102913_1000419_pt1 | contig 12694 bp, 9 predicted proteins | sample Colrivmet1560A02_FD_78197 | JGI IMG/M metagenome (GOLD analysis project Ga0102913, IMG submission 78197) | Estuarine microbial communities from the Columbia River estuary - metaG 1560A-02 | ecosystem: Environmental > Aquatic > Marine > Intertidal zone > Estuary | place: USA: Columbia River... | reverse complement strand
TGAACATCACCGGCAAGTTCTCTCTGGGCATCACGGACATCAACGTAGGCGCCATCGCGCTCATGTACAGCGAGTACATTACGTGTTTCTACATCAGGCCGCGCTTTCGCGCGCTCACAATCCGCGTGGTGGTGTCTCGCAGCGGCATCTCGGAGAGCGTGACCATGCGCGTGTACCACACGGGCAAGGTGGTGCTTGCCGGGGCGCGCACGACGCACGCGGCGATGATCGCCGCCAATCGATTGGTGGAAATGTTTCAAAAAATCAACATTCCATGCAGGGTGTGCAACTTCCGCACCCAGAACCGTGTGTTCTCCATCGCGCTCGGATTCCCGGTCGACGTCGAACTCATGGGTCGCGAGCTGCCCGACAAGATCATCATCTCTCCGGTCTTTCCCGCACGCACCTACAAGAGCAGCGTCGACGCTGCAGTGGTGCAATTGTATCCCACGGGCAACGGCGTGTTGGTGGGCGCTGACACGTTCGAATCGGCCAAGCGTTTGTATGTGGAGGTGTTTCACGCCGCGCGGCCGTACCAACCCAAGCGTTTGCGTTCGACTCCGAACGCGGCAGGATTCATGTATACACACGGAGGCTATCTCACGATGGAGCAGATCAATCGCAGCTTGCTGGAGCTGAAGAAAATGAATCTCTACCACGATCCGATGGACGATGATTCGCTCGATAACATTGTGACTCCCGAGGAGATGAACGTGCGACGGCAGCAACGGTTGATCGAGAGCGCACGCGGGGAGGAGGAGTCACGCGCTCTCGCGCCGGTGACACCATCGCATTCCGTATCGGACGTCACGGCTCTGAATGCGTTACTTAAAGTATTGGAGTGAGAAACGACCGTGCGTATGTACGACTCTCGGTGTTCGCGAGAAGCAAAAGTCACGCGCCGGCGGGCGTTTTTTTCGTTGAGACTTCTTCTTCTTCTTCTTCTTCTTCTTCTTCTTCTTCTTCTTCTTCTTCTTTCGACTGTAAGACCGCAAAGAACGCGTTGAGACGATGGTAATGAATTTGTGCGAGTGTTGGAAAGTTAAAACAGCGGCAAATACAAGCGCTCAACTAAACGGCGCTGCGCATCGAACCGGCTCGCGTTTCCACCCGTTGCCATGAACTCATGGGTATCGTGCACCTACTGTCGCGGCATATACACGGCGGACAACGCCAGGAGTTGCGACACGTGCGGTCGCGTGTATTGCACCGTGAAAGCGTGCTTATCGAATCTCCTGTATGACCTCACCGACGTTGAGTCCTACGTGCTGGACGAAGAGGACGGAATGATCAACGAGCTGTTTACCACATGCACACATTGCACCGCGGAACGCGATTTCCGAACCATCACCCACGGAGCCGCTTTGGAGTGGTGCGCGTCGCACGGATTTTGCGCGCAAGCGCTTGCGCCCGATGAAGTCGTCAGCGCGATGCTCGAGGAGCTGCCCGAATCTCAGTGCGCGTGGTGCGGATCGTGCGCGTGCGAAATGAGCCGCAAAGTGGTCTATACCGGCATGAAGAGAATCGAGGCGTGTCCGATACTTTATTATCGCCTGTGCTGCGAATGCGCAAAGGACGCGCAGGCGCACCTCGTGAATTGTTGTTCCGTCTGTGACGTGGTTACGAAATCGAGAGAAGATGCGCGATGCAAATGAAGGCGCGCGTGCGCGCGTGCGCGCGTGTGTTTTATGTTTTCAAACACTAACACCACAGCGTGCGAGGGAATCACGCCTCATACCACCCGGGGTGGTTTTCAGCCATTTGACAAACCGCGTTGACCTGAATTGCCCATCGGCAATTCTCGATGCAGTCGCATTTGTTCTCGTCGATCTCGGCGCGTTGGAACTTGCCGTCTCGCGGATCGGTGTCGCAATGCTCGTAAATGTTGTCGGGGCTGTCCCCGACGAGATGACGCATCGCTGGCGTGAGCAACGTCGAGTACGCCTTCTCGAGCACGCCGTGCTCGATGACCCCGTCGCCGTCGAAATCAAACGTACGAAAGAGGCGATCGATCGTGCCGCGCCGAGTGATGGGACCCTTGTTGCCGCGGCACGAGGCGAACGTCGCCTCGTCCTGAGGACACTGACTGCCGGCGCTCTCGCACTGCGCCGCGTAGAGGAGGAATGTCGTCACCACGAGCAGCGTCGGAATGAGTCGAGCGAGGCGATTCATCATGGACGCGAGCCGGTACGAGATTGGTGCACAGAAGCGAGTCTTCGTGAGCGAGCGTCATAGAAATGGAGATGTTTATTTTTGGAACACCGTACAATCCTCCTCACGCGACGGTCGTCGGGTCGCGCAGCGGCGCCGAGTTGTTTTTCAATTGATCTTCGGTCTGCGCGCGCTTCTTTCGCTCAATGATCTCGTCCTGCAGCTGCGCCATGCGCTCCTTGTACTGAGCGTACGGTTGCTTGGCGATCAATTCATCGAGCTCCGAGTCGTCCAGGAGGAACACGCCAATTATGCGCGTGCGAACGATCGAGTAGGTGAGGAACGCAGCGCGTTGCGTTGCATCGTCGGCCTTGTCGCCCAGTCGGTCGGTCAGTTCGCCTTCAATGTCCTTGATGGTTTCCTCGAGCGTCGCCATCGAATGGAAGCGCGTGAGCGCGTCGACCTTGAAGTATTTGTGCGCCTCTTCGAGCACCGCCTCGGTCGATCGCAGCGCGTTGTCGTTCAGCCACGTCTTGTACTCCTTGAGGCGCATCGCGCACACGGTTCGCTGCGCCAGTTCCATCAACCCCTTGAAGTGCGGCATGTGCTCGTAGTTCTTGAGCTCGAGAGCAATCAAAAAATCATCGATGGCGTCGCACATGACGCGATCGCCGGCCGCTATAATCGTGCACATGAACGAGCGACGCTCGCACCGCTCGGGCGTCGAGAAGAGCGGAAGAAAGTGACCCGTCTCGGGATCGGGCGAGTGGGTGACCAGGCGATGTGCGATCCACGACCAGAGCGTGCAGAAACGCACGTCTTCCTCTCTGCTCTGAAGGCGCTCGAGCGCGTGTCCCGTCGGAATGCGCTTGACGCCGGCGTTGCGCATCTCGTCGGCCACCTTCTGCTTCCACCAGTTGCGATTGTTCATGACCATGGTGGCCACCTCGTGCGCGTACCGAATCGGCACGTTGCACGCTTTGCGGTCGCTCATGGCAACGCGCATGTCGCGGAGCTTCTTGATCAGCACGTTGGGATTGCCTTCGCACTCTTGCTCGAGCAAAACGCGGATCACCGACGGTTCGATCGCGTAACCGAGCAGCACGTCGTTGTACAGATGATAGAACTCGCGCGACTCAGGCGAATCGCTGCAAACGCGTGCCATGTACTCGAGAAAACGAATCACGGCCGGATCGCCGCGGGCGTACGCCTTGATGTCCACGAGGAGGCGATCGGATGAGCGCTTGACGATGCGTTTGACGCGCATCGTGAAATACGTGAAGAGATCCTGCCAGCTTCCGCGGCAGCGGTACTGCAGCTTGTCCTTGATCCACGTCGGACAGTTGTCAATGTCCTCGATTTTTTTGGTCTCGCGGCCCGGTTGGGGCTTTTGGTGGTCAACCACGTGCTGCGCGTGGCAGAAGTGAATCATGTACACGAGGGCGCACGCTTCTCGGGCGTCCGGTTCTTTTGCAAGCAAGAGTTTGATGATGGAACTCAGCATCGAGGCGACGATGGTATCGTTGCCGGTGACGTACAACCATGTGTCTCCGAACGAGACGGTGAGCGGGGTGAAACCGAATTTTGCGTAGATGTACGCGAGGGTCTCTTTTTGACGGTCGCGTATGGCCTCGGCGAGCATCTTCATCTCGGGACTGTCGAGCTGAGCGTCGGACATTGTGATTGATCAAGCGAGCGAGCGAGCGAGCGAGCGAGTGAGCAGGCGAAATCGCGCTTCGACGCAACAAAGTTTTGCGACTGCAACAGAAAGCGTGCTGCGCACGGAATCATATTGCGCGCCGGGATAATGATATTGTTATAAAGGCGAGAAATCTACAACCAATCCAAACGGATGATGGAAATACAGCGAGGTTCGCACGGTCCGCGTGCCGCGCTGCATGGTGATTTCGACAGATGCGAGGTTGGATGAAGAGGCGCGCGACAGTTGTTCGTCGCGTTCGGTGACAGAGATGCGGAAGAGCGACATGTGCACGCATCCTGGTTGAATGCCGAGTCGTGCCTCGCGTCCACCTCCGAGAAGCAGCGTTGCGCCGCCGACTTCGGCGCTCATGTAGATCGGCTCGGTCGCGGTCACGAACGAACTCTCGAGTTTGATCTTGATCACGGCCTCACCGCGTCGGTCGAGCGTGAAACGCTCGGTCGATGAGTTCCACGCAACGGCATCGATGTTCAATTGATGAGTGAAATCCTCATTGAGTCGTGCGAACGCCAAACGCTCCGCCGACTCGCTAATGGCCTCGGCGGTCACCGTGTCGATCAGCAGTGAGACCGGGGGCGTGTTAGTCAGCACGTCGTGAATGCGGCACAAGGTCGTGGAGGAATACGCCGTTTTCCAGTCGCGTTTCTCCAAAGAGTGATTTCCATCGATGTACAGATCGAACACGTTCGTGAATATACTCTGGGTATTAAGCGGTGGCCCGAAGTTCCTCAAAATTCGGCGTCCCGCGAGAGCGGCAATGATCCGGTTGAACCTCACGATCCCAAGGTCGGCCGCATAGCGTCTATTTGAGGGGAAACGAGCGTCCGGCGATTCTTCGGTGTATCTCTCGTACAAGAGATGCAAAAAGCACGCGAGTTTTTGGTGCATGGAACCGTCGGCGTTCTTGAGGCGCTCGGAGAACGACTCGCCGCCTCGGTTGGCAACGAACGGTCGTTGAACGTCGGGAGGTAGGATGTAGTCGTCGATTCGCTCCTTGAACCGCGCAAAGATTTCGATTGTCAGCTCGTCAGTCTCCTCGACGTTCCACACGTCCTCGCACCACTCGATGATACTCAACGCGGCCGTGTAGTCGACGGATGCAACGGCGAGGGAATAAACCAGAGACTCAACGTGCGAAACCGTTGTGTTCTGATCGATAACGTTCGTATCGTACGCGAGCTGATCGTCAATCGCTTGCACCACTGCGGTGTGACACATGATGCGTTGGTTCCACTCCGAAAGCGGTTGCGTGACGTTCATCAAAATGGAGCTCTCTGAGCACGCGAACTCGGCGCGTTCTTCCGTGTCGGCGATGATCGATTCGAACTCCTGAATGGCATCGACCCAACGATCGAACACCTTCGATTTGAGCTTATTGAATACATCATTGTCTCGGTCGCTGTCGTAAAGCTGCGCTGCGGCGATGGCTGCGTACGTCACAATACGCTCCATTGAGCACAAGAGGTCGCGCGTCACAAGCGCCACGCTGTGAACGGGATAAGGAACGCGTGGATCGGAAAAAGTCGCGGAGCAATCCAAGGAGGATTGCTCGATGCTTTCAGTGACGCCCGATGAGATGAGGTCTTCGAGCTGCTCGAATTCGTAATCGTGCGTAGGAAGCGCGATGTCGGCGCGTGCTTTCATCAGCGATCTGAGCGCAGGATTTGTTCGATACGGCGCATCGGGCCTTGACCTAGGGAGCGATGCCTCCGTGGTCGTGTGACAAAGCATAAAACGCGGGATCGCATATTGCGTGACGTCAGGCGTCATCCCAGTATAATCGCGAGATCTCGAACTAACAAGATCAACGCGCTGTACGCGTCGATATGCGTTCGCTTCCAAGATCCTCTTTCTGCATGCGTTCATCTCGGCATCGGTCGGGGTTTCGACGGCGCGCATGTCGAGGAGAAAACGATACGGACGCGTGGTATCATCGAAACGATAGGTCGCCATGCGCACTATCGCACGAACGAGATCCTTCATCGTTTTGGGCTGTGAGTCGATCAAAGTGGAGAAAGTTTCGAGTACGTTCGCATCGTTGGAAGTCACTAACTCCGGATAACCGATGTGCGCAGCGAAGATCGATGCGAACAAATCGCAGTAGGTGACAACCATTAGCTTAGTTATCGCCAGCATGTTCGTCGATCGCAGGAGGGGGGTGATGAGCGTCGACTCTCTCAGATTCTTTAGAGCCAACACTCGGAAGCCGAACTCGTCGAGTTGTTCGTTGAACGTCGCATGCAATTGAGTGAACGTCACGAACGGATCGTTCGTGTAGGCCATGAATAGAGGGTGTGTGTGTGTGTGTGCGTCGGTTGACGACGATGCGCCAAGCACTGGGGGCGCGTTCCAGGGGCAGAACGTGCATCAATGATTATGAGCAAAAACGTAGCAATTTATGGTTGCCGCTCATAAAAGGCGCGCCGCTCCCCGTGAACGAAAGCTTCTCATTCGCAGTTGCGTGTTTTTTCATTATGAGCGCGCCGGAGGAAGGAGAGTACGGCTTGCGCCAGCGCAAGCCCGGATCCAGCATCGAGGAAGCGTGGTCCGTTGACGGTGTACCGCGCGAGACGTTCGCGGAAGGCGCGGCGAAGCAACGCCTGCTGCAACACGCGCGCGCCGCAGGGTTGATTCTCGCGCATAACCTGATGATTCTGTGGCGGAGCGTTATTGTTCCCGCATGTCGATGGGTTGCGAGCAGCGTCTCGGCTTCGTACGCGGCACGCACCGCGGTGTACGTCGGGGCGGACGACGTGATCGACACGGGTTCCGATGTGCGCGTGTTCTTTCGTCGTCCCCTCGTGCGGTGGTGCCTCGATCACGCGGTTCAGGTGATAGGCGCGGCGTCGTTCATCTTCATGCTGTGCTTCTTTCTCACCGCCCTCAACACGCTCGCCACGATCAAAAACGAGGCGTCGCGTCTATCGGCGGAGCACTACGAGGACATGAACGTCGCACGCGATGCGAAACGAGTGTTCTTTGCACCGCCCACGATCGATCTCGTCGAGTTCCAATCGATCGAGGACGCTGCGCGCCACGCCGTCGATCGTCCGTGTCGCACGGTCGATGTGAGACGTGGAGCGCTCGATGTGGTGCTTCTCGGGAGGGACGGCGAGCCGCAGGCGATGCGTTACACCACCGTGCGCGACGTCATCGAGGTGCATATGGACGTCATGACGCGATCGTCCACCAAGGCGCGCTTCATCATGCCAAAGCTCTGGAATCTCACGACCGGGGTGCCGGTCGTGGAGCCCGGCGAGTTGAATCCGTGCGTTGTTAGCGTCAAGTTTGCGAACGGCACGCTCGTGCACATGGTGAATCCCACGCTGATCGTGGACGTGCACGATGCGACGCTTAACGCGCTGCGGGATACGTCGAACGTCGCCGAGATGTACGGCATTTATCCGTTCCTCCTGGATGAGGATGAAACGCCGCTCATCGTGGCCGAACGTCACAAACACGTGCATGTTCGATATCGAACACCCGACGGACTCGTTGTGGTTTCCGATCTCTCAGGCGTCGATGCGTACATCGTGCAGATGGCGATGAACGTCGCCGATGACGGAGTACTGCCGCGCGCACGCGCGGCACTCAATTCAACCGATGTGGTGCTGATCTCAAGAGTTTAATGAAATGCACGTGGAAGAGTGGGGGAATATTGATGGTCAAAATTGTCGCGCCCCGGTTGGGACGGCGTTCGGGCCTATCTGACGATAATAATTTGGTCGAGTGTTGATTGCGATCTTTTCCAGGGAGGATATCAACGCCGAGAGATCTTCGACATGCCACACGCGATCATCGATGTTCGTGATGGCCAAATGCGGCCACCGAAAGATGATTGTCTCGATGCTGCGTTCCATCGTGTACCAAGTCCACGCTGTGGTATCTTCATAGAAATCACAATCTTCTCCCAATTTCCCCGGCACGATCAGTAGAGCGTCGCACTTCCCGATCGAAGTTCCAATGGTCCATTCATCGCGCAGCGCGGCCGCTTCCGGTCCTTCGTCGAAGAACCACGCGTTGATTACATTGTAATTCGACTTGATCGAAGGAATAATCTCTGTGCGAATGAACTCGCGCATCTGAGGTGGGCCGATAATGAGTACGTGCATCAGCACTACGACGGCGGGGGTGATGTTCCGGGAAGACGCGCTAAAAAACGTCAGGAAGTCCATGGGTGTGCGGAGGATGAAGAAGCGGGGAGCGTTTTGATGAATCATATCGTATTTATAGTGGGCGTGTGGGAGATGTGAATTCATCCTTATGTTTTCTCAGCAAAAACTTTGTTTTCCCACATCTCCATTTTTGTTTTAAAGCGTAAGTCTCACTTTCTGATTCGTGATTCGTTAAAAGGCGCGGTTCAACGCGCTTGAGGGTCGTTCGAGTGACTTCTATCGCCATGCGCTATGCGTTCGCCTTTGTACTCCTCTTCGTGCCCTTCGTTATGGGCGCAGAATCTCGGGGCGGCTCGAACCTGTTCCGATCCGTCTTCATGTGGGAGCCAACGGCCGAAGATGAGGTGGAAATTCGAACGCGCGTGGCCGTCAATCTCGGACCGGATCAATTTCTATTGGACACCGCGAACGATTTCACCGACAACGGAGACGAACACCTTTTGACCGTGAGGCTCTCGTCTGTCGTCATCGAGTGGATCGATGAGATCAAGGAGAGGCACGCGATCCTGATGAACAGCGCGCGCACTCTGCGCCGGTGGATCGACGCTCTCGTTGATGAATTGCGCGAGCACGTCGACGAACAAGAATTGTTGGCAATCGTGAAGAGATGCATGCCGATGGATCCCGATTCCCAAGCGTACTACGAACTCGTGAAGCTTCGTCATCACTACAATTTGCTCAAGCACACAAGATACGAAGAGCAACGCGAGCCGGAACGCACCGACGAGCGCAAAGCGATGAATGAGCATGGAGAGTTTTTCTTTGATTGATTCTGGATTGCGTTGAATACACGACATCATATTTCTCTCACATCCCACATTCATTCATCCGCTCGTTCGTGGTGTGCGCGTGCGTGCGTGTGTTGTCTCACTTGAATACCGGCAAGCCGGGTTCCGCTCGCTCACACACGTCGTGCAACGGCGCGGTGAACACGAATCCCAGAATGTAACTATCCAACGTCTTTACCGCCTCGGCGGTGTCGGGCGCGACGCGCGGCTTCCTGATGTACATGGTGAACCATTCGTTGTGGTCAGAGAACGCCACGCGCATGAACTGCGTGCGTGCGGTCCATGCGCGCAGTTCCTCGACGCGTTCGGGCGGCGGTTGATCTTCGGCGTTGAAAAAGTGTCGATACACCTGATGGGTATCGCTCGTCAGACGACACAGCGTCATGGCCGACACGTCGAAGCACGCGCGAAACAATTCGCGGTGAACCGCGAGGCGCTCGTTGGGCGGCCCGATGTACACGAGTCGCACCGTGATGTCCTTGATCTCGCGCGTCATTGGGAGCAGTTTGTCGTTGGCAAATTTCACCACGTAGTGCACGAGGCTTTTCGTATCGTCGACCACGTGCGCTTCGGACTGACGCGTATCGATGAACGCTTCGGGACGCAACGCGCCGGGTGCCGAGTTCTCGTAGGCATTGAGCAACGCGCGTTGCATGCGTTGCGCGTCGAGCGATCGACCGTCGAGCGTAACGACGCTCGACGATAGCAACTCCCGCGGCACCTCGACGTTCAATTGGCTTATGTTGTACTTGAATGACGGCGATTCGACGAGCTCGTAACCGAACTCGCACTGCAACTCGAACGCCTGAGGTTCGAAGATGTGTCGCGCAAAGTCGAGCCGTCGGCGACGCACGTAGTCCTCCATGCGCGGATCAGATTGAAAAGAGCGTCGTGCGTCATCGATCGCGAGAGCGTTCGCTTTTTAGACCACAAAGGTGATTTTTACTAAATCCGCCCTATCCGAGTGACCCACGCGTGTGTGTGGTGCGTCATTGCGACGCACGCACGACTCCTCATGTCGTTTCACCAATGGGCGCGCCTCATGCGCGTTTTTCGTCGCGTCGTGCAGATTGTGCTCTCGGCCGGTGGCGTCATCGGCGCCCTCTGGTGGATAGTCATGGCCGCGCGGTTGCTCCACGCGTGGTGGCGACGCTGGGAGTTGATCATCGCCGAACTCGCAGCGCTGCGCAACGAGATCCTCGTGAACTGCGACCTGCCCGACGTGCGCATGACGGCCGGCATGCGCGAGCATTGCGCCACGTGGGGCGCGCGGCGCAACTATCTGCTTGAGGAGACGCCCGCGTGGCGCGCGTGGGGCATGGCGTTGCACGACGCGAACGTGTGCGGCTCGGACGGGTGCATCAAGGAGTTTGGCGACCAGGCGATCGCGTTCATGACGTGGTCGTTCTGGGCGAGCGTCGTGCTCCTCATGATCTTTCTCATGATCATTTACCTCGGCAGACGGTTGCACGAGTACGACACGAGAAGCGAACTCGACGCGTACTGCCTCCCAGGCGCGCCTGGGAGCGTGCACGCTCATGAGGGTCGATCGACTGCCGCGCTCGGCTCGGCGCGGCAGAGCAGAACGATGATACGGTACCTCAAGAGCGAATAGAGCCGTTTCGCTTTTCGAAGAGCAATGCGTGTAAAAGAAGCACAAAGCACTCTTCAATGGAGATACGAAGGGAGATGATGAAGATTTTGTAGAGAAAACAAAAGACAAGACGAGTTGGCGTTTTCCCACGCGCCCAATCTGACGAGCAAAATAATCTTCATTTGTCGAGATGTGGAGCAATAAAGATGCCGCTCTCCTCGTGCGCGACTACCACCCTCTCGTTCCCTTTCTCTATCTCTTCGGTCTACCAACCGCCGACAGACACCGTGCGCAAGACCGGCGCGATCTCGGGTTTGCCCGTGTGGAACATGCCCACACCGCCCTCGAGCACGTGACGGATGCCGCTCTCGAGGGGACCCAGAGGACCGCAGTCGGTCGAGAGCACAATGTCGAACTGTTGCGTGGCGTCGTTGAACGCGCGTTGATCCGTTTGCCAGCAAAGCATGTTGTAGCGCGGCATGTTGCGCTGATCGATGAAGGTTTCGCCCATCGGGCGGTTGTAGTTCAGCAGGTGAAAGTGCGTGAACTCGCGCACGTACAGCCAGCCGGGGTGCGAGGGTCTCGTGAGAGCGTCCGCGTGCACCTGGCCGAACAGCACGCCGCTGCGATCGGGCGTGCCGTCCATGAATACGGCACTCTTGTCAAAGTGCGCCGCGCCGATGCCGAACGAGAACCAATCGCCGTCGCGCTTGTCGAGCGACTCAATGGTGAACGTGCCGGGCACGTTGTCGCTGTACAGCGCATTCGAGAGCGTGGAGATCGTGTCCGGGTTCACCAACTTGGTGCTGCCGCCGCGCAGGTAGCGCTTGAAAAGCGTGTGCTGTTGTACGTGCACCATCAGCGGGCGCGTCACCACGGCGCCCATCTTGTACGAGAAACGAATGTTGATCTTGCCCGAAAGACCGTCCAGCGATTTCAAATTGTCGATGTAGCCCGTGTACACATTGCCAATGTTGCGATTGGTCCAAATGCTCGCGGCCGTCACCACATCGACGAACGGCGCCATGAGCAGGTAGGTGCGAGGCAGCACGAAGTTCTCGTGGATGCACGCGAGCAGCATATCGCGACAAATCGGCGCGCCCATCAACGCAAGCATCTGCGCGCGCACGAAATTGTTGCGAGTCTCCTGCGCGTGTTTCATGCGTACTGCAAAATCGTGCGAATCGTTGATCAGGTCGAGCACATGCGCGTTGAGATACAAATTCGCCGTGATGTCATGTGCGATGTTCATCGGCACAATGTCCTCGATCGACGGCTCGGGAGCGATGTCATCCGCGCCAAAACGCGCCCGCCCCATGCGACGTTTACGATCGCCGTAAACGTCGTCGTCGTCGTCGCTGCCGCGATCGCGACGTCGCTTCGACCCCTTGGACTTGGATGAGATCGAATCAGAGTCCGATCGCCGATGCGTGACGTGACGCCATGTAGCGGGCGCACGTGCGAATCGTCGAACGTTGTTGGACGATTCGGTGAGGTCACGATGTTCCGCGTTCCATCGTCCAGTCATGTCCGGTGCAGCAATGGCAACGACAGCTCTGAGATCAGCCTCGTTTCTACCGTCGAGCAAGTCAGCCCTTCGATCGTCCGCATAATTGGTGACTTGCACACGTTCAATGTTGATTGGCGAGATGATGTTGTTGGGCATCAAGCTCATACGCGTGGCGTCGGTCGGACGAAGGATGTTGGCCGCCGTAATTCGATCATCTCGTGCCCCGGAAAAGTACTGCGGGCTGATGCATTCTCGCGTCACGACATAGCGCACGATTTTCAACAATCGGTCACCGGCAACAGGTATGGCGGTAACCGCAACATCGCGCGTCGCGGCTCGGCGAATGCTCTCTTCGGCATCGAATTGGACCTCCTCTCGATCTTCCATGCGGATGGAAGAGCCGGAAGACGACACGCTCGGATCACGCATGGAAGCCAAACGAGACGAAGTGACGTCAGGCGGAGTTGGTTCGGCCATCTTGCCTCGGTAGAGGCGACGAATCAGTTCCGATGTGATGCTGGCGGTGAGGTTCGAGGAGAGATAGATGTACAGGCGCGAGAACGCGGCCGCGGCTCGTTGTTGACGTGCTCGATCACCATCGTTGAGATCGTCGAAAATTGGAAACTCGCGCGAGAAGATGAGCCTCGTGAAGCTGTTGTTTTGGTCCGGAGCATTGAATATCGCTCTTCGAGGGTTGGTGGTGACTTGATCACCTCCGGTGAGCTCGGGTTTTTGATCGGTAGCCTCCCATGCTTC
>Ga0102913_1000417_pt1 | contig 12723 bp, 13 predicted proteins | sample Colrivmet1560A02_FD_78197 | JGI IMG/M metagenome (GOLD analysis project Ga0102913, IMG submission 78197) | Estuarine microbial communities from the Columbia River estuary - metaG 1560A-02 | ecosystem: Environmental > Aquatic > Marine > Intertidal zone > Estuary | place: USA: Columbia River... | reverse complement strand
TACGCCTTTTGCATTTGCTTACATGAAAGAATATTCGCCTTATTTGAGAGATAAATTTTTCTCTATGAATAATGATGTGTTTAATCAATACCTCGATTTGTCGAAGTTAGAATCGAAAAAGGACCAAGACTTTGACAAGATGCAGCATAAGGAGTATTTGAAAATGATCTTCTTTACTAAGAAAATGGCGCGCTAAGTATGCTCTTGCCTCATTCGAATAATTAGCCTATTTTTGCTCGAAAATTATTTAAGTATGGAATTGACTCAAAAAATCGCTCGCAGTGATAATTTCGTTTTTAACGAGGTAGATGGCGAATTGGTAATGATGAATATTGAAACTGGTGCTTATGCATCATTGAATGAAACAGGGAAATCAATTTGGACTTTGTTGGATGCTCCTAAAAGTTTATCGGAAGTAGTTAGTTCTTTGGTTGAAGAATACGAAATCGATCAAGCTACTTGCGAGAAAGAGGTGATGCCATTTGTAGAAAATATGTTGAAAAGTGAAGTTTTAACGCTTGCTTAACTAAGCAAATTTATTTCGCTTTTTAATTTTTTCAAAGCATAACTAAGGGAGACTTGGTCTCCCTTTTTTACTTCCCTTATTTTTGGTAAAAAGAAGACTTTTAAGCCCCAGTGGTTGTCATCACTTATTTTGTTTTGTGCTAAAGACAAGGTATTTTCTTCACTAAGTTTAGCTTCAAAATATACATGAATTCCGTTCAGTTCGCCATCTTTCGTAATCTCTATTTGGTGCTCACTTAATTTTTGAAAGTCGATGTTCTCATTGAAGTTCACTTCTATTGCTTTGTAAGGGACTGATAGTTCGGTAGATTTTTTTAAATCTACATTGTTTATGTTCAGCAGAACAGGCTTATCATCGATATAATCTAAAAATGCCGAGAAATCAACTTGGTAGTCGTTTTTCCACTTGTTTAAGTTGCTTCTATGCACTAAGGTATTTGCATATTTTGCATTAGGTATTTCAAAAGCTTGAAGATAAATTGTAATGAATTCAGGAATCAGTTTTGCGTTGGGCGTTAACAATCGTTTTTTAGCATCTTCAAAAGTGGCTATGATACCCTCGTCGAATGCGTCGTTGCCAATAATTTCACTCACCAACACTGTGGCTTTTTCGGGCAGTTCTAACTCTCTCGAATCCCCTTTGATTAATGTGATTTTGTTCTCTAATCCATTGGCTTTGAAAACGGCTCTAGCCACTTCAATAAATTCGGTTTTTTCAATGGCGTAAACATGTTTTGCACCACACATTGCTGCTGTTGCAGCTAAAATACCGTTGCCTGTTCCTATATCTAAAACAATATCATTGGGTGTTACTTTAGCCCGAATGGCTTTTTGAAAAGCTAAGGTGCGCGTTTTGTCATTCAACATTCTTACATGAACAGGAAATGAATCAAACTTACTACCGTGAAAACTAAAGGTGTTTTTTGCTTCGTCTTTTATTTCAAAAAATCCTTTTTTAAGTAGTTCATGAAAGTTGGAGCTTACACCAAAGAAATCATTTTTGTGCGTGCATTTTTCGGCCATTAATTTAGTGCCTTCTTCAATGCTTTTCCATTTGCTAAAAATATCAAGAATAATGAGTGAAGCGTAGTTTAAAGGCAATTTCTGTTGATCGAATTTTACTACCCAGCCGAGTTCAGTAAATTCAACTTTTAAGCCTTTTTTAAAACGAATGATATCTTTCTTATTCATAAAGACAAACATAGTTTAAAATTTTAAAAAATTCCCGACTTTTGCCGCATGCAAAAACTTAAGGCGGTACTTTCCTTTTTCCAATTGATGCTTTCCCACTTTCGGTGGAAGGTTATTCTCATTATACTTTTAGGAATTTCATTTTCTGTGTTTCAAGGTGTTGGTATCGTAATGGTGATACCGCTCTTAGAAGCTTTTCAGCACAAGGCCAAATCGCGTTTCACTCCCTTTTTTGAGTATTTCAATTTTGAGCAAACTTTAGGCAATTTACTTTTGCTTTATTTTTTGGTGCTGCTGATGTTCGCCATTTTTAAGGCCTTGCAGATTTTGTACACGCAGCGCACTATCTCTAAATTTTCCAACAAAATAAATATCGATTCAATACAAAAATTGTTGCACGCCAATTGGGAGTTTTATTTAAAAGTTCCTTCTTCGCAATTGCTCAATATGCTCAATACAGAAGCGCGTCAACTGCGTTCTTTGGCCAATCAACTGTTTCAATTTATTCAAAACGTAATTTTGATTGTTATTCAATTGTTTTTTGCTTTTTGGATTTCGGCTAAACTTACCTTGGTACTAATTTTTGTTTTGGCTATTTTGTTTGTTATGCAGCGTTTTGTGTTTAGAAGGAATTACGATTTGGGCCGCGGACAAATTAAAAATTCAGAAGGAATTCAAAAGTATTTGAACGAGACTTTTAAAGGAATCAAATTGCTTAAATTACATGGTTTAGAATTGCAACGAGGTGAGGAATATAAAGCTCATTTAGATGGCATGTACCTCAATGAAGAGAAGAAAGCAAGGATAGAGGCTATGAGCGATTTGGTATACACCTTAAGCGCATCCATGCTGCTAATTGCTATTATTTGGTATAGCTTAACTTTTACTGCTATCACCGTGGGTTCTTTGCTTATTTTGTTGGTATTATTCTCGCGTGTTATTGCGCAAACTTTAAGTTTGGTGAAGGTGAGTTCTCATATTACGAACATGATTCCATCTTATGTGCGGTTTACTGAGGTGTTGGCCATTGCCGAACAACACCAAAATAATTCTCCGGTGCCGAAAGATAAAATGGCTATTGATTCCATAGAATTGCGCGATATTCATTTCGCTTTCGCCGATAAAAAAATATTAGAAGGCATTAACCTTAAATTCGAAAAAGGAAAATTTTATGTGCTAACCGGACCAAGCGGTGTGGGTAAAACCATTACTTCCGATTTGATTTGCGGACTCATCACTCCCAAAAGTGGCGATATTTTAATCAACGGAGAAGTAAAATCTACCGAAGAATTAAAATACTATCAGTCTTCTACTTCTTACGTTTTGCAAGATACCGTGATGTTTGGTTCTACCGTAAAAGCGAATATTACTTTCTTTGAGAAGTACAGTGACGATGAAATTAATGCCGCAGTAGATAAAGCCGGCTTGCGCAGTTTACTTGATAAATTACCCGATGGTTTAGATAGCGAAGTAAAAGAAGACAATCGCGGTTTCTCGGGCGGCGAACTTCAACGCATGGCTATCGCTCGCGCCATCATTAGAAAAACTCCGCTTATCATTTTAGATGAGGTAACGAATACACTCGACAGAAAAAATGAAGACATTATTTTGGCTACCATCAACAACATCAAAAAAGATGGAATTGTGGTGCTGATTACACATAAAGAATATTTGTTTGATTTGGCTGATGAGGTGGTGAGACTGTAGAATCAGAGTGAGAGTGAGAGTGAAATTTGTGTGCGTTAATCTGTAATGAAAATGACTTCATTATTTGAGTAGCTTAGACTTCCTTGGCGCAACATATATTCGGTTTTATGTGCTTTTACAAATTCTTCTGCGGTAAAATCGAAATTTAACTTTTTGGCTTGTTCTAAAATCTCAGAAACCTCCATATGATTGGTATCCAAAATTATTTCCTTCTTTCTCACTTTAGAGATGAATTGTACAGCGCTATTGATACTCATGATGAAATTTATGCAGAGCCAGGGTGGCCATGGTGGTGGTGAATAAATTGTTTTGATCAATTACGAAGTTAGCCGTCCCATCATTTTTAAGCATTTGAGCGTCGCCCCTCCAATTACCTTTTTCTGTTTGGTGTTGTAAGATAAATTCAACAATGGGTTCGATATTGAACGCAGATAGTTTGCAATGCATAGCACTTAAGGTGAGCAGCGACAAATGAAAAATATTTTGATTGTTTTCGCTGTTTATTATTTGTCTGCCAAATTACATATTTTCAATTCGAATATTTACCTATATTCGATTGTATGAATTTTGCACAAATTATACATCCTATTTCTGTCGAAGAGTTCTTCAACGATTACTACGAAAAGAAGCCTTTGTACATTGCGCGCAACAGCGCTACTTATTATCATACTTTTTTAAACCTGCCTGAAATTGATTCCTACATTCAGTTGAAGCAAACATTTTCTCCCAACGTTAAAATGGCTTTTGAAGGCAAAGAAGTTTCGCCTTTGTTGTTTTGCGATAACGACAATGATGTTGCTCCGTTTAAAGCAAATCCGCAAAAAATGCTCGCTTTATTTAGGCAAGGATATACTATCAAATATGATAAACTGCATCAAACCTATCCGCCCTTAGCGCAAAAAATTTCTGCTTTAGAAAATGAAATTGGCATTCACATAAGAACGAGTCTATACATCACGCCCGAAGACTCACAAGGTTATGGCGTGCATACCGATAGACATGACGTATTGGCATTACAACTCAATGGAACTAAGGTATGGAAGGTGAAGTTTTCTCAAGAGTTATTGCCTTCAAAGTATTTTACACCTATTGCGGTAAATTGGGCAGAGGAAGGTGTGCAGGAAATTCATTTGAAAGCGGGCGATTTTTTTTATTGTCCGCGCGGCCTTGCCCATGATGTTTTCACTAAAGAGAAAAACTCTACGCATTTCACTATAGGATTTCAGCCGGTTTATGGCTATCATTTGGCCGAACATTTAAAAGAAATGCTGTACCATAATGTGTTTTTTAGAAAGGCTATTCCCAATAATTTTTCTGATGAGAAAGTTAAGTCGGATTATTTACAACAATGGCGAAATAACTTTGCTCAATTGGTGGAGGAAATGAATTTAGAGGAATTACTTAACATTACTAAAAAAGAACATTTATCTTCTAATTTGGGTTTTGAGAAAGATAAATTTTTGACTGCTTTTTATGAACCCAATGAAAGTGATGAGTGGATGCTGAATGCCAGCATTTCGTGGCAGTTTAGCGTTACCAAAGTAGGTTGTGCTGTCCAACTAAATGAAGGAATACATGATTTTCCTTTTTTATTGAAAGATTTTTTCGACAAATTAAGTGCAAGAAAAAAGGCAAATCTTGCCGATTTGCCTTCTGTTTTAAATACTGTTCAGAAAATGAAAATTGTAAAGAGATTAATCAAATTACAAATTCTCATCGCTTAGGAGGTCAATTCAGCTGTTGCCTCTGAAGGTGCCACCACTCCCCCGCTTTCTGTATTATCTAAGTTCATTTCGCTCATAAAGGGGGTTTCCCACTGTTTTTTCGTTGTATTCATATTCATTGGTTTTGTGTAAATATACTAAATGAGTTAATAAATCAAAACTCTGCCGTTTTTGGTGCACGTGGAAAAGGAATAACATCTCTAATGTTCCCCATTCCCGTAATAAATAACATCAATCGTTCGAAACCTAAGCCAAAGCCGGCGTGTGGTGCTGTTCCAAATCTTCTTGTATCTAAGTACCACCAAATGTCTTTTTCGGGAATATTAAAGCGTTTGCACGCTGCCAACAATTTATCGTAGTTCTCTTCACGCTGCGAACCTCCAATGATTTCACCTATACCAGGAACTAACACATCCATAGCAGCAACTGTTTTACCGTCCTCATTTTGCTTCATGTAGAAGGCTTTTATTTCGGCCGGATAGTTGGTAACAATGACTGGTTTTTTGAAATGTTTTTCAACCAAATATTTTTCGTGTTCGCTTTGCATATCAAAACCCCATTCGCCTACAGGATATTGAGATTTACCGTTTTTGTTAGGTTTTGAATCTTTTAAAATTTGAACGGCCTCGGTATAGGTAATTCTTTCGAAATTTTTGGCCAGTACGAATTCTAATTTTTGAATCAAATCCATTTCGTTGCGCTGTTCTTTAGGCTTGTCTTTTTCTTCGTCGAGTAAGCGTTGTTTCAAAAATTCTATGTCGTCTTTGTTCTGCTCTAAAGCATATTTGATCAGGTATTTGATAAAGTCTTCCGCCAAATCCATGTTTTCCTTTATTTCATTGAACGCTACTTCGGGTTCTATCATCCAAAATTCGGCAAGGTGACGAGAAGTGTTAGAGTTTTCGGCTCTAAAAGTCGGACCGAATGTATAAATTTTACCCAAGGCCATGGCAGCCAACTCGCCGTTTAATTGTCCTGATACAGTAAGGTTGGTTTCTTTGCCAAAAAAATCTTGTTTGTAATCTACCGAACCATCTTCTTTCAATGGCGGATTTTTAGCATCAAGAGTAGTAACGCGAAACATTTCGCCTGCGCCTTCGCAATCGCTACCTGTAATTATTGGTGTATGTACATTGAAAAATCCTCTTTCGTTAAAGAAGCTGTGAATGGCAAAGGTCATGGCGTGACGCAAGCGCAGTACAGCACTGAAGGTGTTGGTGCGCGGACGCAAATGGCCTATTTCTCTTAAGAATTCCAACGAATGTTTTTTGGGTTGTAAAGGATATTTTTCTGGGTCGGCTTCGCCCAATACTTCAAAACTATCTACTAAAATTTCTACTGTTTGTCCGCTACCTGTTGATTGCGCTAGCTTGCCTGTAACAGAAATACAAGCCCCAACAGAAATATGTTTTGTCTCGTCGGGTTTCACTTTTTCTAAATCTAAAACAGCCTGAATATTGTGAATGGTTGAACCATCGTTAATGATGATAAAACGGTTGCTTCTAAAAAATCGAACCCAGCCTTTAACTTCTACTTCTTTTTCGTATTCTATTGATTTTAAAAGGCTTTTAATCGAATTTGTTGTGTTCATAAGGAATTCATTTAAAACATGCGAAACACAAATAGATGTTATTTTGTTTCTTGTTGAGCTTTATGTTCTTGGTATTTTTGAGCGTGCGATTGTTAATTATTTTTGAGTATTTCTTCATTTGGCATGATTATTATCATGTACTTCACTTCGTGTTCAATCAGTTAAAAATTTAAATTAGTATTATGAAAAAGATCAGTTTGTTTATTGTTATGCTTTGTGCGTTATCTTTCGTTGAGGTTTCTGCGCAAAAAAATGTTGTACGTTGGTCACCGCTTGCTACCGTTAAAATGAAGGCAAAAGTTCACTATGAAAGAGCGTTAACCGATAAATTAAGTGCTGGTGCCATCGGTTCTTATTTTTTTGGTGCTTATCCTGGTTTTAGAATAGAACCTTTTGCTCGTTTTTATTTAACTGATGAAGTATTAACAGGTTTGTATGTTCAAGCGAAACCACATTTTTCAAGTAATTCTCTTACTGTAGAAACTGCTTCTGGTGGAGCAGTAATGAACACCTATTCGCATTCTTTTACAGAATGGGGTTTTGCAGGAAATTTAGGCTGGCAGTTTATGATGGGTGCCAACAAAAATATTTCTTTGGATATTTTCACTGGTTACCGTTACTCTTCATTGAAAGCTTTAGATAATGTAGATCCTAACACGTTAACTCAAAGTGAAGTGGATAATAGAGCTGCAGAAATAGTATACAGAGCATTGCATTCTAATCTTTTTGATTTAGGTATTTCTTTAGGATACAAATTTTAGATTTCTTTTACAGCATATTGAAAGGCTACTCACGCAATGAGTAGCCTTTTGTTTTTTTAGCTAAATTTGTGCAATGATTAGCATAGATGATACTTTGATTTCCGATGATTTAGTAAAAACTCGTTTTGTGTGCGATTTAGCTTCGTGCAAAGGCGCTTGTTGTGTAGAAGGCGATAGTGGAGCTCCACTTGAAGAAGAAGAGTTAGCTATATTAGATGATATCTATGAAGACGTAAAGCCTTACATGGTACCAGCAGGAATTGAAGTGGTGGAGCAAAATGGCAAATACACTATAGATAGCGATGGCGATTTTGTAACACCTTTGGTAAACAATAGAGAGTGTGCCTATGTTTTTTACGATGAGAAGGGCGTTACCAAATGCGCGATAGAGAAGGCTCATATCGATGGTAAGATAGATTTTAAGAAACCCATCTCTTGTCACCTCTTTCCTGTAAGACTCAATAAATACAGTACTTTCACTGCGGTTAATATTCAATCTTTAGATATTTGCCAGGCTGCTTTTACCTGCGGAAACAAATTGCAGGTGCCCGTGTATCGCTTTTTAAAAGAGCCTTTAATTAGAAAATTTGGAAACGATTGGTTCGAAGCACTTGATGCTGTAGCCAAAGGTTAAAGGTTTCGCGACTTATCAACCTAAGTCGTTTAATATTTTCAACAAACTTTTTACCCCTTTCGGCAGTTTCATCACTAAATTTAGAGAAGAGATTAGTTAGTCGATTAAATAATAAAAAGTTCTCAGTAATTGGAATTATTTGCTGACTAAAATCATATTCGTTCTTTTTATTTATTGATTCATCAGCAAAATATGGCACTTACAATAATTTCCTGTTTTTATTGTTTAATAGGAGGTACTTAAGTGTTTGTTTGATAGAGGGATAAGTGGAATGTTAAAAACTTCATGCCTTTGTGAAAAACTATGAATTGATAGTCCCATAAATTTTGTAAACTTTTGTACTCTGCTTCGGTTAACCATTTACAACTGGTTAATCTTAACTCAAAAACGGTTGCGCAGTACACAGGAAACTCGCTCTCTTAATAGGGGAGAAGAAAATATAGTCCAATTTATTGAACAGAAAAAGCACGGGTCATGAACGAACAAGAAATTAAAATCACACTGAATCAAGAGTCTGAGTTAAGTCAGATTCTACCAAACAACAAAATACACGTGGAAGAGCCTATTTTAAAAGAAAGCAGTGATCGTTTTGTTTTGTTTCCAATAGCGCACAGCGATATTTGGGATATGTACAAAGCACAACAGGCAAGTATTTGGACTGCCGAAGAGATAGATCTGTCTGCAGACGTTGTAGATTGGGAAAATAAATTGAATAATGATGAGCGTCACTTCATCAAACACGTTTTGGCTTTCTTTGCTGCCAGCGATGGTATTGTTAACGAAAACTTGGCTGAGAACTTCCTAAGTGATGTGCAGTACACTGAAGCTAAGTTCTTTTACGGTTTCCAAATCATGATGGAAAATGTTCACTCAGAAACCTATTCATTGTTGATTGATACATTGATTAAAGATCCTAAAGAGAAAACATATTTGTTCAATGCAGTTGACACTATTCCTTGCGTTAAGAAAAAAGCTGATTGGGCGTTGCGTTGGATCGACAATGGTTCTTTTGCCGAAAGATTAGTGGCTTTTGCTGCAGTTGAGGGTATTTTCTTCTCTGGTTCTTTTTGCTCCATTTTCTGGTTGAAGAAAAGAGGATTGATGCCAGGTTTGACTTTCTCTAACGAATTGATTTCTCGTGACGAAGGTATGCACTGCGATTTCGCTTGCTTGCTGTACACTAAGCACTTGCTAAATAAATTGTCTAAAGAAACTGTTCAGAAAATTATTACTGATGCAGTAGAAATTGAAAAAGAATTCGTGTCGGATGCTATACCAGTTAAATTGATTGGAATGAACGCCGATATGATGTGTCAATACATCGAGTTTTGTGCAGATAGATTGTTACAAGAACTAGGTAACAACCGTGTGTACAATGCCGAAAATCCTTTCGATTTCATGGAGTTGATTTCTCTTCAAGGAAAAACCAACTTCTTCGAAAAACGAGTAGGTGACTATCAAAAATCGGGTGTGATGAGCAAGAAGGAAGACAATGTTTTCCGTTTGGATGAAGATTTTTAGGAAGTAAAAAACAATAAAATAATTCAGGGTTAAGTTTTTGGTTCAGCGGTTGGACAGGGGATTTTAATCTGTAAATCATAAATCAGGTAAGCGTATGTTTGTAGTAAAAAGAGACGGAAGAAAAGAGTCGGTTAAGTTCGACAAGATTACAGCGAGAATCCAAAAACTATGTTATGGATTGGATCCTTTAGTGGATTCGGTAAGTGTTACGATGAAGGTGATTGAAGGATTGTATGATGGTGTAACGACGATTGAGCTGGATAATCTTGCCGCTGAGATCGCTGCGTCTAACACGACAAAACATCCTGATTACGCCTTGTTAGCATCACGTATTGCAGTATCTAACTTGCACAAAAACACTAAAAAATCTTTCTCTGATACGATGAAAGATTTGTACGAGTACATCGATCCTAAAACAGGTGAGAAAGCTGCTTTGTTGGCTAAAGATGTGCACGAAATCATTCAAGCAAACTCTGAAATGTTAGATTCTTCTATCATTTACGATAGAGATTTTGGCTACGATTATTTCGGTTTCAAAACTTTAGAGCGTTCTTACTTATTGAAGATGAACGGTAGAATCGCCGAGCGTCCTCAACAAATGTTGATGCGTGTTTCTATAGGTATTCATAAAGAAGATATCACTTCTGCTATTGAAACTTATAACTTAATGTCGGAAAGATGGTTTACCCACGCTACACCTACATTATTCAACGCAGGTACACCTAAACCGCAAATGTCTTCTTGCTTCTTGTTAACGATGAAGGATGATAGCATTGATGGTATTTACGATACATTGAAACAAACTGCTAAAATCTCTCAATCTGCTGGTGGTATTGGTTTGGCTATTCACAATATCCGCGCAACAGGTTCATATATCAAAGGAACAAATGGTACGTCAAATGGTATCATTCCAATGTTGAAGGTGTTTAACGACACTGCTCGTTACGTTGACCAAGGTGGTGGTAAAAGAAAAGGTTCTTTTGCAATTTACATGGAGCCTTGGCATGCTGATATCTTCGATTTCTTGGATTTGAGAAAAAACCACGGTAAAGAAGAATTACGCGCTAGAGATTTGTTCTTCGCTTTATGGATTCCCGATTTATTCATGAAACGTATTGAAGAAGATGGCAATTGGACTTTATTCTGCCCTAACGAATGCCCTGGTTTAGCAGATACACACAGTGAAGAATTTGAAAAATTATATACTAAGTACGAGAAAGAAGGTAAAGGAAGAAAGACCATTAAAGCACAAGAATTGTGGTTTGCTGTGTTAGAGTCTCAAACCGAAACTGGTACGCCGTACATGCTTTACAAAGATGCTTGTAACAGCAAATCGAACCAACAAAATTTAGGTACTATTCGTTCTTCTAACTTATGTACTGAGATTGTTGAATACACTGCTCCAGATGAGGTTGCGGTATGTAACTTGGCTTCATTAGCATTGCCTAAGTTTGTAGATAGCAATGGTGAATTTGATCACCAACGTTTATTCGACATTACTTATGTTGCTACTAAAAACTTGAATAAAATTATCGATAGAAACTACTACCCAGTACCTGAGGCGAAAAACTCAAACATGAGACATCGTCCGATTGGTTTAGGCGTTCAAGGTTTAGCAGATACTTTTATCTTAATGCGTTTGCCATTTACTTCTGATGAAGCTAAAAAATTAAACAGCGAGATTTTCGAAACAATGTATTTCGCAGGTTTAACAGCGTCTAAAGATTTAGCTCAAGAAGAAGGTGCTTATGAAACTTACGCTGGTTCTCCAATCTCTAAAGGTATTTTCCAACACGATATGTGGAATGTAACTCCATCTTCTCGTTGGAACTGGAATGCATTGAAAGGTGAGATTAAAAAATACGGTGTGCGTAACTCATTGTTGTTAGCGCCAATGCCAACAGCTTCTACTTCTCAAATTTTAGGTAATAACGAGTGCTTCGAACCATATACTTCTAACATCTATTCAAGAAGAACTTTATCTGGTGAGTTTGTTATCGTAAACAAACACTTGATGAAAGACTTAGTGAAATTAGGTTTGTGGAACGACAATCTTAAAAATGAGTTGATTGCTGCCAACGGTTCGGTACAAAACATCGATGTTATTCCAGATAACATTAAAGAATTGTACAAAACAGTTTGGGAGATGAAAATGAAAGATATTATTGATATGGCTGCCGATCGTGGTGCCTTCATCGACCAATCTCAATCGTTGAACTTGTTCATTGAAAATCCAAACTTCGCGAAGTTAACTTCAATGCACTTCTACGGATGGAAAAAAGGTTTGAAAACAGGTATGTACTACCTAAGAACCAAAGCTGCTCGTGATGCTATTAAATTCACTGTGAAGAAAGAAGAAGTGGTTAATGAAGTTTCTACTACTATTCCTTCTCAAGTGGCGGTAGCACAACCAGAATTGGTAACTGCAGAACAACGTCAGGCTGAGATTTCTTGTTCAATAGACAATCCAGATGCTTGCGAAGCTTGCGGAAGTTAATGTATAGCAAATTGAAATAGAAAATCCCTCGAAGAAATTCGGGGGATTTTTTTATTTCATCTTACTTGCTGGGCAATAGTTCCTTCGTTCCTCAGGATGACAACCACGGTAATTTACGTCAACTGTTTTCTACTTCAAAATAACCTCCACCGCCTTCTTCGCATCTTCCTCACTCCCAAACTCAATCTTTCTTTTCAACGTTAATTTCCAACCGCTTTTGCTCTCCATCACCACAAATACTTTCTTTCTTTTCTTTTCAATTTTAGCGCTTAAAATCTCCTCTTTTTGCAACACATCGCTGGTTGATTTGTTGAGCAACGAAAAAGGCAATGGAAGGAACAAGAGGAACATGAAAACTACGAGTAAATCAACCCATAAAACTTGACCTTTATTGATGATGATATAAGTTTTCGCGGCAATAGATGCAAGTATCCCCACCATCAAAACAAAAAACAAGAAATTGTTTACACTTACATACTCTGCTTTTTGAGGGTAGACGCTGTTTTTAGCGATTACTATCTCTTTTTCGAGCAAGTATAATTTTTCGTTTTCGTTGATGGTAATGAACTTTG
>Ga0102913_1000409_pt1 | contig 12870 bp, 13 predicted proteins | sample Colrivmet1560A02_FD_78197 | JGI IMG/M metagenome (GOLD analysis project Ga0102913, IMG submission 78197) | Estuarine microbial communities from the Columbia River estuary - metaG 1560A-02 | ecosystem: Environmental > Aquatic > Marine > Intertidal zone > Estuary | place: USA: Columbia River... | reverse complement strand
GCACTCTATCTTTCAAAACTTTATTGGTAATACCAGGAAAAGAATTTTGTTCTTGAATTAAAGCAGGAATCTTTTTCATTGTTGCGGCATACAACAAAGCACCACTTGCATAACCACCTACACCAACAGCAACATCAGGCTTAAATTTTCTAATAATTCGTAAGGCTTTAAAAACGCTAAAGATAACTTTAAAAGGAAAAAGAAGATTTTTGAAAATAGAACCGCGCTGCAATCCGCTAATCCATAAACCTTCAATCTTGAAACCAGCAGCCGGAACTTTGTCCATTTCCATTCTGCCCTTTGCACCTACAAATAAAATTTCGGCATCGGGATATTTTTCCTGAATACCTTTAGCGATAGCAACAGCCGGAAAAATGTGTCCGCCTGTACCACCACCACTAATTATTACTCGTGGCCACTTCTTTTTTTGCTGGTCGTTTGTCATATACCTCTCTGCTAACACTTAAAATTATTCCAATAGAAATACTTGTAAACCAAAGTGAAGTGCCTCCCATACTGAGGTAAGGTAAAGGCTGACCGGTTACAGGAAATAAACCAACAGCAACGCCCATATTGCTGAAGGCTTGAAAGATTAAAGAAATAACACAGCCAATCACTAGCAACATACCAAAAGTAGATTCTGTTTTTACGGCCACGCGAATGCCTCGATAAAAAAGTAGCATGTACATAAAAGCCACGAAAATTCCGCCAATCAAGCCGAGCTCTTTCACTAAAGTAGCATACATGAAATCGGAAGAAGATTGCGGAGGTAAAGGATTTTCATTTTTACCACTGAAATAATTACCAACTACACCACCACTAACGATGGCCGCTTTAGATAAACTACTTTGATAATTTGCTTCAGTTTCGGCTTCATCCTGCGCACCTTCTTCTCCGCCACCAACCCATGCTTCAACACGATGCTGCCAAGTGAGAACACGGTTGTTGTTAGGCGCAACAATTTTCACCACCATCACAAAAATTAGGAAGGCACCTACGGCCAAACCTATGGTAGATAAAATATGTTTCATGGGAACTCTACCAATAAAAAGCAAAACGATACACGTCCCAAAAATCAATGCTGTAGTAGAAAAATTCACTTTAACGATGAGTCCGCAAACAATAAAAATAGGTAAAATAACAGGCACAAAAATCTCTTTAAAAGTCATTTTCTGATTTTGGTTTTTGTGCAGTACGCGTGCCAAATACATGATAAGCGCCATTTTAGCTAAATCGGAAGTTTGAAAGCTCACCCCTATGCCAGGAATTTCAATCCATCTATCAGCAGAATCTTCGCTCACTCCCGACAGCAAAGTGAAGAGTAAAAGAGGAATAGAAATGAAAAGTAGAATTTGAGAAATACGGGAGTAATAAATGTATTTAAGCAAATGGGTGAAATAAATCATGCTAATACCAAGCGCCAGAATGAAGATATGTTTGCCCACATAGTACAAAGAATTTCCGCCTTGAAAACGATATACCAAAGAAGCGGTAGAATAATAGATCATCACAATTGACAGAAGAGAAAGCATGATGACAATCCACCAAATAATTTTGTCTCCGCGCAATTTATCGTATATACTTGAAAGAAAAGATTTGGGCGGATTTTGTGATTCTGGGTTATTGGACATGGCTTTATGAATTCGTCATTGCTTGTTCACCTTCATCCAATGCATCCAAAGCAAATGATTCATCTTGATCTTCAGGTAAAGGAATTTCAGTTGTGACTTCACCAACGCCTTTTACCATTTGACAAATCAAATACACCGTAAGAATAAAGATTCCGAAAAGTGCGAGAGTTGCCAAAAAGAAGATTTTCTCCTTTGTAGAGCCATAGCCTTTTAGCAAACACCAAAATCTTGTAATCATAGGAAGTAAACTTTTATAAACTTCTTACCAATTGCTTAAATCTGTTACCTCTTTCTTCGTAATTCTCAAACATATTAAAACTAGCCGATGCTGGAGACATTAAAACAGCTTCGCCCTTTTGTGCAGCGTAGTAGGCCATTTGCACAGCTTCTTCCATTGTTACGGCAGCTACAATCATTTGAACTTTATCCAAGAATGCTTCGAAAGCTTTATTTTTTTCGGTACCGATGTACACCACACATCTTACCTTTTCTTGCACCAAATCATGCAATGAAGAATAGTCAACAGTTTTATCAACTCCACCTACAATCCATACCACTTCTTTGGTCATTCTTTCTAAAGCGTACCAAGTAGAATTTACATTAGTTGCTTTTGAATCGTTGATGTACTCTATGCCGTGAATATTGGCAACAAATTCTAAACGATGTTCAACGTTTTCGAATTCAGAAAAACTCTCGCGAACGCCTTCTTTACGAATTTTTTCATAGTCCTTCTTGATATTCTCAGCCATCGATGGTCCGGTTTGAATTTTGTCTTGAAATTCGAAGTTCCCTTTTGTCATAGATTCTACTCTTTACGATTGTGTTACTAATTGGTGTACTATATTCTTAAACTGAATTCCTCTATCTATATAATTCTTAAACAAATCGAAACTTGCGCAGGCTGGCGACAATAAAACCGTATCACCACTCACTCCCCATTCCTTTGCTTTTGAAACCGCATCAGCTATTGAATTTGTGGAATGAAATAATTTTCCGCTTTCTCCAAACTGTTTCTGCAATTTAGAATTGTCTTTGCCTAAACAGATGATGCCTTTCACTTTTTTATTAACAAAAGTCATTAACACTGAATAGTCATTGCCCTTGTCTACGCCGCCTACAATCCATATTACAGGAGTTTTGATACTCTCCAAGGCATACCACACAGAATCAACATTTGTCGCCTTTGAATCGTTGATATATTCTACTCCATCAATAGTTGTCACCTTTTCCAAACGGTGTTCAGCATTTTTAAAAGTGCTAAATCCGTTTTCAATTTGTTGTTGATTCAGTCCAGCAAGAATCGCAGCAGTGCCAGCCGCCATCGCGTTGTATCTGTTGTGTAATCCAGAAATAGTAAGAACGTCAGTTGCAATCGTCATTTTTTTATCGTCAACATTAAAAATTATTTCACGCTCATTCGCTACCGAATTTGCGTCGCCAATGTTACTGATAAAATATTTTTTTCCGCCGAAGACTTTTCCCGTGCAAAAGCTGTTCATTACTTCGTCGTCTTTGTTAATAACGAATGAATTTTTAGAATCCTGATTTTGTAAAATTCTAAATTTCGACGCCACATAATTTTCAAATTTGTAGTCGTATCTGTCGAGATGATCGGGAGTAATATTTAATAAAATAGCAATGTCGGCTTTGAAAGAATACATGCCATCCAACTGAAAACTACTCAACTCTACAACATAGTATTCATGGGGGTTTTCGGCTACCATTCGCGCCAAACTCATTCCAATATTCCCACCTAAACCAACATCACAACCTGCATTTTTTAGCAAGTGATAAGTGAGTAAAGTAGTGGTTGTTTTTCCGTTGCTTCCTGTAATGCAAATCATCTTTGCATTTTCATTTTTGTACATCCCTGCGAATTCAATTTCTGAAATCACAGAGATATTTTTTTTCAAAAAATGTTGAACAAGTTCTGTTTTTTCTGAAATTCCTGGACTCTTAACAATTAGCGTTGGTTGATGGTTGAAAACTTCCTTGTGTTCTCCCGACTCAAAACGAATTTTATAGTCCTCTAATATTTTTTTGTAGTCATCACTTATCACTCCGCCATCAGAAACAAAAACATCATAGCCCTTCTGCTTGCCAAGAATGGCAGCACCTACACCGCTTTCGCCAGCACCTAATACTATGAGTGTTTTATCCGACATTTCTTCTATCTCAATTTTAAAGTTGCAATGGCACACACGGCCAAGATGATTCCAACAATCCAAAAACGTGTTACAATTTTTGCTTCGTGAATTCCTTTTTTCTGATAGTGATGATGCAAGGGTGACATTAAAAATATTCTTCTTCCTTCACCATATTTTTTCTTGGTGTATTTGAAATAACTCACTTGCATGATCACCGATAAATTCTCCACCAAGAAGATTCCACAGATGATAGGAATCAATAATTCCTTTCTAATAGCAATGGCAAAAACAGCGATGATTCCTCCTAAAGACAAACTTCCTGTATCACCCATAAACACTTGAGCCGGATAAGAATTGTACCATAAAAATCCGATACACGCACCAACAAAAGCACCCATAAAAATTACAAGTTCACCAATATTGGGCAAGTACATAATATTTAAATAATCTGCGAAATAATAGTTACCACTTACGTATGCTAAAATTCCTAAGGTAGTTCCTATTATAGCCGATGAACCTCCCGCCAATCCATCAATTCCGTCGGTTAAATTTGCCCCGTTTGAAACAGCAGTAACAATTAAAATAACTACTGGAATAAAAATTAACCATGCCCATTTCATAGGATCGAAACCAAAATATTCCACTACTTTACCATAATCCAATTCATTGTTTTTCATGAAAGGAATAGTAGTGGTCATCGACTTCATATTCTTAAATTCGGGCTTTTCATTTTTGCTAATTTCTACACGGGTATCACCCACCGGTTCGGCCACCACAACGTTTTCATTAAGAAATAAAATAGCGCCCACTATTAGGCCAACACCCACTTGTCCCACTATCTTAAATTTACCTTGTAAACCTTCCTTATTTTTTTTGAAAACTTTAATGTAGTCATCCAGAAAACCCAGGAAACCTAAACCAATAGTAGTAATCAACATGATGATGATGTACACATTTTCTAAACGTGCAAACAGTAAAGTAGGAATAACAATTGCTGCTAAAATCATCAATCCACCCATAGTTGGTGTGCCTTGTTTTTTAAGCTGACCTTCCAAGCCTAAATCGCGAACAGTTTCTCCAACTTGCATTCTTCGTAAAAGTTCAATGATGCGTTTTCCCAACACCATCGAAATAATTAAAGAAAGTACTAGCGCCAATAAAGTACGAAAAGTGATGTATTGAAAAACTCCGGCTCCCGGAATATTCATTTCATCTAAGTATTTGAATAAATAGTATAACATTATCCTTGAATTGATTTTAAATTTTCATCTAATATTTCCAAGTCGTCGAAAGGATGTTTCACACCTTTTATCTCTTGGTATTTTTCGTGACCTTTACCTGCAACCAATATGATATCTCCCGGATTGGCCATAGCCACCGCGGTTCTTATGGCTTCCTTTCTATCTAAGATGGCCAATGTTTTTTTGTAATTCACCGCATCAACACCTTTCTTCATTTGAGTGATAATTTCTTCGGGATCTTCGCTACGCGGATTATCGGAAGTAAGAATTACTTTATCACTTTTTTCGCAAGCGATAGTCGCCATCAATGGTCTTTTTGCAGCATCTCTGTCGCCACCACAACCCACAATCGTAATCAAAGTTTCGTTACCAGTTCTAATACCATTGATAGTTCCCAAAACATTTTCCAAAGCATCGGGAGTATGCGCATAATCAACTATTCCAACGATTCCGTTTTTCGATTTAACATATTGAAATCTTCCTTCAACAGAAGACAAAGCACTTAAGGAAGTAAGAACGATGGTTTTGTCTTCGCCCAATAAAACAGAAGTAGCATAAACAGCTAATAAATTGTAAGCGTTGAATTGTCCGACTAAACGCGTCCACACTTCATTATTATCAATGTTCAGTAATAATCCCGAAAAACGATTTTCTAAAATTTTACATTTAAAATCGGCCATCGATTTTAAACCGTAAGTATGAATTTTAGCACGCGTATTCAACACCATCGTATCACCGTGGCGGTCGTCGCTATTGGTTAAAGCAAAAGCAGAAGAAGAAAGATGATCGAAAAACATTTTCTTCGCTTTGATATATTCGTTGAAATCTCCGTGATAATCTAAGTGATCGTGCGTAATGTTGGTAAACACTGCACCATCAAATTGCAAACCAGCAATTCTATTTTGATGAATGGCGTGTGAGCTCACTTCCATGAAACAATGTGTACAGCCTTTCTTCACCATTTCACTTAGCAAAGCGTTGATTTGTATAGCATCTCCAGTGGTGTGCGTTGAAATAGAAACTTCGTTGTTGATGAGATTTTTAACCGTGGAAAGCAATCCTACTTTCTTGCCTGTGCTTTTAAAAAGAGTGTATAATAAAGTTGCAGTAGTTGTTTTACCGTTGGTACCAGTGATACCCACCAACTTCAATTTTTCAGAAGGATTATCGAAAAAGTTAGAGGCAATAATTCCCAAAGCAAAACTCGAATCTTTCACTTGTATGTAAGTGATTTTTTCGTTCATTTCGGCAGGAAATTTTTCGCACACAACAGCAATCGCGCCATCTTCAATAGCTTTATCAATGAAATCGTGCGCATCTACTTTTGTTCCCTTCACAGCTACAAACAACGAAGATTTTGCCACAGCGCGCGAATCGAAACAAATAGAAGTGATAGCCAACTTGGTGGTACCCTTTATTTCATCGATACCAGCTTTGTAAAGTATGTCGGATAATAATTTCATAATTCCTTACATCAATTCAATAATGATTTCTGTTCCTTTAGTGATATGTGTGCCGGCTGCGATAGATTGTTTAGCAATTACTCCGCGACCCAATATTTTAACGTTCATACCCATATTTTCTAAAATGAAAACGGCATCTTTCAAACCCATACCTGTTAAATCGGGAACTGCATTCACCCCTTTGTTGGGCACAGCAACAATGCGTTGATTGGGCAAATTTTTAGTGGGTAATTTTCTTGAAATTTCGTTTTTATCTTCCACCATAACTGGCTTCATTTTCTCGGCAAGTATTTGTGCTACTTTAGGTTTCAATTGTTTTGAAGTATCAATCATAGTAGCCCAAATTCTATCAGAGATAGCCTTGAAAACGGGCGCTGCTACCTGCGATGCGTAATAACCTTTATCTCTGTTCGGGTCGGTAATTACCACACAAATAGAATACTTAGGATTATCGGCAGGAAAGTAACCAATGAAAGAAGAGTTGTAATGGCCTCTTTCGTTTTTGTTTTTGGTGTAGCCAAATTTTGCTGTACCTGTTTTACCAGCAATTCTATATTTATCACTTTTTATTCCGCTGGCTGTTCCAGTTTCTACAACAGCTTCTAACATGGCTTTGGCCTGCCGAATGGTTTCTTTAGAACAAATAGCATGATTCAATTCTTCTACAGGAAATGTTTTTACTACTCCGTCTTTGCTCACAATTTTTTCTACAAAAAGAGGTTTCATTTTTCTTCCGTTATTGGCTACTGCATTGTAAAAAGAAAGCAGTTGTAGCGGAGTAACACGCAAACCGTAACCGTAACACATAGAGGCAAGCGCAACCCCCGACCAGCCCGGTCCGCCAGGAAATCTAACCAATGGTTTTCCTTCTCCTTCAATTCTAATTCCAAGCTCTTCTGTGAGTCCGAACTTATACAAACGATTCACAAAATCTTGCGGATTATTTCTATAATTCTCGTCGGTTAATTTTACAATCGCCACGTTTGATGAAAGCTCAAAAGCACGCTGAACAGTGATATTTCCGTACGGACCGTGATCTAAATCGCTAGCCTTTAGGTTGTACACATTGTACACACCGCTACCTGTTTCTACTTTGGTGTCTTTTGTGAATTTTCCTTCTTCTAAACCCACCATGTAAGAAGCCAATTTAAACACCGAACCTGGTTCAATAGCATCACCCACCGCATAATTTATTTCTTCGCGATATCTTCCAGTAGAATCCAATTTCAAATTGGCTATACCACGAATTTTTCCTGTAGCTACTTCCATCACTACCACGCAACCGTGATCGGCTTCGAACTTTCTCATGTTGCGCAACAATTCTGTTTCTGCAATATCTTGAACGTTCATATCGATCGTAGTATAAATATCACCACCATCTTGAGGCTCTATTGAATTTGCATCATCAATAGGCACCCAAATTCCTTCACCAATTTTACGCTGGTATTGCAAACCATTTTCACCGCGCAATTCTAAATTGTAAGCACCTTCAATACCAATAGGTTTAACATCTACGTTACCAATCGTTCTATAAGCAAGCATTTCGTAAGGGCGCTCACGTCTAACAATACGCGAATACACCAATCCGCTTTCGTATTTACCTTTTTTGAAAAGCGGAAACTGTTTAAGGCGACGGAATTCAGAGAAAGTTAAACCTTCGTGAAGTTTATACCATTTCTTTTTTTCTTTCCTTGCTGCTTCCAACTCTCTGCGGTACTCGTTGGCTGTTTTTAGTTTTAAAAGATCTTCTAAACTATCGCACAAGGCGCCAATATTTTGTTTAAAATCTTTATCGTCTAAGGCACGAGAACTCAAATCCATGCCCACCAAATAATAAGTCATGGTTGTTGCCATTAAACTACCATCGCAAGAATAAATATCGCCACGATTTGCTTCTACAGTTCTATAGCCTGCAGTTTTAGCAACCACCGATTCTTGAATTTTTTTGGCTTGGAAAAATTGGAGGTTGATGATTTGGGCGATGACTAACACCGCGAAGGCTGTCATCACAAAAAAGGTAAGATATACTCTCCTAAGAATATCCTTTTTTACGTCCACTTCAATCTTGTTTTTTCTGGTTCAACTTCATTCGCATTACTCCGGTAGGCTGATTTGTAAGAGGTTTCAAGCCTTGACTCTCTGCTCTTAAAATAATTTCCGACTGGCGTGTTCTCATATTCAATTGAGTTTTTAGCTCAACATCTTCTGCTCTTAATTCGTGTATGTTAGTTTGCAACTTGCTAATTTTTCTGATAGAACTTTCCACATAATAAGAGTTAGCGATATAGATTAAAGCCAGTAGCGTTAAAAATGTAGCGAAGGGTAAAATGGCATAAGCCTTTTCCTCGTTAAATTTTTTCCCTAAAAAACTTTTCTTCGCTTTTTTAGGTTGCTCTTGTTCTGCTTTATTTTCTATTGCCTCGCTCATTTCTTTTCTGCAATTCTCAATTTAGCGCTGCGCGCTCTGCTGTTTATTCGTATTTCATTTTCTGTGGGAAGAATTGGTTTTTTGGTAAGCACTTTCCATTGTGTTGTTGCATGACCAAAAATATCTGTCTCCACTTCACCACTTTCGTTGCTCGCTCTCATGTAATTTTTCACCAATCTATCTTCTAAGGAATGGTAAGAAATACAAACCAATCTTCCGCCTGGAACCAACACTTGCTCACTTGCCACCAAAAAAGATTTTATCTCTTCTAACTCTTTGTTCACCTCAATTCTGATGGCTTGAAAGATGCGCGCATAAAAACGATTTTGCTCCATTTTAGGCGCCAAACTCTCCACTGACTTTTTCAAATCGAAAGTAGTTTGAAAAGGTTGAACTGTTCGGTGAGCAATAATTTGGCGGGCCACCTGACGCGCATTCATTATTTCGCCATACTCCTTCAAAATTTTACTCAACGGTGCTTCCTCATACTGATTAAGAACGTCTTTTGCCGATAGCGTTGCACGCTTGTCCATACGCATATCTAAATCGGCATCAAATCTTAAAGAGAAACCTCTTTCTGCCGCATCTATCTGCCAAGATGAAATACCAAAATCAGCTAAAATTCCATCAACCTTCAATCGATACAACTTCACGTATTTGGCCAGCTCACTAAAATTATCGTTCACTAAAATCAGGCGATCATCTTCTACCTCATTCTTTATCGCATCGCCATCTCTATCGAAAGCCAATAATTTCCCTGTCGTCAATTTCTCTAAAATCTTTTTCGAGTGTCCGCCACCACCATAAGTAACATCTACATACACGCCGTCGCCCTTAATTTGCAAAGCATCTAAACACTCATGCAACAGCACCGGCACATGATAATCACTCACCCTTGTCTTCTTCTAATTTCCCCATTACATCTTCCGCCAAAGCAGCAAAATCTTGCTCTTCATTCATCATTTTCTCGTAAGCTTCCTTCGACCATATTTCAATTTTGTCGGCATAACCAAACAAAACCACCTCTTTAGAAATACCTGCATACTCCAACAATTTTTTAGGAAAAAGCAACCTACCCACACCATCTAAATCCAAAGCTGTTGCACCGTTGTTAAATCTTCTAATGAATTGCCGGTTTTTTAAAACGAACTGATTCAGCTTGGCAATTTTTCCCGACACCACTTCCCAATCTTGCTTTTGATACAATACCAAACAATTTTCCAAGCCACGATTCACCACAAATTTTCCATCAAATTGGGAAGAACACTGCTTCTTCAAACCAGAAGGCAGAGTCAAACGACCTTTCTCGTCTAACTTGCTATCGTATTCTCCGATGAAATTCGTCATTCTCTTTGTTTTTGCGATTTGCAGTGAATTATGCTGTAAATATAAGTAGGAATTACCACTTTTACCCACTATACACCACATTGTTGAAAACTTTTGTTAGTTATGCTCTCAAAGCTCTATTAGCAAAGAGAAACATAAGTGGGAATAAAACTTAAATTAACAACAATACACATCATCAATAGGGAAAGGCTGTTTTGGTATGATTATTTTCTTATTTTTGCCTGAAACAGACACAAATCACTATGGCTAATTACACGATAAAAGAAGAAGGAAAATTTAAGTATATTGAAGAAGGTGAAGGCGAAGTAATTGTTCTTCTTCATGGTTTGTTTGGAACCCTTTCTAATTTCGAATACTTGATTGAGCATTTCAGAGGCAAATACAAAATTGTTATTCCAATGCTGCCTTTGTACGATATGCCTGTATTAACTACTGGTGTAAAAACTTTGGCCGAGTTTCTTAAAAAATTCATTAAACACAAAAAGTTTGATAAAGTAACTTTGTTGGGTAATTCACTGGGCGGACACGTGGCTTTAGTGTATCAAGACAGATGGCCAGAAAAAGTGGAGAGAATGATTTTAACAGGCAGCTCTGGTTTGTATGAAAATGCTTTTGGTGGTTCTTACCCTAAAAGAGAAGACAGAAATTTCATTAAAGATAAAACAGCATCTACTTTTTACGACCCAAAACACGCAACCGAAGAATTGGTTGACGAAGTGTTTGAGATTGTAAACAACAGAAACAAACTGATTAGAGTTTTGGCTTTGGCTAAAAGCGCTATTCGTCATAACGTAAAAGACGATTTGCCTAAAATTACTATTCCTGTTTTATTGCTTTGGGGTAAAAACGATATCATCACTCCGCCAGAAGTAGCAGAAGAATTTCACGCACACATAAAAACTTCTGAATTGAAGTGGATAGATAAATGCGGACATGCACCAATGATGGAACACCACGACGAGTTCAACACCATTTTAGAAGAATGGTTGGCGCAAAACAAGAGTAAATAATGATTATTCATTCGGCCGAATTTTCGAAGAGTAGCGAAAAGGTTACTCAGTGTCCGGTCTTAGCTCTTCCCGAATACGCATTTATTGGCCGCTCAAACGTAGGTAAATCCAGTTTGATCAATTCCCTTGTGAATGTAAAGAACATGGCTAAAACCAGCTCTACACCGGGAAAAACACAACTCATCAATCATTTCATTGTAAACCAAAATTGGCACATCACCGATTTACCTGGTTATGGCTATGCTAAAGTTTCCAAAACAAAAAAAGAATTGTTTGGCGCTATGATTAGCGATTATCTTTTACAAAGAGAACAATTGCAATATACTTTTGTGTTGATTGATAGCCGCCTGGAACCACAAAAAATAGATTTAGAATTCATCAATTGGTTGGGCGAAAATCAAATTCCACAATGCTTAGTGTTTACCAAAACCGATAAACTAACGCACCCAAAAAGAGATAAAAACATTGCGCATTACAAAAAAGTATTGTTGGGCTACTGGGAAGAATTACCTCCTATTTTTATCACCTCCGCAGAAAAAAAAGAAGGCATGCAAGAGATCTTAGATTTCATTGAAAATGCTAACTTGCTTTATAAATAATCTGAACCATGATTAAAGGATTAAAGGATTTACTTGATGTGAAAATCATGTTGATTGTTGCAGCATTTTTTACTGTTCTTACTTTTCTATCATCACAAACGCAGGTGAACTCAAAAGTTCTTACAGGAGCTGTCTTCACCGAAGGAATTGAAGGTCCGTGTGTAGATAAAAACGGAGATTTATACCTCGTTAATTTCCATCACGAAGGAAGTATTGGCGTCATCAAAAAAGGAAAAAAAACACCACAATTGTTTATCGATTTGCCCAAAGGAAGTATTGGCAATGGCATTCGATTCAATGCAAAAAATGAAATGTTTGTAGCCGATTATTTGGGACACAATATTTTGAAAATTGATTTGATGACGAAGAAGATTTCTGTTTACGCACACGATTCGTTAATGAATCAGCCGAACGATTTAACGATGATGAAAAACGGAATTATTTTTTGCAGCGATCCTAGCTGGAAAAATGGAAATGGTAAATTGTGGCGAGTGAATGTTGATGGCTCAACACACTTGCTGAGTGACAGTATGGGAACCACAAACGGCATTGAAGTGAGTGCAGACAACAAATCACTTTACGTTAATGAAAGCGTGCAAAGAAACATCTGGAAATTCGATATCGATTCCTTGGGAAACATCTCCAACAAAACATTATTCATTTCATTTAGCGATGGAGGAATGGATGGAATGCGCTGCGACAGCAAAGGAAATTTGTATGTTGCGCGTTACGACAAAGGGTGCGTGCTTAAAATTTCTGCCGAAGGAAAAATATTGTACGCTTATAATTTACACGGCCAAAAACCAACCAACATTGCGTTTAGCAAAGATGAGAAAAAGTTGTTTGTGACGATGCAGGATAAGAAGTGGGTGGAGGTGATTAGGTTGAAATAACAACACAAAAGTAATCAAGGGTTTACTTCAAGCAGTGCGACGCTAATCAACTTCTCCCTTTATAAAAGGGAGAGTGGGTAAAGGCTTGAAGCGTAAAGGCAAGAGGGATTT
>Ga0102913_1000400_pt1 | contig 12976 bp, 14 predicted proteins | sample Colrivmet1560A02_FD_78197 | JGI IMG/M metagenome (GOLD analysis project Ga0102913, IMG submission 78197) | Estuarine microbial communities from the Columbia River estuary - metaG 1560A-02 | ecosystem: Environmental > Aquatic > Marine > Intertidal zone > Estuary | place: USA: Columbia River... | reverse complement strand
TTACCAAGAACCTTCTCAACTTTACCGAAAACACCATTAAAAAATATTACGAAGAAAAAGGAAGAGCCAACTGCACCGTGAAAATGGAAGAGAGTGCCGACTCTATAGACAGCAAGCGCGTAAACCTTAAAATCATCATCGACAAAGGGAAAAAAGTACGTATTCAAGACATTAAATTCTATGACAATTATGCCCTTAGCGAAAGAAAATTGCGCAAATTAATGAAAGAAACCAAGCGCTACCGATGGTGGAATGTGTTTAAAGACGGTGCTTTCAATGAAAAAGATTACAATGATGATTTGGCTGCTATAGTGAATGCCTACAACGAAAAAGGATTTAGAGATGCACGAATAGTCGCAGATAGCGTTTCAAAATTAAACGACAACAGAAAATTGATTGGTATTCGTGTAGATGAAGGCGATAAATTCTATTTCCGCCACATTAGTTGGGTAGGAAACACCAAATACAGCGCCGAAGAGCTCAACCGAATTTTAAACATCAATCGTGGTGATGTTTATAATATGCAGACTTTGAATGCGCGTTTGATGATGGATGCTAACGGACAAGATGTAAGTTCTCTTTACTTGGATGATGGCTACCTTTTCTTCAACGTAAACCCAAAAGAAATTAAAATTGAAGGTGATAGTATCGACATTGAAATTCGCATTTACGAAGGAAAACAAGCGCGTATCAATCGCGTTACTTTGATAGGAAATACCAAAACCAGCGACTATGTGGTAATGCGCGAAATTAGAACCAAGCCAGGAGATTTATTTCGTCGTTCTGATATCATTCGTTCTCAGCGTGAGTTAGCACAATTGAAATATTTCAACCCCGAAAAAATGTCGGTAAATCCTAAGCCTAATGCAGCCGATGGAACAGTTGATATCGAATATATTGTTGAAGAACAACCTTCCGATCAGGTAGAACTTTCTGCAGGATATGGTGGCCGCAGACTAGTAGGTACTTTAGGTTTATCGTTCAACAATTTCTCTACAAAAAGAATGTTGGATAGAAAATCTTGGACTCCCCTACCTTCTGGTGACGGACAAACATTTAGTATTCGTGCGCAATCAACAGGTTTGCAGTACCAAAGCTACAACGCTTCATTCATAGAACCTTGGTTGGGCGGTAAAAAACCAAATTCTTTAAGCTTGTCTTTTTCTCATTCACGCTTAGCCAATCTAAGCAGCAACACTATTAATGGTGAAATAACAGGTTTTTACCACTCCACTACTGGTTCCGCTGGTTATGGCATGCGCTTAAAATGGCCAGATGACTTCTTCAATCTTAACCTGATTGGAACTTATCAGCATTACAATATTTCAAATTATAACTTTGGTTCATCACAAATTCCAGATGGGCAGTACAATGCTTACTTCGGAAGGTTAATACTATCTAGAAACTCCATAGATCAGCCTATTTATCCAAGAAGCGGCTCTAATGTTACGCTAACCTTGCAAGGAACTTTGCCTTACAGCAATTTTATGACTGCCGATCAAATATCAAAAAGCAACTTAATTGAGTACTACAAAATGAAAGTTCAAGCCGAATGGTACAACAAAGTATTTGGCAATTTGGTATTGTACACCAAAGTGAATTTTGGGGTTTTAGGCAGATACAATCGCAATGCAGATTATACCCTGTTCGAAAGATTTTATTTAGGTGGCAGTCCGATGACCTTTTCTATCGATGGGCGAGAAATTATTGCCCTAAGAGGTTACACCGACGATTATGGATCTAATGGCGTAACGCCAAGTAATGGAGCCGTAGCTGCAGCTAAATACACTATGGAATTGCGTTACCCTGTTTCGTTAAATCCAAGCGCTACGATTTACGGTTTGGCATTTATGGAGGCCGGTCGAGGATGGAGCGAAGTACGAAAATTGAGTCCGTTTGAAGCCCGAAAGACAGCTGGTGTTGGTGTTAGAGTGTTCATGCCAATGTTTGGCTTACTTGGCTTTGATATAGGTTACGGCTTCGATAATTTACCAAATCCGAAATGGCAACCTACTTTTATGCTAGGCGCGAGTATGAGTGGTTGGTAGTTGGAACAGCATTTGCAAAGACATGAATAATTCTGCATTTAAATTTATAAATTCGTAATTCAATACATGAAAAGTTTACTCATCATACTCTTTTTAAGCAGCAGCTTAATCCTTGCAGCGCAAAGCGCGCAGAAGGTTGGTTGTATTGATAGCAAATACATTTTCAGCAAAATACCCGATTACACTGCGGCAGAAACCTCTTTAAAACAAATGGCCACCGATTGGCAGAAAGAAATTGAAGCCAAAAAAAACAGCATCGACCAGCAGTACAAAAACTACGAAGCCGATAAAATCTTATTGTCGGCAGAAATGAAAGTGAAAAAAGAACAAGATATCGCCAAAGCCGAGCAAGAATTGAAAGAAATGCAAAACAAATATTTTGGCAAGGAAGGCGAGCTATTTAAACAAAGAGAAAAATTGGTAAAACCCATTCAAGACAAAGTTTACAAAGCCATTAAAGATTATGCCGACAGCAAAGGATACGCTGTTATCATCGACAAAGCCGGAGAGATTTCTGTGCTTTATGTAAATGCTAAAAATGAAATTAGCAACGACATTTTAAAACAACTAGGATATTCTAATTAATCAATAAATCTAACCATGAAAAATTCAAAAACCCTTTTAATTCTTGCATTTGTGACTGTGATGAGTGCTGCTTCTTTTGCACAGAAAATGAAATTCGGCTACGTAAATACCAACGATATTTTCTTAACCATGCCAGAAAGAGATACAGTAGAAATGCGTATTAGAGAAGATGAAGAATACTTTAGAACAACATTAGAAAAAATGAAAACTGAATACATGACAGCGGCTCAAGCTTTGGAAACTAAAAAAGCAACTTTGAGTCCGAGTCAACTTGAAATGGAAGCAGGTATGTTGCAATCAAAAGAACAAGAGTTTGCTCAATTCTCTCAAGCAGCAGATGCTAAATTACAAGAAGAGCAAGTTACATTGTTTGAGCCTTTGCAAAAGAAAGTAAAAGCAGCAATAGAGAAAGTAGCAAAAGCGAATTTATACACTTACGTAGTTGATTCTAGCACTTTATTGTATGTAGATACTACAAGTGGAACTGACATTACCGAATTAGTTAAAAAAGAATTGGGCATTGTTATTAAAACTGCAACTGCACCAAAAGCAAAATAATTTAAATCAGTCCCGCAGAAATTCGGGACTTTTTTATGTCAAAACCAGAACAAGCCATAGGAATTTTTGATTCGGGCATTGGCGGACTCACCGTAGCTTCTGCCATACAAAAGCTATTGCCCAATGAAAAGTTGATTTACTTTGGCGATACGGCTCACGTTCCATACGGCGATAAATCGGCAAGTGCCATTCAATTCTACTCTGAAAAAATTTCCGATTTTTTGTTGTCGAAAAAATGTAAGATTATCGTTATCGCTTGCAACACCGCATCGGCAGCAGCACGTAAATCAACCGCAGAACACGTTCAAAACATCGCTGTAATCAACGTAATCGACCCAGTAGTAGATTATGTCGCTTCACACTTCAATAAGTCAACCATAGGCTTAATTGGCACTAAAGGAACCATCAACTCACGTGTGTATCCAAAATCAATCGCCAAAGCCAATTCAAAAATCACCACCAACTCATTGGCAACTCCGCTTTTGGCGCCCATGATTGAAGAAGGATTTTTCAATAACAACATTAGCAAAACGATTATCTCTGCTTACTTAGATAAAAGTTCGCTTAAAAATATCGATGCTTTAATTTTAGGCTGTACCCACTACCCTTTGATACAAAAAGAAATTGAAGCAGTGTACAAAAAGAAAAAGCAAAAAGTTAAAATTCTCAATAGCGCCGATATCGTTGCCAACGCAGTAAAAGATTCTCTAAAAGAACAAAAATTACTCTCCAAAAAATCCAATCCGAAACACGAATTCTATGTTTCCGATTACACTCAATCTTTCGAAGAATCAACTAAGATTTTCTTTGGTGGGAAGGTGAAATTGAAGGAAGTGGATTTGTGGCGGTAAGTAGATTTCCGAATTTCACACATCAAATACCCAGTTCGTCATTGCGAAGATCTGTCGGATGACGGATGAAGCAAACATATCATAAATAATTTTATCTTTTACCGTTGGTTAAAACCAAACGGCAATTGATTTGAAGAATATTCTATAAAATGAGATTGCTTCCCTCAACTCTGCTAAGTTTAGCGTTAGCGTAACTTTGCTGAATCTTTTCTTGAAGCTTTCAGCTTCTTTTCCCAAATAAGAATTGAATACTATGATGAGATTGCTTCATCCGTCAGCTGACGGATTTTCGCAATGACGTACTGTGTTTATTTAAACCATCCTGAATACTTCACATAATTATTCGCGATTCTATTAATCTCCCCTTCTTGCAAACGCTCATCAATTTTCTTGATGAATTTAGCGGGAACTCCAGCGAAAATAGAACCAGGCTCTACGATGGTTCCTGCTGTAACTACTGCTCCGGCGGCGATAATAGAGTTTTCGCCGATAATGCAATTGTCCATTACGATGGCGCCCATTCCAATTAGCACGTTGTCTTTTACTGTGCAACCGTGCACTATAGCGTGGTGACCAATTGATACATTATTACCAATATTGGTGGGACATTTTTGATAGGTAGCGTGAATACATGCGCCATCTTGCACGTTCACTTTATTACCCATTTTGATGTAATGTACATCTCCGCGCACCACAGCATTGAACCAAAAACTGCATTGATCTCCACACACTACATCGCCTACTATTGTTGCGTTTTCTGCGATATAACAATCGTTACCAAATTGAGGAGATTTTCCTTCTACTGCTTTAATTAAGGCCATAATTTTTTGTATAGGCACAATGATAAATTAAAATATTGGGAAGAGCAATATTCAGCTTTTCAAGCAAAGTTTTTCCAGCGTTGCATCACTAACTTCTCCCTCTTAGAGAAGAGGGGTGCGATGTGGATTGCGCGCTGCAAGGAGATGGATAGTTATAACAAATAAAGCGTAATGAAAAAAAAATTCCATCTCCCTCCCACTGCTCAGGCATTTACACACGCCCTCTTCTCTAAGAGGGAGAAGTTAGTGATGCATGATTTAAAAGAGAAAGTTATTTCTTTATCAATCGTTGAGTTAAAATTGTTTTATTGTTTACATTCAAAACCAAAACGTACATGGCAGAAGCCAATGTAGAAAAGTCGAGTTGTACTGTTTTCACAGCAAAATCACTGTATTTCTCAAGCAACTTACCTTGAATATCATACAAGTATATTTCGGCTCCTTCGATAGTACCCACATTCACCCAAACATACTCTTCGAAAAGCGTTGGCGAAACAGAAAAATCGAATAATTCAGGAGCTACATCCACCACTTCAGAAATATCGGGCACAGTGCAATTCAATGGTAAATCGCTATAAACATGAACTGCAACAGCAAAATCTTTAATTAAAATTTTACCTCCAATACTATTTTGAATACGGTGCACAAAAACATAAGTACCATTCTTTCCATCGCCTACTGCGGTGGCCCAGTCGATAGTATCTTTAGCAGTCGTAGCTCCTACCAACTGTTTTTGAGTAACGCCGCCAAAAGTACTATTCCAAAAAGTGTAGCTTAAATTGCTAGCAGAAGGATAATCAATTTCAGCTGGATAATGTAAAGCATCTCCCTCATTTAAGTGATGAACATCTGCGCCTGTAAATACCGGATTTACAGAAAAATTAGTTGCTGATTTTACCAAGAAATCACTTGAAGTAATTCCTATTTTCTTGCCTCCACGGAACTCATGAACCAAAATACAAAAACTGTAATCGCCAGTGGTGGTGGCATTCCAAGTTAAAGTACCTGTCGCAGCATTGATAGTTGCTCCCGAAGGCACAAAATAATTGTTTGCGCGTATTCCATTTGCGCCTCTGCTCTCCCCCAACTCAAAAACCAAACTATCACCATCGGGATCGAAAGCACCAGGATTAGCCGAATATTCTAAATTCTTGTTGGCGTAAAAAATGGGGTCGAGTTGGTACTGAACAGAATTGTTTGCACAAATGTTAGGATCGCTATACACAGGCACAATGGCATCAACATAAAGCTTGGTTGTTGCCGATTGGCCGCCAGCTATATTTAGAATACTTGCATGGCGGTAACTCTCTGAAACGTACATTTTAAAATTTCCATCAGAAGGATACTGGTGTGTGCCCACAAAAACACTTTTTCGAATATCGGGATTGATCAGCACACCATTTCCAGAACCATTAATCCTACTCACCAAAGAAGAAGTATTATCGCCCCAAAATACAGTAATGGCATCTTTATCGCTGGCAGGATGATCTTCATCTTGATAGGCAGTAATCGTTACCTCAAAAGTCCTATTGCCCACCGATTTATAGGAAATATTAGCGCCTAAGTAATGGTCGGCCATTAAAGGAAAGGCAAAAGTAAAAAGGCAAAAGACAAAAAGTAGATACTTCACAATAATGATTTAAATGGCCTCACCCCAGCCCTCTCCTTTGGAGAGGGCTGGGGTGAGGCCAAACATATTTCCTACCAAAAATATTGTATTTACTTTGAATAAAATATCTAAACTTGAATCATGAAGAAAATATACCACTTAAAAACTTGTTCTACTTGCGTTAAAATCATCAACGAAGTGAATCCTTCTGAGGAAGTAGAATTGCAAGATATTAAAACAGAAAAAATTACACCCGAACAATTGGATTTCATGGCGAAATTGGCTGGTTCTTATGAGGCCTTGTTCAGCAGAAAATCGATGAAATATAGGGCTTTGGGATTGGCAGATAAAACACTTACTGAGAAAGATTATCGAAAATTAATTTTGGAAGAATATACCTTCTTGCGCCGACCAGTGAGCGTTATTGGCAATGAAATTTTTATTGGCAATGCCAAAGCGGTAACCGAAGCGGTGAAAAGCAAGTTGAAGAAGTAATGTCGAAAAAACTGCTCGCACATCTTGTTCTCATCATGGTCACTTTGGTGTATGGCTCCAACTACGTCATCATCAAATTTGTGTCGCCAAATCCTGTCGGACCCAGCGGATTGGTATTGATGCGAACCATCATGGCTGTAGCTTTCTTTTGGATAGCGTCGCTCTTCGTCAAAGGCAAAAAAATCGACAAAGAAGATTGGTCGCGAATTATACTTTGTGCATTTTGCGGCTCGGCTTTCAACCAATTGTGTTTTTTTCAAGGAGCGGTAAATACATCGCCCATCGATGCATCGCTCATCATGACCACCAATCCCATTATTGTATTGCTTTTTGCATCGGTCATCTTGAAAGAAAAACTTACCAAAAACAAATTCATTGGCATTGCTTTAGGCTGTTTGGGCGCCATTTTAATCATTATGCAAAAAGAAGGCAATCACAACGCGCCAGATAGACTGTATGGCAACACTATGATATTTGTAAATTCCATCTTGTTTGGCTTGTATATCGTAATTGTAAAACCATTAATTACCAAGTACGACACGATTACATTGATGAAATGGATATTCTTACTCGGACTAATACTTTTGATTCCCTTTGGTTATGAAGAAACAATGGCTGTAGATTGGAATTTCAGTACCGAGGTTTGGTGGGCCTTCATCTACGCATCGGCCATCGTCACCTTTTTTGGCTACGTGCCCAACATATTGGCCTTGCGCTGGGTTTCATCTTCGTTGGTAAGCTCATACTTGTACGTACAACCCATAATTGCTGCAGGATTGGCGATGTTGTGGCTCAACGAATCTCTATCAATTTCGGCCTTGTTTGCAGCCGCGCTCATCTTTGTAGGCGTGTACTTAGTGGGCAAAGAATAAATTTATTCTTATGTTTGCTAAAAAGCAGCTTACATGATTAAATCGATGACAGGGTTTGGAAAAGGCGAAGTCCGTTTAGCGGGCAAGGTCATCACTATTGAAGTGAAATCGCTCAATAGCAAACAATCTGATATTTTCATGAAATTACCTTCGAGCTATAAATCGAAGGAAATCGACTTAAGAAACATCATTTCTCAATCGTTGAACCGCGGTAAAATTGATTTCTTATTGTCGGTAGAATCAACAGAAAACAACCTCGTTAAAATCAACAAAGAATTAGCACTTTCTTACTTCAATCAAATTAAAGAATTAGAACCTTCTGTGGGCGATAAAATGAGCGAAGAGATGTTGTCGCTAATTTTGCGAATGCCCGAAGTAATTGGCAGTACAGGAAAAGAAGAGATTGATGAAAACGAGTGGGAAGCCATTAAAAAAGCAACCAACGAAGCGCTAAAAAACTTAGATAATTTTAGAAACACAGAAGGTAAAGTATTGGAAAACGATTTGTTTTCGCACATCAAAAACATTGATACTTACCTCACGCAAATAGATCCTTTAGATAAAATACGAGTGGCTAAAATTCGCGAGAAACAAGAGAAAGCCATTGCCGAATTGAAAGAGGTAACAGTAGATAAAAATCGTTTCGAACAAGAGTTGATTTACTATTTCGAGAAGGTGGATATTAGCGAAGAAAAAGTAAGATTGAAAAGCCACTTAGATTATTTCGTTGTTACAGCGAAAGAAGATAATCCGGGTAAAAAATTAGGTTTCATCGCTCAAGAAATAGGTAGAGAAATCAACACCATTGGTTCTAAATCGAACGATGCAGATATGCAACAAATGGTGGTGCAAATGAAAGACGAATTAGAAAAAATTAAAGAACAAAGTTTAAATGTCCTCTAATCAACATAAAGGTAAATTGGTTATTTTTTCTGCTCCATCGGGCGCAGGAAAAACAACTATAGTGCATCATTTGTTGAGCAAAGATTTCAAACTAGAATTCTCTATATCTGCTTGCACGCGTGCTCAGCGTCCGGGCGAAGTTCATGGAAAAGATTACTACTATATTTCGTTAGAAGAATTCAAAAAAAGTATTTCTTTAGATGAGTTTGTAGAATGGGAAGAAGTGTACAAAAATAATTTTTACGGCACTTTAAAAACTGAAGTGGAGCGCATTTGGAAAAGCGGACACCATGTTATTTTTGATGTGGATGTAGATGGCGGACTCAACCTTAAAAAAGCATTTGGAGATAGAGCCTTGGCGGTTTTTGTGATGCCTCCTTCGTTAGAATCATTGCGCGAACGCCTAGAACAACGGGAGACAGAAACACCAGAAAGTATAACGCGCCGCATGGGCAAAGCTCCTATAGAATTGCAAAAATCGGTACTCTTCGACAAAGTTATTTTGAACGACGATTTAGAAAGCGCTTTTGCGAAAGCCGAAGAGATAGTGGGTGAGTTTTTTGGGAAAAAATAAACCACTCTTGCATCAAAAGCTATTCTGACTTATATTTGAGAAAAGCTTAGCTATGACATCTGTTGCTCTAAAAAAAGACATCATAAAAAAAATCACTGAAACAAATGACAAAAATGTTTTGGCTGATGTTTACAAATTACTGCAAATACAAGAAGATGTAGAAGATGTCTATATTGTTACTCCTGAGCAAAAAAAAGCAATTAAAGCTGCCCAAAATCAAATAAAAAAAGGACTTGGTATACCTAACGCACAAGCGAACAAAGAAATTCGAGAATGGCTAAAAAAGTAATTTGGTCTCCAAACGCCCAAAAAAACCGTAAAAAGATTCTTCAATTTTGGAAAGAAAACAATCTTGCGAATACCTACTCCATAAAGCTGAATCAACTTTTTGAGGACTACTTGAAAATCATCTCAAAACATCCATTGCTGGGCAGAAAAACTAGTGTTGATAACATAAGAATTGGCGTACTAAAAGAATATTTGGTCTTTTATGAAATTCAGCCCCATGTCATAAATGTTTTAGAGATCTGGTACAATCGTCAAAATCCGAAAAAACTGAAACTAAAGAAATGAAAAACATCGGACTCTTCTTTGGTTCTTTCAATCCTATTCACAACGGACACATGGCCATTGCGAATTACATGATTGAATACACCGACATCAAAGAATTGTGGTTTGTTATTAGTCCGCACAACCCTTTAAAAGAAAAAGCTTCCCTACTCAATCAAAACGACAGATATCAAATGGTTGTGGAAGCCATTGATGCAGAGCCACGATTTAGAGCATCAACCATAGAATTTAATTTACCTCAACCTTCCTACACCATCAATACTTTGGTGCATTTACAAGAGAAATATCCCAAGAATAAATTCTCGTTAATCATAGGAGAAGATAACTTGGCAACTTTCCACAAATGGAAAAACTACGAGCGCATTTTAGAACAATGTGATTTGTAGGTTTATCCTCGTCCTAACTGCGAAAAAACGCCATTCCACCAACATCCTAAAGTAAAAATCACTGCTGCCCCACAAGTAGAAATATCATCCACTTTCATCAGAAATGCCATCAAAGAAAATAAAAATGTGCAGTATTTTGTTCCAGAAAAAGTTTGGAAATATATGATGGATATGGGGTATTATAAATAGAAAAACATGAATCTCAACTTCAAAATAACAAACGAAAACTACCTTACTTTTCAATTGTACTTAGCCTCAAAATCGCAAAGTATTTTAAAGAAAAGAAAACGAACAAGACTGGTAGTTCCAATTTTGTACAGTGTTTTTGCCATTAGCTTATTTGTATTAGAGAGTCCGTTTTTAGCAGCAGGTTTCGCGGCTTTCGCGATGTTGTGGTTTTTCTTTTATCCCTTGTGGGAAAAAGGGAAATATGTAAAATATTACCGAAAAGTAATAGAAGAAAATCACAAAAGCAGAATCGGAACTGACATTGAAATTGAACTTCAAAACGATCATCTATTTTCAACAAGCGGAGGCAGTGAAGCAAAAATTTCTACCAATGAAATTAAAGAAATTGTGGAGCTAAAAGATTTGATTTTAATAAGATTAGACGTTACGCAGGCTTTTGTAATTCCTAAAGATCAAATTAACGATTTGCCTGGGTTGATTGGGGAGTTGAAAGATTTGGCGAAAAAAATTAAGGTGAATTATAGGGAAGAGTTGGGTTGGGTTTGGAAGTAAATTTATTTCTACTAAGTACTTCCCGGTCCCCTCTGATAAGTTTAGCGCAGCGAACTTAGCTGAATCTTTTCTTGAAGCTTTCAGCTTCTTTGAATAATTGAAAGTAAATACTTTAAAAATAGATTCCGCTAAGTTGAAAACTTAGCGGAGAAATTGAATACGCCCGTTACAAGTCAATTGTGGGCGTATTCAATACGCCCCTACAACTGCTCCTACCCTCCGTATTCCATCAAATACGCCTTAATAAACGGCTGAATCTCGCCATCCATCACATCTTGCACATTCGATGTTTCGTGTCCGGTACGTAAATCTTTAACGAGTTTGTAAGGATGCATCACGTAATTTCTAATTTGAGAACCCCATTCAATTTTCTTTTTGTTGCCTTCAATGGCATTCTGCGTTTCTAGTCGCTTGCGCAATTCTAACTCGTACAATTGCGACTTCAACATCGTAATTGCCTTCTCTTTATTTTGCAACTGAGAACGTGATTCTTGATTTTTAATAATAATACCCGATGGCTTGTGATGCAAGCGCACCGCCGTTTCTACCTTGTTTACGTTTTGTCCGCCGGCACCACCCGCACGAAAAGTATCCCACTCAATATCACCCAAATTTATTTCAATATTTAAAGTATCATCCACCAAGGGATAAACATAAATAGATGCAAAAGAAGTGTGGCGTTTTGCTGCTGCATCGAAAGGAGAAATGCGCACCAAACGATGTACACCATTTTCGCCTTTTAGATAACCGTAAGCAAATTCGCCTTCAATTTCGAGAGTTGCCGTTTTAATACCTGCACCATCTCCTTTTTGATAATCTACCTCGGTAACTTTAAAACCTTGCTTCTCTGCGTACATTTTGTACATGCGTAAGAGCATATTGGCCCAATCCTGACTCTCAGTACCGCCCGCACCCGAGTTAATCTCTAAAATCGCGCTTAAACTATCTTCTGGTCCGGATAGCATATTTTTAAACTCCATCGCATCTATCTTCTCTAGCACCGTTGCATAAGCAGCATCCACCTCATCCTCTGTAGCCTCGCCCGCTGCACAAAACTCCATCATCACTTGTAAATCATCGGCCATAGCTTGAGCAGCATTATAGCTTTCAACCCACGATTTTTTAATTCTGATTTGCTTAAGAATGGTTTCTGCGCGTTTGGCATCGTCCCAAAATTCGGGAGCCTGTGTCTTTTCCTCCTCTTCCTGTCTTTCTATGACTTTCCTATCGACGTCAAAGATATTGTTTTAACGCGCCCACGCGCTGCACAATTCCTTTATATTGTTCTGAAGTAACCATATAGTTTATTTACTTTAGTGGCGTAAAAATATAATTATTCATGGAAAGAACCGCACTTAATAAAATATTCGCTTTACAATCTGGCTTGTATTGCCATATCTACAACGATTTGTTGGTGATTAACGATAGAGAATTTATTGAGCCGCGCGACTTGGTAATAGACATGAATAAAGTGAGTGAAGTTAAAACAGGCAAAATATTAATGAACGCTGCCATCACCATTGCTATTTTGGTAATGACTTACATCACGGGATTTTACCCACTTGCGCTGCTTCTTTTCTTAACCATTTGGGATTTAAAACGCATCAAAAGACAAACGCTTCCTTTGCTTAAAAGCAATTGCATGCCACTTAAAAACATAAAAAGTATTCAGTTTATTACAGGAAAATTGGGCTTCCACGAATTGGATATGCTTATTGTAAACGACGAAGGAAAACAGATGCAAAAAACAATGCGTTTGTACGACAGCAAAAATGAAATTGAGAGAGCATTAAACATCTTGAGCGAAACCGGATTCACCATTGAAAATCCGATGGATGCAAAGAACGAAAAACTAAAAAATGCAAAGTTCATTACCATCAACGAAAACGAAAAATTATACTTGCTCGAAAAAGAGATAGTAATCGCTAAAAACAGCGTCTACCCTCAAAAAGCAGAGTATGTA
>Ga0102913_1000398_pt1 | contig 13021 bp, 9 predicted proteins | sample Colrivmet1560A02_FD_78197 | JGI IMG/M metagenome (GOLD analysis project Ga0102913, IMG submission 78197) | Estuarine microbial communities from the Columbia River estuary - metaG 1560A-02 | ecosystem: Environmental > Aquatic > Marine > Intertidal zone > Estuary | place: USA: Columbia River... | reverse complement strand
CTCTTGTGCAACGATGCCACGTCACCTCAAGTAATTCTTTATGTGGTTCGAGACGAAGACGTTGATGAAATACCCTCGATCCCTATCGACGACATACTAACCAACGAAGACTGGAACTTGATTCTGGATGATTAGACCGACCGCACGAACAAGAATGACCCAGGCGATTTAACTCCTAGGTTTTCAGGGAACAAATATAGAAACAAACATTCTTATCCGTTCATAAGCTTTGAAAATTGATTACTTCAGGCCGCACGTATGCATTCCCGGGTGCAGGCAACGTGACTCTCACAAAATGCAAAGCAAAAAAAAGCGCGTAAAAGAACGCATCTGGGAGGATGTGAGGGAACGGTGCTCTGATATCAACGATCTCATCGCCGGGCAACCAAGAGGAACATGTCCAAGAATGAATTTCATGCATCCGTCACTCGTTCATAATGGGTGGAAAACGGATTGCACGTTCAAAGTCATTCCGCCCGGGACTTTCCGAATGATTTTTTCGCGAACTGTGCATTTGAACGATGACGACGGTGACGAAGACGACGACAATGACGACAATGACGACAATGATGATACGTTCGACGAGAAAACGCCAATGCAGCTGAGCATAACCGTCGGCGATTACGGGAAGCACGCTGCCAATTTCAACATGTCTCATTTCATGATCTGGTCCGTCTTTATCGACGGCTACGATTTGAATACGCTCCTGAAACAGGCCGGCACAAATGTGTCTCGCCCCTACACGGCCTACTGGGGTTCACTCACGGTTAAGAGACTGCCCATCATCAATAATTTCTCTTTCGTTGCGACCATGAACGAAGTCACCGCACGTCGGATCTTGATGATGTATGCGATTCGCGAGAATGTCATCGAACGTTCCGTGCTGTTCGTCAAGAATCACTTCGAAAAACTGCCGGGCGATGCGAGAGATGCCAATTCAGAGGTCTCAAAAATGCTCTACGCCTGCGTGAGGGACTATCTCGAACGGCCGATGGCGTCGAATGGCGATGAGATGCAGCTCGAATCCGACGACGAGCAAAATTCGGCGCCTCGCGGCACATTCCTGACTTGGCCAACCTTTTGGCACTTTCAGAAGGCTCTTGCCAACAAACGATACAAGTCGCGAATCACACACCAAGCAGAGCGCTGCAGAATCCTGAATACGCTGGGAACGCTTCTGGACCAAGTATGCGACGAGGAACAAACGGACGAGCTCATCCGCACGAGGAACCTGTACGTTACAGAGTTCAACGGCCAGATGTTTGGTGACAAGCGCGTGGCAATCACCGTGACGCCATGGGCTGGTGGTCGACCGCAAACCACGTTTGTGATCGAAGACTTTGATGTCAGTATCGAGGAGGCTCTCCGAACGCAACCTTCGACCGACGAACAAGGCGCATGGTTGGTGGCGCTCAGCGAAAGACGTCTCATCGTTGACGAGACTCTGCGGGTCTGCAATACGAGAGACAGCGTCTTGTCGAGGTGTAACAAGACCGAGAGCAAGCTCGGACTGAGTTATGTGGATTACGACACGCGCCGTGAAATCCACCACGGTGTTTATCACCACAAGGAGTACGTGCTACTCAAAGTGCACACCTTCGGCGCCCTCGTCAAAGTACTCGCGCACTCAACGGCGTTGCTGGGCGACATCTTCTCGGCGATGCAAGAATCCGAACCCGCAATGAGAACGGACATGAACTGGCGAGAATGCGTGGTTTACGCGGAAGACTTGCCGGGGGCGGTTGATATGCCGCTGACAGCCACGATCGTACGCGGGCTTCCCGGCGTGTTGGAGCTGACGAGCTCGAATCGCAATCTTTACGCGCTGAATCCCGACTGGCTCACGGATGAAAAGCGCGATTTTCTCAGTCTGTTTGGGACGAATTACCGCACTATCGAATTCGTTCACAGCAGCGCAGAAACTCACGTGAAAGAGCAGGAGGCGAAAGGCGTGAATCCATTCGAAGATGAGGAGGACTGAAAGATCGACAGATGCGATTCGAACGGCGATCGAGAAACACGTCACAAGCAAAATGTTCTGTGTTGTTAAAAATCAAAACAAAGAATTCGCGTTTCCTCCGCACCTGCAATGTTTTGATTTCTGAGAAAACAAACTCATCCTCTCACATATAAAACACTTCTTCTCATGTGTGCGAGTCCCCCCGTAGCCACTCACACTCTCTTCGGACCTTTCCTACAAACACCATCTCGGTTATTTCGCTCGTCGCATTCTCCCCATTTCCCCATGGAGGCCTTGAACAACTTCGCTTGCTCGGCTTTTCTGCTCGCAACCGGCGCCGCTGTAGGCGCGGCGTGGATGGCAAATCTCGTTAGCAGCGAGACGTACGCCGTGTGCGACGAGGACAAACGAAAATACAATGTGAGTCTGGACGCGCTCGAAAGAGCGCTGTCCGCCGATGCCAAATATCCGGCGCGTTTTGTTGCGCACACCAAAGAGTGTACGCAACAAATCAAACGCATTCCAGATCTCAATCGAGAGGTCACTTTTACTTGTACGACCCAATGGCCAGTTCAGCCGCTGGCGAGTCTTCCGTTGTTGGAGCTGTGGCCGATTCGATCCGTGGTGACGGTCGAAGGCACCGCCGGATCGATCCCTAAAGTCGTGTCGCACACGAGTTCATCCGTTGAGATTCTGTTCTTCTCGAGACCGTGGGATGTCGCCACTAGGCGTTCCGAGTTGTACCAAGAGCTGTTCAAGAAGGCCGGGTGGCGACCCGACGCGTGAGTCTCGGGTATGAAGTGATACATATTCAATCTATTTGCCGCGTTTATTCACCGCCATCGCATTGTTTGGTGGTGTCTCTTTTTTTCATTCTCACAAGGCGCCGATGAACGCAGGATCTTCCTCCCACAGCACATCAAGCATCACAATCTTCAGTCCTCTGGGGTCGTACGATACCAACTCGCCAACGGTTGCATCAGCGGGTAACTTGTACGGAGGCATGAATGAATACATGATAAAACGATCAGCTCGGTATTCGATATTATCGCGAGAGAACTCATCGAAAAACGCCAACCGTCGGAGGTATTCCACGTCGAGGTCCGAATCATTGACTTGAGTAATGAAGGTAGTGTTACGCGTAGGGATAATAATTGACACATTATACGACGTCGGTGCGCGCCATTCACGAGTTTCCTGCTCTTTGAATTCGAGCGTCTCGTTATCTTCGGGTATCGGAAGCTCGTTTAGAACGATGGAATTATCAATGCGAACGTAGGTATTCTCGAGAATCACTGCGTGATTCTCGAGATAGGTATCGAGATTCGTGATCGAATGCGTCGTAATACTGCGCATCATATCTCCGCAGGTCGTGTTGGCTAATACGGCCTTGTATGAAATGTACACATTATTCGGCCGATTCGCGTTCCCATCATCTTCAAGCTCAAGCCTCACAGAGAGCCACCTGTCGCGTGCGATGGAGTTGTTGAACTCGCGCGTGAGTCGCGAATCATACGAGGCAGGGTGTTCTTTTCGCCAATGATCTTTCATGCCGATGATGTCCACGAGTGTTTTTCCGAGAGAGAAGCATTTTTTGATGAGGCGTTCGGCAAACGCCGCGTTGGTCCGTCGTGAAAGGTTTGCAACGAACGCAATCAGTTCTCCGCTTAGGGGTAGCGTATCAAGCGGGATCAGATTCAAATTCCGATATTGAAAGAGAATTCCATCGAATGCGCGGCGTAATGTATCGTCGAGTTCGAGCGAAATAGTGGATGCGAGAGCGTTGATCGTGATTGCGTTGGCGTATATTGTACTATTGGGACGTCTCATGCGCCCAGCGTGCCCGCGCATGAACCTGTACATCGCAATGATCGAATTCACATAACGCAAATGCTGTATCAAAATCCGCTGAGTGACGATCGGATTGAAGAGCACGTCGACGCGCGGCCCGTCTGCACCGTCATCCCAGACCTGAATTTCTCCCCACCAGGCAGCGTTTGCATCGGGTTCAGCGTCGCGGTGTCGATCGCGGTCAAAATCCTCGATGCTCACCCCGTCGCCGTTTGATGTGTACGGCACGATCGCCTCCCATAGGTTATGAAGCACCGCCTCCCATGGGTGATGAAGCGCCGCTGAATTTCTCCAGCGCGCAAGAATATCCACGCGAATGTGTCCGCATGATCCCAAGATTGTGCGGTCGTTGATCTCAACGGCGCATGCGGTCATTTTCAACCGCAGTTCTCTGTCGGTTGATACCACCAGCTTAAGTGCGTCGAAACCGTCATCGTTCGAGCTGGTTTGGTCTTCCACAATTCGTAACTTGGGGCGCAAAATATGCTCGAATCTTTCACGCTGGTCTTGCGAAAAGAAACTGTTGTACCTCTGGGTCAATTTCTCCATAGACACCCTTCGCCGTGTACAGAGACAAAATTGATTTGCCGAAAGGAAGAAAAGACGACGCGCGAAACCTGCCGATGGCGAACACGATTTTGCGCCTTGCATAAGGAACGCATCGTTTATTTATTACATTCATCAAGGGTTCAGATCCTGCGGATGATGCTGGGATCCTCTCTCCAGTTAGGGTCGAGGCAGGTAAAACGAAATGGCCCATCGGTGAGCGCCGAAATGTCCCGCACAGTCATGCTATCCGGAAGATGTTGTGGATATCCAGGACAGTAGATTTTGAAAGATGCAACGCTCTCCGCTTCCTCCGTCGGCATTTTAGACTTGGCCAAGTCTAGAATCATTTTGACATTGTGCAATGGCGGTGCATTCGATACAGAGAATTGCAAATCGAGCGTCGGAAAAGTCAGATCGATCACAAACTCGCGTTTGAAAAATACACGGCCTAAATTGTCAGGAGCCAAGAGGTAGGGATTACGCTCGATCAACGAGAGAGACTCATCGTCAGCCACGATCAGTTGTTCGTTGAGAACGTCTTGATTGCCAATTCGCACCTCCCATCCATCAAGAAAAAAAGTGCGCTGCACAAGATACTCCGACCCGAATTTCGATGTAACAACACCGAACGTCGTGCGACCGCCAAACGCCACTTCCTTGAATACGAATTTGCGAGTACCCTCATAATGCTGTAGGCTTACGCACAACCAACGGTCGGGCGCGATTGAATTGTTGAATTGATAAGTTCTGTCGGAATCGTAAGCCGCAGGATGCAACTCGCGCCATGACTCGGTGCTTTTGATGATCTCTGTCAGGATGTGCTGCAATCTGGAGCAATCTTTGATGAAGCGCAAGAGTGAATCGCCTTCTCGGTTCATTTCTACGATGCAATTCGTGTAGCTTAGATCCAGATCAATGAAATCAAAAAACGCGGGTCTCCGGTCATTGGAGGACATCACACCATCCCATGCGCGTAGCATGAGCTCATCAAAAACGAGATATTCTAGGTCGTGTTTGATGATCGCATCGATCCTACTATAGTGCGGATACGACTTGGGAATGTGTGGTGCGTATTTTTTCACGAACTCAGCGATCACTGCCAGGGTGCGCACGTATTGCAGTTGAGCAATCAAAACGCGCATAGAAACGCGGGTTGATAACGCGACTTTGGCGCGTATATCGTCATGTTCATCTTTCCACACGTCAATGGATCCCCACCATGTGGTGTGTCGAGCCGGATCGTGGTTTGCGGCGCGTATGGCCTCGATACTGACGGTATCTTGTCTCGATTCGTAGGGTATGATAGCACACCAAAACGTGTTCGTCCTGGTGGGACGACTCCATCGAAAACTCGCGTTAATTCGAACATCGGCGCATCTCTTTTCGCCCGGTTTGGGAAGCGCAATCTGCGTGACCGGTAGGTTCATGGACACACCGCCGTCGTTCGAAGGCGTTAGCATCAAGACTCCATCCCGGGTGGGGTTGAAATTGCTACTGAAGTGTTCCACAATGCGAGCTTTGGGGAAAAGCAAGTCCATCGAGATGTCGTGGTGTCTTTCGTTGAAAAACGCATTGTACTCGTCGATTGGATTCTCCATGGAAGATGGGTCGCTCGCCAATAGAGGCACCGGATGTTTCGCACGGGTGCTATCCTGCTCTGTGGAGAGATGAAGTTGGTTTGCCGAAAGGAAGAAAAAGGCGGCATCAATGCCTGCTGGAGGCAGTACGACTTTGAGCCTTTTGTAAGGAGCGCATAATTTATTTATTTATCGCGCCCATCAAGGGTTCACATCGAGTAGATGAAGCCAGGATCATTTCTCCAGTTGGAATCGAGGTAGATCAAATAAATCGATCCGGTGGCGAGCGCTGAAATGTCCCGCACAGTCATGCTATCCGGAAGAGGGTGTGCATATCCACGGCAGTAGATTTTGAAAGGTGCAACGCTCATTGCTGCCTCCACTATCTCGACGTCAAATGGCAGCATTCGAGGCTTGGCAAAGTCTAGAATCCTATTGACATTGTGCGATGCCGGCACGTGCCATGCCAAAATATCCATTTCGAGCGTCGGGAACTTCATGTTGATAAGAAACGTGTTGTCGCTAAACACACGGCCCAAATCATCAGGACCGGCGAGGTCGGGGATCCACTGCTCGTGGAGCGGGAGAGACTCGTCGTCAGCCACGATCGGCTGCTCGTTGAGAATGTCCTCATAGGCAATTCGCACTCCCCATCCATCAAGAAAAACCGTGCGATCCGCAAAAAAATTTGGGCCGAGCGTTCGAAGCATCATCCCGAACGCCGTGCGGCCGCCAAACGCCACGTCCTCGAATACGAGTTGGTAGTTGCTACGCAGAGCAGGATCGCGTTTTGATAGGCTTACGCACAGCCAACGATCGGGCGCGATTGAATTGTTGAATCGATAAGTTCTGTCGGACTTGTAATCCGCAGGATGCAACGTGCGCCACGGCGCGGTGCTATCGATGATGTTCTTCAGAATGCGTGTCAATCTGGAACACTCTTTGATGAAGCGCGAGAGCGAGTCACCGTCGACTCGTTGCATCATGATGATGTGGTTCATGTAGTTTTGGTCTAGATCAACACAATCGGAAAAAGTGGATTCATGTTCGTTGGTGAACGTCAAGCCGTGCAAGGCGCGCAACGCGAGTTCATCCGGCACAAGACGTGATGATTCGTCTTTGAAAAGCGCGCTAAACGCGCTAGCGTCCGTGTATTCCGCGCGAAGGTGTGGTGCGTATTCTTTCACGAACCTACCGATCACCACCAGCGTGTGCACGTATCGCAGTTGCGCAATCAAAACGCGCATAGAAACGCGGGTAGACAATGCAACTTTGGCGCGTGTATCGCCATCCTCATCTGTCCACACGTCAACGGATCCCCACCACGTGGCGTGTCGCACCGGAGCATCTTTTGCGGCATTGAGATTGTATATGTTGACGGGGTCTCGCTTCGATCGGTAGGGTATGACGGCGCGCCAGAGCACGTGCGTCACGTTGCGAGTGTGCCACAGAAAGCGTATGTCGATTCGAATCTCGACGCAGTTCTTTTCGTCGGGGCCAGGAAGCTCGATCTGCACCACCGGCAGATTCATGGACACACCGCCGTCGTTTGAAGGCGTTAGCGCGAATTCTCCATCCCGGTAGCTATCGAGATCGAGCGTGGTGCTTTGCGCGATGCGAGCTTTGGGGAGGAACAATTCCATCGAGGTGTCGTGGTGTCTTTCGTTGAAAAAAGCATTGTACGCGTCGATTGGATTCTCCATGGAGGATGAAGAGAGAGAGAGAGAGAGAGAGCGTGTATTCCTTCCTCGCCGATAGAGGCACCGGATATTTCGCGCGCATCCATAGATCGCGTTGCATAACAATGATTCTTCTATTTGGTCTCCTACTCCGCGCGCTCGTCTTTCGGTTCAAATTGAATCCAAGAAAGTGGGATTCCGTCTCCAATTAGGATCGAGGTACGTCAAGACGACCATTCCAGGCGAGTGCAATGCGATCTCTCCTATACTCATCGTCTCATCGAGCGGGCGTGTGTATCCATAAGCGTAGACGTTGAAATGTTCTACGCCTCGCACTGCCTCACGATCGTGGGGCACCATGAGAGCAATCGCCGTGTTCATAATCTCAGCGATGGTGCGGTTGGCTGGTACGTTATTAACAATGACTTGCACTTTGAGCGTTGGAACCATCATTCTGATCCTATATTTTTGCGCAGATTCAAGGCGCTCAGAGTTCAACGCCTCGCGGAACGAGAACGACTCAAAATCGTCCACAAAGGTCAGTTCGTTCAAAACGTCCTGGCGTTTGATTCGGAGCATTGCTCCATCCAGATACACCAAGTGAGTTGCAAGAAACTCCTCGTCGGATCGTACCGTCGATAGAACCTCGCCGCACGTCGCGTCTCCTTTAAATGCGACGTCGTTGAGCAAGGTCCGATATTTGTTGCGGGCACGTGAAGCTATGACCGTCAGACTTACGGATACCCATCTCGATGGTGCGATCGAATTGTTGAATTGATAATTTTGATCGGCCTCGTATGCGGCTGGATGCAACGCGCGCCAAGGAGACGATGCTTCGATGATGTCCGTTAGGATTTCGTACAACGTTTTGCAATCCTTCGAGAACCGATGGAACTTGTTGCGATCGCGAGACAATTTCCTAATGTAATCGGTATGGTTTTGATACAGCTCCACGCAATCGAACGCGATTGGATCCGAAGCGACCTCTCGCGGCAATAACAAACCGTATATCGCGCGGCGTAAAAGCTCGTCGGGCTCGTGAATCGCCGAGTTGACCGCGTCGTCTTTGAACAGCGCGTTCAACACGTGGACTTGCGCGTCGGATCCACGTCTCAGGTACGCCTTGTAGCGTTGCACGAACATGCATGCGGTCATTAGCGTGCGCAAGTAGCGCAGCTGAGCGAACAAGATGCGCAGCGTAACCCGCGCATCTAGAGAGACGTCGGCGCGCATGCCATTTCCCGCGTTGCTCCATACATCGATAGCGCCCCACCATGTGCTCGCGTGGCTCACAGGGTCGTCGGATTCGTCTGCCAAAAAGTCGGCAATGCTGACCTTGTCTTCCGTCGGACCGTAGGGTATGATGGCAATCCATAGCATGTGTCTCACGTTGAAAACGCGGTCTGTGCTAACGTGTATCTCCGCGCAAGCGTTGGGATTGTCATACGCGAAGAGCCGCGGAATCAATAGATTCATGCGCACTTCCCCGTCTTCTGGAGAAAACGATAACTGAACCTCGTCTTCGTCCTCGTCGTTAGATTTCAACTGACCACGTGGCGTAACGTACGCCTTAGGGCGCAATATCTCGCGCTCATCGGATCGCTCCTCTTTGGAGAAGAATCGATTATATGCGCCGAGCGCAGTCTCCATGAACGATCGCACGCGCGTGGGACGGTAAGCAAGAGCGGGAGTGCGAGAATCAATGTGTTTTTGGGGTGCTGAAGCGTGAACTCGTCGTTTTGTTTTCTCAGCAAAGAATCGTTTCACGTTCCCAACAAGGGATACGTACGCTTTTTGAGAAGAAATCGTTTTATTTTTGCGCCGATTCTCGGTAGCGAAGATGTGGGAAAGAAGTTTTTCTGAGAAAACAAAACGACGAGTTCCCCGATCAAATAAAGCACGTCCTTCTCTTTTCTCGTACGCACAACCCCCTACCACTCGCCTGTTCTCTGCGGGAAACGCGCGGGGGAGCAAAAGACGATGACTCTCGGACGCGTAGACACACCACGTATCGAGAATGATTCACACGCGACGCCCCGCGCCTCCTACACCGTACGACTCGCCAGCGGTCACAAGACAGTCGCGACGAGTGACTACGCGTCTTTCGAGGACGCGCGCAAGTGCTACGACCGTCTGAAGGCTACCATGCGCACTAAGGGCGTCGAGTTCAGACGCGGTCCCGCGTACATTATGTGCGACTCAGTGGAGTTGATCCACGAAGAGAGAATCGTATCTTTGGAACGCGCTCCGCGATTGCACGAGGATGTGGGGAGCCGGTTTTTGGTGAGAGCAACAGAACGATGATTTCAATACACGAGACCGAAGAGTGGCGCAAAACGACCCGTCTTCGTTCGCTTCTTCTTCCTCTTCTTAATACAATGAGCGTCTTTTAACCCGGATATTTCTACGCCGACGCAATTCGGGCAGCCGATCGGCAAGGGTGGAGATGATGTAATCAAGCATGTCGACCGCGTCGTGCGCCGGCGAGTTCGCCAGCGTGTGATTCGTCTCGATGTAAAACGCTCGCCAGTAGCGGTTCATGGCGAGCTGTCGCCGGCGGATCTCGTCGGCGCTCATGCTCTCGAGCCGGCGCTGCAGCTCGACGGGCGACGTGTCGGGCGACACGAACACGGCGAAGCTCTCCCAGTCGACGCGTGCCTCGAATGCGAGCAGGTGCACGCCTTGGAACGATCCGCCGAGCGTGATAAGCACCGGAATGCATCCGGCCATCACCACCTCGTACGTGCGCTTCGAGCTCTGCACGTCGCCGGCGCCGGCGAGGCAGAACACGTGCGTCAAGAGCCCGACGACGTATTCGTCCTTCGTGTGTTGGAGTTCGTCCTGCACGACCTCGATCGTGTAGTTCGGCGCCAGCGAACGAAAGTGCTCGATGAACGGCGGACGCGGCCCCACCGAGCGGCCGCGAAAGTACATTGTGCGCGAACGCGTGCCGTTCACCACACGCTCGCGGTCGAGCCAGTTCGCTTGGTGCGCAGTGGCGCCGTACGGAATGATCATGTCCCAATTGTGCCGGTACGGCACACCCGGCCGCGGCTCGGTGGTTGCCATGAGCGCCGGATCGGCGAGCTGCCATAGGGCGTCCTGAAACACGTGCGTGTACATGACAAGATGCGGCACGCGGCCGTAGGTCGGCTGTGCGCGCGTCCACTCGATGAACTCCTCTACCGGACGAAAGTGCGAATGTGCCGCGAACACAATGTCCGCCTCGGTGACGTTGCGCGTTCGATGCGACGACTCGAGCAATCGTTGGTAGAGCTCGATGTGCACCATGTACTGGTCGGCGTTGGTGATGTCGCGATACGTTGTGAGATCCTCGTCGATGAATTCAAGCGGTAAATCCGGGGGAGTCACTACGTAGATGCGAATTTGATCATCGATCCACGCCACGGGGCGTGAAATGAGCACGCCGTTTTTTGCGCTTGTTGCGATTGGCGCGGCTGTTGCCGGAGAAGAAGGAGAAGGAGAGGGTGGATTGTTTTGCGCGATTGCGTATTGACTCGTCTCATCGGTCTCGCATGCGCGCTCCGTCGGGTCCGTGATTTCCAAGAACCGTGCGCACTCAAAAAGAACCATTGCCAACAAGAGAAACATCAATAACGCCACCTTCCTATCCATATTTTGTAGCAACAACGCCCAAAACGCACGCATGAAGACTCACTGTGGCCACACACTTGGGAACGCACCGTTTGATTTCAGTAAAAGCGACCCGCAACGCAGTGAGTTCCATCATGCAGCGTTTTATATGGTGCACACATTTCCTCTCGACAACGCCCTCTTCTTCACTGGCTCCGATCCTCATTGATCATGCGGATCACCGCCGTGAATAGGTCTTCTATGGCCTGCGCAACGCCCGGCAACGTCTCCTCGTTCGGACCGCTGACCATGAGCCTCGTCCCGTCGCTCAACGAAGAAAGTACTTCGATGAGACGTTGCACGAGAAAATAACGTCGCAAGGTTTTGAGATCGCCGCCGACGATGTGAAAGTAGTGCGCGGTGCGATTGTCGATGCCAGAGCACGTCCCTCCTAAATGAGGCTCGCGCGTGGGAGCGAAATCGGCGTTGCAATCGTCGGGAAGATCGTAGCGGCCGTTCAGGAAGTACCTGAACGTCTTCATGGCCCCACCGCCGGTGCGAGGAACGAGCTCGTACTTTACGAGCTCGTTGTTGAACTGCGCCTGGAGAAAGATGATCAACACGTCGCTGTTGTTGGCGTTGGTCATGTCTTTTTCGCGATGACTGGTGTTGCAGGACTCGGTGAGTCCGAGCTCGGCGCAGATCGCCGCTGCGCGCTCTCGCTCCGTAGGATCCGAATACGCGTCGCGGTGCGGCATGACGCCCGTTACCGTAATCTTGGCTTTGTTGCCGGCACGGCCGAATCCCAAATCTGTCCCGTAGGCGCCGCCACACACGAAGGTGACGGCAGGGAACCTGCGGATCGGCGCTGGAGAAGAATCGCGTTTCATTTGTATCGTCCGTAAAACGAAGAGTAGAGCCGCGGAAAGCCAATGGAGAGAGCGTGCGCGTGTGATGTGTAACAGAGCATATAAGAGGCTTTTATTTTTGGAAATGCAAAACGTGAATTCGCTCTTTGTTTTCTCAGCAAAGCTTCATTCGACGCGTCTCCGATCAAATAAAATACGTCCTTATCTTTCTTGTACGCACAACCTCTTACGCTCGCCTGTTCTCTGCGGAAACGCGAGAGTGATCAAAAGACGATGACTCTCGGACGCGTAGACACACCATCCTCATGTTGCCTCCCGAATCGTAGTACTCCCCGTTGATCCGCGACGCGACATCGTGTGCCGTGAGCGCACGATCGTGGGTCGATACCTCCATTCGAGTGGAGCCGACAAAGCGCGTACGCCGCTCCTCTAGTTCGCACTCGCAATTCGAGACGGATAGTTTGGAACGTGCGAGTCCAGCCATGGCAAAGGAGGGGCAACGGCGATGAGAGAAAGAAACAGACGGACGGTCAGAGATACGACGAACGCGCTGGATGAGCGCGCACCTATCACTGTGATGGAGGCAATAAAGCCGAAAATGCAAAGAATGACTGCTCTTCTCCGCGCGTGTTCGTTGATGCGTCATTTATTGGAAATGTAGCTAATTCGCAACTTCGCGGTGGATTCGTCATCGAAATTTGGGTTACTGAGCTCATCTGATTTACTCTTGCATTGGTAGGCTTAAAGTCCTCAGGATTTGGCATAGGGCCACGACATTTTCCTCAGTGTAAGCAAAGCAAAACGATTCGGCAAGGTGCGTCGATGGCGCTATCGAAAACCGCGAGCGCATACCGGCCCCCTGCGAGCTTATTCACGCTCCTTTTTTGGTATATGCAGTCGAAATTTGGGTTACTGAGCTCATCTGATTTACTCTTGCATTGG
>Ga0102913_1000389_pt1 | contig 13093 bp, 8 predicted proteins | sample Colrivmet1560A02_FD_78197 | JGI IMG/M metagenome (GOLD analysis project Ga0102913, IMG submission 78197) | Estuarine microbial communities from the Columbia River estuary - metaG 1560A-02 | ecosystem: Environmental > Aquatic > Marine > Intertidal zone > Estuary | place: USA: Columbia River... | reverse complement strand
TGCTTTAAACTGAAAGATGAAATTCATTCCTTTCAGGTGAATTCGTGCGGCTGTTTTCCTTTCATCGAGAATAAAATGGATGCCGCTCCCAGAGCATTGCTTTCTTAGGGTGTCGATTCTGCTGAAGTAATTCGCAGTTCTATGTATGAAAAAAAAGGGGTCGAGAAGAATAGCAGCTATGCGTTGTGGATTTTTAAGTATTGCTTTTAAATCGCATAGCTGCTGTATATATAGATAGTTAGGGGAAACAGGGAATTCATGTTCGCCCAAAACCACAATGAGTTTGTTGGGCGCTTCTTTTTTGTAGTATTCACTTAATGCCGTGAAGGCGTGCCATTCAGAGGCGTATAAATCAACATGTTTAAATTCGGTTACTTCTTTTAAAAGATTTGATACTTCTTGGTTTAGTGTTTCATTGCTGTTTTGCAATTCATCGATACTAATGTCTTTTAAAATCTCTTTTCTTATTTCAGTATTGTAGTGCGGAAGTATTTTGTATTTCGCTTTTTCGGAAAGGTCGTATTTAATAGTGTTGCTTCTGCTTCTTTTTTCTGGTTTTGTTTTAACGTTATCTTTAGAAATCAGGAGCTGTGAAATTTCTTCCACCACTCTTTTTTCTGCTGCAATGTTAAATTGTAATTCCATTTTTAGTTGTCGTTAGTTACGGCACAAAAATGAATCAGATTTAAAGTGTTTTTAAACTGAATGTTGCAATTGAAAGGAAATATTTTGCAGAAAATGCAAAATTAGCTTCTACCTAATACTTTGGTTAGTACCTTCTTGATTTCATGGTAACGCATCAATAATAAAATGTCGTCGTCATTACATTCTACTTTCGATTTAAGGGAGAGGGCTTCTATGTTTTTTTGAACGTTGGCCAACTTTACACGATGCACAGCGGTATCAACGGCTTTCATTAACAAATCTTCTTCGGTTTTAACAAAAATATTGTGCTTTTCCCAGTCGAACAATTCGTATTTAAAATCCATTAAATTAATTACAGCAGCATTTAATTCGGTATCGTGAGAATTTAAAAAATGCTTTTCATTGGGGATGTTTCCATCTTCTATTTGTTTTTTATATTCGTTGAAAATACCTTGGTAAATAGGGTTGTCGAAAGAAAGGTTGTCTTCATCCATCGATAAAACAATAAAATCGGCTACAGAGATAATTACTTCTTCTTCATCTACTCCATCTACTTTTATTTCTTTGGTGCCATATTGCAACAAAATGCGCATTAGTTCGCTTTCTTGTTCTTGAAAGGCTTTGTCGTTTTGGTTTTCTTCAACAACTGATGCATCGGCTAAGTGCGCGTATTCAGGAGGTAAATCCTTGGGCGCAGGTTCTGAAAAGGCTTCCGGACCCCTTACTTTTTTATTGGCGTTGCTTAAATCTTTGGCTCTAATTTTATTCAATTCATTGAGTAAAGTTTGCTCGCTAATGTCCATTAATCTGCTGGTCTCTTGTGTGAAGACTGTTCTTTTAATTGGATCGGGAATTTTCGCCACTGAAGTAACGATATCTCTAATTAATTCTGCCTTTTTAATAGGATCTCCACCTGCTTCTTGCAACAATATTTTGCACTTGAAATGAATGAAATCGGTGGCGTCATTCAAGAAAGCCATCAGCTCTTCAGGCGATTTTTTTTGTGAAAATGAATCCGGGTCTTCACCGTCGGGAAACAAAATCACTTTTACATTCAAGCCTTCTTCCAAAATCATATCAATACCGCGAAATGCTGCGCGAATACCTGCTGCATCTCCATCAAAAAGAACAGTGATGTTTTCGGTGAATCGTTTGATCAAGCGAATTTGCTCCACTGTTAAAGCGGTTCCCGATGAAGCAACCACGTTTTCCACTCCGGCTTGATGCATGGAAATCACGTCGGTATATCCTTCTACCAAAAAACATCTGTCGTTTTTAATAATGTTTTTCTTCGCTTGCGAAATGCCGTAAAGCACTTTGCTTTTGTGGTAAATATCTGTTTCCGGACTATTTACATACTTCGCTACAGATTTGTCGGTTTTTAAAGTTCTGCCACCAAATCCTATCACCCTTCCTGTTAAATTATGAATGGGAAACATCACCCTCGCCGCGAATCTATCCACCAAATAATCGCCATATAAAATTCCCGATTTGATCAATAAATCTTTGCTGTATCCTTTAGCCAAGGCTTTAGATCCCAAGAAGTTTTTGTCTTCTGGAGAATAGCCTAAATCGAATTTTTTGATCGTCTCTAAAGTAAAGCCTCTTTCTTTGAAATAGGTCATTCCTATTGCTTTTCCTTCTTGCAAAGTAGTGAGGTTGTCTTTGTACAACGTACTGGCAAATTGATGAATGAGGTAAAGTGCCTCCTTCTCGTTTTCTTGCTCTATTTGCTCCGCACTTTGTTCTTCTTCCTGAATTTCAATGTTGTACTTTTTGGCTAAAAAGCGAAGTGCTTCTGGGTAAGTGAAATGTTCGTGCTCCATTAAGAAGGTAACCACGCTACCTCCTTTGCCCGAAGAGAAATCTTTAAAAATTTGTTTGGCAGGGGAAACTACGAAGGACGGACTCTTCTCGTTCACAAACGGGCTCAATCCTTTATAGTTAGTGCCCGCTTTTTTTAAATTCACAAACTCCCCAATCACTTCTTCAATGCGGGCTTCTTCAAATATCTTATCTATGGTCTCCTTTGGAATCACGGCCCTAAAAGTATGAATTAAATTACTATTGGGAAAGTAGGGGCGCCCCTTGCGGGTGCCCAAAACCATTATGGGCACCTGCAAGAGGTGCCCCTACAAAAATATTTACCTTGTTTTGTTATTAACCATTACCTTTGTGCCGTGAGCACTCCTCAAAACATACGACATTTATCGCCAGATGAGCTTAAAGAAAGTTTTATTTCTTTTGGTGAAAAGTCCTTTCGCGCTAGGCAAGTGTACGAATGGTTGTGGAAAAAATCGGTGACTTCTTTTGATGAAATGACGAGCTTGTCTATTCCGCTTCGTGCTCAACTGAAAGAGAAGTTTTTTATTCCGGCGGTTCAAATTCACAAATGTCAAATAAGCAGCGATCGCACCATTAAAAATGCATTTAAACTCCACGATGGCTTTATTGTAGAAGGCGTTTTAATTCCTACCGATTCTCGAATGACTGCTTGTATTTCTTCTCAAGTAGGCTGTAGTTTAACCTGTAAGTTTTGTGCAACGGGCAGAATGAAGAGGGAACGAAACATTGAGTTTGATGAGATTTACGATCAAGTAGTGCTGATTAAAAATCAGGCCATGGAAAAATACAATTTACCCCTTACCAACATTGTGTATATGGGCATGGGTGAGCCTTTGCTGAATTACAAAAACACTTTGGCTTCCATAGAAAAAATTACTTCTTCTGAAGGTTTGGGCATGTCGCCGCAACGTATTACTGTTTCTACAGCGGGTGTAGCAAAGATGATTCAAAAGCTAGGAGACGATGAGGTGAAATTCAATTTGGCTTTATCGCTGCACGCGGCTAATGATGAGAAACGAAATAAGATAATGCCTATCAATGAGCAAAACTCTTTGGAATCCTTAACGGCGGCACTCACTTATTTCCACGAAAAAACGGGCACTCGGCCAACATTTGAGTTTATTGTTTTTAAAGATTTCAACGACGGCATAGAAGACGCTGCCGACTTGGCGCGCTTTGCAAAAAATATCCCTTGTAAGATCAACATCATCGAATACAATCCCATCGAAGATGGTGAATTTCAGCAAACTACTTCCGAAAGATTAAAGCGTTTCTCAACCTACTTAGAAAGTAAAAACTTAGTGGTTAATGTAAGAAGGAGTAGGGGAAAAGACATTGATGCTGCTTGCGGACAGCTGGCAAACAAGCATTAATTGATTTTATCAATTGCTAGAATTTCATTAAATATAATTGAGCCGTGAAAATTGTGTATTTTCGCGGCTCAATGATTTCCATTTCTTCTATACAAGCTCCCATCCTTCAGGAAATGGAGCAGTTTGAGAAAACTTTTCGTCAGTCAATGAAGAGTTCAACTCCGCTGTTAGATAAAATCACCTATTTCATAGTTAAGCAAAAAGGTAAGCATGTGCGTCCCATGTTTGTTTTTCTTTCTGCCAATTTATGTGGTGGAACCAACGAGCGCACCTACCGCGCTGCTGCTTTGGTGGAGATGATTCATACAGCTACTTTGGTGCACGATGATGTGGTAGACGATTCTACTATTCGGCGCGGTTTTTTCTCTATCAATGCCCTTTGGAAAAATAAAATTGCTGTTTTGGTGGGTGATTATTTACTATCGAAAAGTTTGCAATTATCAGCCGATAACGATGATTTCGATTTTCTTAAAATTCTTTCTGCGGCTACCAAAGAGATGAGTGAAGGTGAATTGTTACAAATAGAAAAAGCCCGAAGATTAGATATTGATGAAGCGGTTTATTTTGAAATTATTCGGCAGAAAACAGCTACGCTTATTGCTTCATGTTGTGCTACTGGAGCGTCATCTGCAGGCGCAAATGCTGAGATGGTGCAAAAGATGAAAGTGCTAGGAGAGAAGGTGGGTATCGCCTTTCAAATTAAAGATGATTTGTTCGATTATGAAGCGCAATTAAGTATTTTAGGTAAGCCGGTAGGTATAGATATCAAAGAAAGAAAGATGACTTTACCCTTGATTTATACTTTGAATAAGGTATCTCGAAGTGAAAAGAATTGGATGATTAATACTGTTAAAAATCACAACGAAGATTCTGCTAGAGTGAAAGAATTGATTCAAAAGGTAAAAGACAATGGTGGCTTAAATTATGCGCGCGAAAAGATGATGAAATATAGAGAAGAGGCGATTGAAATATTAAATACTTTTCCAGATTCTCCATCGCGACAATCATTCATAGATTTGGTTATTTTTAGCACCGAAAGAAGTAAGTAAAATGAGTAAATTAAATAAAATAATCAATGGGATAGCGGCGCTAATAAATCAGCCCAGCTTGATTAATCTTATTTTAGACTCTTCTGAATATCATCGTAAAATGGTAGAAAATAAATATTCGGAGATAGCCCATGGATTGCCGCAAATTGCGCTAAGCGATTTAACATCATCTACAAAAATAGTTGTTTCTCCCTTTGCGTTTTTAGAAGGAGGTTCTTTGCCTACCGACTTAGGTTTACTTAAAATATTAGCACAAAAAAACACGCCTTGTACTTACTTTGAAATTGGCACTTGGCGTGGTGAAAGTGTGGCTAATGTGGCTGCTGTGGCTACTAAATGTTATACTTTGAATCTTTCTGCTGAAGCGATGAAAGCTTTGGGTTTGAAAAAAGAGTACATCGATTTACATGGGTTTTTCTCTAAGGATTTGTCTAATGTTGAGCATTTGAATGGACATTCGCATTCTTTTAATTTTAGTGCCTATCAGCGTAAAATAGATTTGGTTTTCGTAGATGGTGATCATCATTACGAAAGTGTTTTAAAAGATACAGAAACTGCTTTTTCGTTGTTGAAAGATGAGAAATCAATCAGTGTATGGCATGATTATACGGTCGGACCGGAAATCATTCGTTACGAAGTTTTTAGAGGTATTTGGGAAGGAACCCCAGAAGAAAAAAGAAAGCATTTGTACAAAGTGGCCAATACACAGTGCGCAGTATATTATCCTTATGAAGTGAAATCAAAATTAGTTGATTATCCTCAAAAACCAGAAGTGAATTTTGAGGTGGAAGTACGTGTTATTTCCCTATAACATTCCATTGAATTTCCATTTCCCAATTGGCTCTAACGGTAAGTGGCTTTTCGTAATAAATTATCTTTTCTGGTTGCAAGTGTTGATAGTAATTACCACTATCCCAAATTTTGTTGTTGTTTTCATCCAACAGCAACTTTATTTTGTATTCATCGGGCATTAAATTGGTATAGCTGAAAGTCGTGTTGTTTTTGCTAAAAAACTCTTCTTTTACTATTTCGCCAGATGATGCTATTAGTTGCATCACATAAGGACCACTCATCGCTTGAATATCTAGTTTTAATAGTAATTGTCCGATATTACTTTCATCCAAGAAAGCAAAAGGAATCACTACAGTATCTTTGTTGCTGTTGCCATAAATATCTGTAATGGCGCCAGCATACAATTTCAATTGTAGATTTTCTTCTTCTTCTACCTTTTTGAAAACACACATCTTATAGTTCATAATGGATGCTGAAAAAGGTACGCTAACACTGTCTTTTGTCAATTCAATTGCTTGAGTATTTATTTCTTTCAAGGGAAAATTAAAAGCTATTTTAAGTGAGTCGTAAGGCAATACTTCTCTTTTTTTTCTTTGTGCAATCACACTCAGTTTTTTGTTTTGCTGCGCTTTAGCTTCTTTGCTTTTAAAATAAAGCGTATCGCTGAAATCAACATCCTTAATAGTCATTTGAACAGTTTCATCGTCGCCTAAAGTGTTGAGCCAAACCACTGCGCTATCGCCATCATTAAATCTATCTATGTGATGCAGCTTTTCTTTGTTGACAGAGATGGAAGCGTTTTTTGTTTTCTCGCTAAAGGCTATGCTGTAAGCTTGTTGATTGATGTATTTCTTTGTGCTTAAATCTTGTTTTTTGTGATTTTCTAAAAATGAGGCCAATAAAACACTATCTACGTTTTTATTGATTTCAATAGGGTTTTTTGAGTAAGCAATTTTCTCATTGGGCAAATCAAAAAGATAGTTGGAATTCATGTCTTGTAGAGCAAAAATTCTATAATTTCCTTCGTGAATATTGGTAATTTTAAAAGAGCCGTCTTTTCTAGTTTTGGTGAAGTAAGTTGGAATTTTTGTGCTCACTGCCGAGTCTTGTAATTCGCTGTAAAGCAACACCATCATGTTATCTTCGCCTTTTAGTGAGCTACTGTTTTTAACTGTCCCCGAAATTTGCAGGGAATCTAGCACATTGCCTGTTGAAAAGACAAATAAATTCTCATTCCACACATTCTTTTCGGTGTAGTCTCTAATCCCATCGCCAAAAAACAAAGTGTAGGTAGTGTTTTCGCGAAGTAAAGTATCGAAGGTTAGCACAACTGTTTTTCCATGTAATTCTGCATCGGGAAAAGGCTTTACTAAAGGAGAAATGATCAATTGTTGAGGTAAATTATTGAGCTCTATATATTCATTGAAGGTAAGTTCAATGCGCGTTTTTTTAAAGAGCGTATCCCCGTTTTTTGGTGTGCTTTTTACCAATTTGGGAGGCGTAGTATCTCTCTCACCACCAGTAAGTGAGCCTACTTGCGCGCAAGACACTAAAAACAAAAGGGCAATGATGTAAAGCAATTTTTTCACTGCACAAACTTAGTGCATTAAATGCTATTCCCCAACAATTGCGTAGGGGCGTATTGACATACGCCCGATATTTTCGAGATTGTGGGCGTATTCAATACGCCCCTACAAACCAATAGTTTAAGCCTGAAGTGGGGCAAAGGCAATGGAGGCAATGGATATTTTTACCTGATGTTCTTGATGAATGGCGTTGGCGCAGCTTTCTAGTGTAGCACCAGTGGTAATTACATCGTCGACCAATAAAATATGTTTGATGTCGCTGGGGAGTGCGCTTTTTAATTCAAAACTTTCGTTCATGTTTTGCCAACGGGTGAATTTGTTGAGGTGGGTCTGGCTCTTTCTCTGAATTTTTCTTTTAAGGATGTTGGTGTATTGTGGCTTATTTAAGCTTTTCACCAAGCCTTTGGCGATGTATTCACTTTGATTGTAACCTCTTTTTCTCCTTTTTTTACCCGTCATGGGTACCGCAATAATAGCATCAATGTCTTTAAAATTCTCTATCTTTTTTAGTTCTTCACCCAGCTTAAAACCCTCTTCTATTCCTATTTTGGGAACGTTATGGTATTTTAAATGATGTATGAGCGATTGACAGGCACCTCCCTGAATAAAGTGGTAAGAACTTAGCACTTTTTCTATTTTGGCCTTTCCGTAAAAAAGTTGCTCTATTTTAAGCGCTTCATCTGATTGTGGATCTATGCTAGAGAGTTCGCTCTTACAGCCAATACAAAGTGTAGGCTCTTCGCGCAATAAGGTAGTTTTGCAGTGCACGCAATTGCGTCCAAAAACAAGGTTGAAAAAGTCTTTAAAATGAAGCATCGTTTAGTTAGTTAGAAAAATCTGTGCAAGAATAGTAATAAATAATTATATTTGCTCAAAGGTGGATTTTAACGACTTGCTTTATGGTAGAAAACGAAGAAGAAAAGAAGAAAAAAAGAGGTGGTTTTTTAACCAGTTTATTGGTGGCCGCAATAGCTTTATTGCTAGGTACTTCCGTGTTTTTTGGCTGGAAGTTGAGAAATAGCGAAGACCAAGTAGTGATTAAGGAAAAGGACAATCAAGACAAGAACTCAAAGATATCTCGCTTGGATGCCGATTTGAAAACAACAAGAGAGTTGTTGGAAGAGGCTAAAACAGGAGAGGCTGAAAAAGATAAGGAGCTAATTGCTAAAGCCGAAGAATTGAAAGTTTTGCAAGCTAAATTAGATACTTACAAAAACGAAGGAATTGGTGATATCGAGGACTTTAGAAAAATTAAGGCTGAATTGTGGAGATTGAGAAGTGAGATTCGTGATTTGAAAAAGAAAAATGCCGAATTGTTGGCTGCTAACGAGCAATTGCAATCGGAAGTGCAACAAAAAGCAAGTAAAATCAATGGTTTAGAAGGCGAAGCAAAATTAACTGCTGCCGAGTTGGCCCAAACTAGAGCCAAAGCAAATTTAGGATCTAAAGTATTGGGTAGAGATTTTCAGGCAGAAGGTGTTCGCCAAAGAAGAGGTGGTGAGAAAAATACTAGAAATCCAAGAAGTGTAGAGAAATTACGTTTGACTTTTACTTTAAATGAAAACCCTATTGCTAGAGCGGGATTGAAAACAGTTTATTTGAGAGCGATTGCTCCAGACGGTCAAGTTTTCACCAATGGTGGTAGTACTTTTACTTTCCAAGGTGAGAACAGAATTTACACAGAAAGAGCTGATATTGATTATTCAAATACCGATAAAGACGTGTTTATGTATGCTTCTCCATTCAGCAATACTTTTGTAACAGGAAAGTATACCTTAGAAGCTTACATGGATGGTTACTTGTTAGGTACCGCATCTGTAGAGTTGAAATAAGAAACTAGAATAGCATTTGAACTTGAACACCTCCGATATGAACGGGGGTGTTTTTGTTTGATGCCCTTCCATTGTAGTTTAAGCTCACTTGCATATTGTTGGCCAATCGACTTTGTAAGGCCAAGGTCCATGTGAAATTATCTCCACGTTGCAATCCTTCAAGCATTTCAAACTCTAAGGGAGAGCTGTTCTCTGAACTCTTGTTGTAATTGATTTTTATGTAATTGAAGCTAGCATCTAATCTTCCTTTAGAACTAATGTTGTAAGTCATCTCTGCTCCGTACTGATTGACATTGGTTTTTTCTGTACCGTATTGAGGGTCGTTTTCTTTTTCTTTGAAATTGTAAAGGGTTGAAATGCGCAGGTTATTGTTGGGTTGCAGTGTTATTTTCGGACTCACAATATAACTGTGAATTTTGAAGTCGGTATTGGAGAAAAACTGCGAAAATTTAGATTTTTCTTGTTCTTCTGCGCTGAGCAATACCGACCATTTTTTACTGAAATTCCATCTTATGTTTATTGATTTAGAATTGAGTTCTCTCGATTCCACACCCGATGTAAGCAGGTTTTTGTTTTGGTTGTCGCTATAGGTGAAATCTATGCTGTACAAAGGATTTCCCCTGTTGAAGAACAAAGTGTTTCTTAATGAACCTGTGGTGCTAATTAACGATGTATCGCTTATGTTTCGGCTATAAGGCACATAGGCTTCTTGTATGGTTGTTTTGCCCGTTTTCATTAGGGTTCGGTAGGCCAGCTGATTGTGGAATTTAGAGATAAATTTTTTTAATCCTGTTCTTGAGGAAGATTGAAAAAGTTGCGCAAATTGCAGGTTTAGTACTTCGTTGAATTGTGTAGAATAGGTTTTTACGAATTCTTTGGTGGGCGTGTAAACTTTGATGTACTGGGCCTGATCGCTAAACTTAGCAATTTCAAATTCATTCAATTGCTGCACGCCATCACTGTTGTAATCAATCCACGCATAAGTGCCTTGGCCGCTTGCTACTTGCAGGTAAGAATATTCTCGCTTAACCTCCAAGCCTGAGCCAAACTCATAATAACTTTTAGAGTTGATGAAAGATCGCAAGGCATTTACATTTAATTCTATTCTGTTCAATAGTGTGTTCTCTGGCTTTTTGGTGGTACTCAGCGTTGAATCGTTGATGCGCAAAGCTCTATAAGTAGAAGATAGCATTAATTGCACGTATTTATTTTGAGCGAATGCTGTACGGACTTGAAGATTGTCGGCCACGGTGCCTTTGATAATGTTGTTGTTTTTAGCGCCATAGTCGGTACGTCTATCGAAACTTAGGTTAAAGCTATTTTTCAATGTTTCCGAAGTGGTAATAAACACTCCGTTTTCTTGAAATACAAAACTAGTGTTAACGATAGTGTCTGCTACGGCGTCGTAAATTTTGTTGTTGTCTTGTTCTGTTTTGAGTCCGAAAACAAACAAACCTGCTTTTTGCGACAAGGTGCCTTTGTATCGAATAAATTGAGTGTTAATGGCTGTGCCGTAGCTTTTTAGAAAGCTTGCATCGGCCAATAGAGATGTGCCTATTTTGTTGTTGTATTTAAGTTCGCTACCTAGTTTAAAACCTTTGTAATAACTGCCTTTAGTGAATACAGAAGAATTGAGATTGATAGATTTTTTACTGCTTTTGCTCATTTCAAATTTTAGTGTTCCATAGTGCTCTGTTTCGTTGATGGAGGATAGTCCGGCGATGTTCCAATCTCTCTCAAATTCTGTGCTTCTAAAGCGCTCGATAGCTGAGAAATTTTTGTGTACCAATTGATAATCGGCTATGGTTTTGTAGGCTATAGAATTGCTGTCTTTGTTTTGCTTGTTTTCAAAATGAAGTTGAAGGGCTATGCCACTATCATCTCCTTTGTCTTTAGCTGAGTACATATTGTTGTTCTTGTTGCTGGCGGCAAATTCACCTTCAAAAACAGTGTTGGAATTAAGCTTGTATTTAGCGCCTAAAGTGGCCATTTGGCGTTGTTTAGGGGTGATGAGCAAAGATTGAGGTTCGTATCGGCCTTGCGGTGCGCCATTTAATGGTGCAACCCATTGGTAAGTTCTCCCATTTACCGATGAATTGGCGAAGATGTAGTTTCCTTTCCCTTGTCCGAAATCGCTAAAGGCCAATCTGTATTTTGCTTTAGTGGCATCTGTAGAGTATTGATACATGGTATATGTTATGGAATTAACAGTAGTATCTTTTTTCTCATACAGTACATAATTGGCCGAGTAGGTCATGGTATCAATGTTAGGCGAAAGAGCTAGATGAATACTGTCGCCAACATCTTGTAAAATTTTGATTTGTTCGTCGTTTAATTGTTGCGGCGCTTGTTGTTCTTTAACATCTTGCTCGCTGTAGAGATTGAGTGATAGTGATAGTTTCTTGAAGGTGAATTCATTTTTTGCATGCAGTAATGTTCGTGTAAAGTTTCTGTCGGAATATTGAAATTCTACAATGATTCTTTTGTCTTTGGTGATGAGTTGTTGTGAGGTAAAGGTGATTTCAGCATTGTTGTAGTCTATGATGTAATCGTTGTTTTGTCCGCGTGTTAGCAGCTTGCCATCCACATAAATTTTTTCAGTTCCCGATAACACAATAATAAAGCTTTCGTTTTCGGCGCCGCGCAGCTTGTACGGACCTTGGTTTCCTTCTACGCCATTGATTTGGTAGCGCGAGAATTTACCTTTGGAGAGCGCAACATTTAAGTCGCTGTGGTGCACGGGTTGAAAACCATTGTTCAAATTAGCCATTTTGTATTCTGTGGAAAAGCTTAGGCCTTGCGCTTTTTTGTTGAAACGCAAGAACTTATCGGTGCTTTCTGTAATTTGAAAATCACCAGTGAGCAAGCGTGTATTGTTCTTTTTAAACTGAATGTACACCTTATCAAACTCTTGCAATTGTTGTGTGTTTCCATCGGCTTGAATGGGAATGGTATTATCGGAAATAGCGGCCAGCACCTCAATATCCTCGTAAATTTTACCCGATAGTTGAAGGTTTAGGTTAGAGTTTACGGCTAAATCTTGATTGTTTCCAAAGGAAATTCCTCTAGAAATACTACCCCCTTTGTTGAGTCCGCCTGTATTAAAAATATCTTCTTTTACAGTTGATTTACTATTTAAATTTTTCACTAAAATGGGCGCTATACTCATCTTTGCAGAGTCTTTGTGCATTACAGGGGCATTCACTTTAAAAGGAAAAACTCTATAGCTTAAATGAAGTGTATCGTAGTTAACTTTGCTGAAAAGAAGTCTTGCGTTGATGTTGTCTATAACAAAAGAATTGTTGTTGCTTACCAAACTGCCAGGTACAATGCTAAAGGTGTCGATTACCAAAGTGTCGTTGTTAACCACTATGGTTTTAGTTCTTATATTGCTATTGCTTTGTGCGAAGCCAAAATGAATCAGTAGCAAGAACAAAAATAGGGTAATATGTTTGTGAAGATTGCTGCTCATTTAAACGCTGCTACAATTAACGCATAATCTAGCTTTTTTGGTAAGAAAATTCAAAAAAATAAGGTTGAGTGTTGGCCCAACCTTATTTTTTTAAATCTTGATGTGATTAATCTAATTTCTCAAAACGATAGTCTTCAATATCGGCGTTGGTTTTTAAAGCATCGCCAATAAACTGATCAACCATTGTTTTGTTCTTGTTGTTCAATTCGTTTGCTTCTTGCGTGAAATCGGTAATAGGCAGCAAGCCCGATTTATTAAGTACATAAACTACATACACACCATTTCTACCAACGATTGCTTTCGACATTGTTTTAACAGGCAAAGCGCCCACCATACCAATTACATCGTTTTCGTAAGAGTAGATAGTACCTCCAGAAAGAGGAGCAGGAGTGCTTTTTTCAATGTTTACTTCAGGTAACATGGTTTTAATATCTTGCAATGATTTAGCACCTTTAGCAATAGCATCGTTTAGCTTCTTTTGAAGAATAGCGCCTTTTTC
>Ga0102913_1000369_pt1 | contig 13392 bp, 9 predicted proteins | sample Colrivmet1560A02_FD_78197 | JGI IMG/M metagenome (GOLD analysis project Ga0102913, IMG submission 78197) | Estuarine microbial communities from the Columbia River estuary - metaG 1560A-02 | ecosystem: Environmental > Aquatic > Marine > Intertidal zone > Estuary | place: USA: Columbia River... | reverse complement strand
AGCTTTTTATACTTCCATGGAGCTACAAACTTAATTAAACGAGTACCTTCTTTAAAGTTTGCATCACCTTGTTTTAAAGCATCTAAACGTGTTCTAAAAAGTTTACCAGCTGTTATGTTTTCATATGGATTAGAAATAATACCTCTGTTTAACATTCTATTTCTAAGCTCTTCCATAAATGGATAAGGTTCTTTTCTACCGGATCCTTTTTGAAAATACCTAAAATCTCTTTTTAATTCTGGATCTAATCTTGCTGCAACATTCCAAATCTTATCAAATGGATTGTCTACTTTAATTAAAGATCTTAACTCTTGATCAACTGGAGTAACACCACTTCCTTGTAAAGCATGCATAAATTCATGAGCAGCAACGTTTTTATTTAACTCTAACCCTGTACCTAAAGTTATTTGTCCAGGATCAAAATGAGGGTTCACAAAATCTTCATACGCATGGGGCTTTTGAACATTCATAACTGATTTATTCCAATCTATTTCACCTGTCTTAGGATTAATAACTATATTAGTTGGAGGCTGATCAAATGTTCCAGAAACCATACTTTTTGGAGCAAGCTTTGGCTGTGGAGCTAGAGGATTAATATTTTCAGGACTAAAATGAGCGTTACCTTTAGGAAATATTTTTTCTTCTATATTACCTAAATATTTACTAAATGCAGGTTTGTCCCCAAAGTCTAAATACGTTTTTGGCCAGTTAAAATCCCTAGCCGTTTCCATTTCTTGTAATCTATTTTCTATAACATACTCAAGCTGTTTATCTGTAAGATTAGGATCTGCTTTTTTAAACATCTCTCTCATTCTCTGCATACCTTCAGGACTTCTAAGCCTGTTTATAATCTTACTTCCCTCAGAGTTAATTGTTTCAGCTGCTGCAGTTGCTCTCTGAGCTAGAGTAGCAGACTCATTTAAAACAGGATTAGCAGCTTTAAAAAAACTTCTTGCTGTTGGGATATATTTATTTGCTAATCTATTAATTCTACCTGCAGCTGTTAATGCAGATTTTCCTCCAAGTGTAGCCCATGTAAAAGGATCAGTTAAAATATCTTCTTCTATACTTGCATCATTAGGCTTACCTTCTACTGCATCAACATAACTATAATTCTTTTTATAAGCAGATTGAATAATCTTAGCAGGTATACTAAGAGGAGCCAATGTTAATAAAGGATTATTGTAGTTAGCCACCTCAGAATCTGCTATACCAGGAACTGCTAACTCAGGAAGTTTTCCAAAAGTTAACATATCTGCAGTATTATATAAACCTTGAGCTCCTTGGGCATATAGATTAGGTTGAGGAAGTTTACTTCCGCTACCACTATTAAGAATATCAAGTTCTCTGTTAGTAAAGTTTTTATTTGATAACCACTGATTTCTAGACTGATTGTTTTGAGGAGATCTACTTAAAAGTCTTTGACTTACATACTCATTATATTTATTCTGATACTCATCTTTAATCTGTTGACGAACTTTTTCTTGTCTACTTTCTTTATCCCATCCACCTACTGAAATTTGTGCCCACCTTGGTTCACTAGTAAAATCACGTTTTATCTCATCATACCTTTTGTTATAAAAAGTCTCAAAAGGATTCTGTTTATTAAAAGTGTTAGAGTAGTCCCCTAAACTATTCTTTTTTATATTACTTGTAACTACTACTTCAGGTAATGTCTTAGTACTGCTAACAAATTCATCACCAACCCATCTTCCAATACCTTTTTGATAAACGTCCTTATATTCAGGAGAATCTGTTTTCATACGTTTACCATCCACCGTTACGTATTCAACACCAGCTTGAGCTTTTACAAGAGGTTTAACTCTTTGCATCTTAACTAAGCCACCATTATTAAACTCTTCTTTAGGCTTAGGAGCTCTATATGTACTATCCATATATCTCATAAACTCAGGATTACGTTTAAGCACATTATCTCTTATATCCATAACCTGTTTACCGTAAAGAGGATTCTTTCTTAAATCTATCCCTCCTTTTGGAACTTCTACTCCGTATATCTTTTTCATTTTGAAGCCATGATAATCTGCTTCTGTAGAAGGAAAAATCTTACCTAAACCATTATATACCTGTAAACGTGTAGCTTCATCTTTAATCTTTAACCTATCAGCATCCTTCATCTTAGCATTATAAGCATTGATAAAGTTTGAATAAGTATCTTGCATTGGTTCATCACCAAAATCACCTTTTGTATGTCCTATATTATCATCTGATCTTCCCCACTTAGTTTCTTGAAAACCCATAGCGGCAAGATTCATCATATCATTATAAGACATGTTACGTCTCTTAGCCTCTGTTAGTAAGTTACCTAAATGTTCAGAATCATACTGACCACTAACCAAATCTGAATTAGGTCTAAGTGGTTTACCAGTAGTCATCATGATTTTTCTAGGATCACGTATGCTTAATCTTTTAGGAGCTGATGCTGGTGTTCTAACAATCTTAGGTTCATTAAAACCAAAAAATTCTTTAGCTTTTGCAGCAAGAGTTGCAGCACCAGCTATAGTAATAGGATTTATAAACTGTCCCCATTGAGCTTTAGGAAGTTCTTCTTTATAACCACCCTTTTGCATTTTCTGTAATCCAGGAAGAACTTTGTGATCTACATCACCAGCATCTATAATATGTTGTAATAACTTATTCATGTCTTACCTCAAAGATTGTTGTATTTTCTGATTAGATATCTTAAAGATCATTTTTAGATCATTGCTAGTAAGTTTTCTAAGAAGCACTCTATTTACATTGTGTCTAAACTTCTTACGTTCTAGTGGTGCTTTCTGATAGTTAACATACTGAGGGTTAATTTCAAACTGGTAACCGTTAGCTTTAGTATTAAACATAGGTAAGTTTACACTATTAAACTCTCCACGATCTTTAGTTACATCCCAAAATTGATTAAATCTATATTTGTTTTCTTCTTTAGAAAAGTTAATTCTTATGGAAGAAGATCCTATCTGTGGATATGATAACATATCTACAGGATTAGTTTTACTTTTTAGTCTAAGTTCTAGCAAACCAGAAATCTGTTCTGAGTTATATATAATAGCTTGATCAAAGTTCTGATCTAACACATGGAACTTATCAGCACAGTTATTGTGATACTTATATGTTTCTAATAAGTATTCTATGTTTCTAGCTGTAGCTACAGTCTGTCCTGTAGATGATACATACTCCACTTCAAAAGGATAATCTTTATTGTAGAAGTTAGCAAACTTATCACAACGTTGATTATGCTTCCATACAGTGTTAGAGTTAACAGACATAAAGTGTGATCTACCAGGAATCAAGAATGTAGGAATCCAATCATGGAATGACAACCACATCTTACTCTTAGGATCATAACTTACAGTCCAAGAAGATTCTTCAAACGCCTCACTCTTAAACGTATAATACTTCTTCTCACCATTAATCAATCTATAGAACCCTTTACTATCATACACTAAGTCACTAAATTTAGGTTTATAGTCTTTCTTAGTAATATATAATATCTCATGGGTGTTATCATAAATCATTTGTACACCAACACCCATAACCTGATTATCATATAATGGATACTCTGGAAATGCTTTAAGTAATTGGCTAGGTAGATAGTTAGCAAACCACCACTTCATACCATTACGAGATATCTCATCTAGTTGACCACCAAACTGAAATACCTTCCCTTGGTTCTGACTTACCCAGAATACACCATGAGTTGTACCTACAGCACAGAATCTACCTTGGTTTGATCCATACTCGTATGAACCATCAGAGTTTACTAAGTTTTGTAAAGGCTGGCTAAACAAACCTCCGTCACCAATTGTCACTTTAGTACCAGCATCTGTTTGAAGCTGGTCTACACCTAAGAACTGAACAGGACTTTGGTTAGCCAACATAAACAAAGCACCATTCTTATTAATAGATTTAATGCTAGATATTTTTGAGCCGAAGTCTGAGTAGTTATTAGTTAAAAACAATCTCCAGTTATCTTTACTTATTTCATCTTGCTGTGGTAAAGAATAGATCACTCTATTTGGTCTATATGTATAGCAAGTAGAATAAGTTTCAGGATCATATGTTCTTGGTAAAAGATTACCAAAAGATATAAAATTACTATATAGTTTAGATATACTTAGAGAGTAATCATACTTATAGTAGTTACCACTTCTAATGATATCACTTCTAAACATTAAACCTAGATCTGAAAAACTATTAGCATCATAGTGACGCTTAGATGTTTCATCCTCCCAATCACGGTAAGCTAGGTTAACTTCAGACTCTACAAAGAACTCTCTTACGCCAGAGTTAAATAAGTACATATATCCTTTATGGATATAGAAAAATCTATTAACAGACTTATCTAAGTGATGATGTTCTTTAGCAGATGATTGTAGTAGTTTATACTCAACCTCTGTTGTATTCATCCAATATCTTGGATAAGGAACGTTAATATAGTTTCTATAGTCATAAGCAGTTTCATCTGGAAAGTCTATCATCCAATCATTAAAGAAAGGCATGCTGTTCTTTTCAGTAAACTTATTAATATAAACATCACCACCAAATATAACATCTGATGTAAACTTAACTCCAGATGCTCCATTAGTTTTACCAATACATGTAGAGATTGGTATTTGTTTAATAGACTCTAGTTGTCCATATTGTGATGCTAATGGTATTTTAATAGCTCCGTAATGACAAGAAATGTCACGCTGAAAACCTTTTTGTGGTTCTACGCCAGCATCACTAATCAATACTCTACTGTTATCACTATTACGTGGATTATCAAACGACTTGCCGTTAGGAAGTTTAACTATTACAAAGTTGCTTCTGTATAAGTTATTAATTCTAAACCCATTATTAAAACCTTGTACGTTTGACTTTACATATAAGCTATCATCAATCTTTCTTCTTCTGTTTCCAGAATTAGATGGAGTAAACTTATTAAAGAATCCATGTGAGTTATATTGTAATGCATACTGACGTTTAGGAATAAGTCCATAAATTAACGCCTGCATTTGAGCATGTGTAGTTTCAGTTGTGATATACTTAACTAAAAGCATCTGAGCGTTATAAGCTACTAATTCTAAACCATATGCTACACTGTTAACAACACCTGCTACAGCACTACCGGATCCTGGTACAATAATATTTGCTAAACCTCCTAAAAGACCACCAACAACTGTTTCTTTTTTCTCAGGTGGAGCAGGAGCTAAATTAATTTTAACAGGAACAGTACCTGTACCCACAAACTCTACACTACCTGGAGGAAAATTATTATTACCAATAGTGTTTATAAGTCTAATAATCTGTAAAGCTTTATTAACTATTTCAACCTCTCTACCAATAAACTTATTTTTAGGATGTCTCCAAGGTATCTCAAATGAACCCTGTGACTTACCATATACCTCTCCATAAAGCTTAACCTCTTGTACAGATAGGAAAGGTTGTGTAAACGTAGTATCCGGACTATGGAATGAGAATACATCTTTTCTATAGTTTCTTAATGGATCACGCTTACGGTTATCAAAAGAACCTTCGTTTATAATATTCTCATCTGACGTTAAGTAGTAGTCAGGAGAAAGATCGTTGTAAGGATAGTTTTGATACAATCCTTGAATACCTACTGTTCCTTCCTGAATAGTATACTCACGCATGTTGTTAAATATACCAGTAGCTACAATAGTCTTATGACCTTCTCTTGTAGCTCTAAGTATTTCATATCCAACAATAGATGAGATGGGTAAACCATCTAGCCCTAATGGATGAGTAATATTCTCAAACTGTACTCCTAAAACTACAATGTTTTGACCATCAGTGTTATAGTGGTTAATAATAGGATCTACAGTGGCATCAGGAAACTTATGGTGTCTAATACGCTGACCACAAAATGATCCCCATACTTCAGAGTTATTGTCAGGGTAAAATTCTGTAGACTCCCAGTAGCCCATTTGGCCACTTGCAATAATTTTACCACCATCAGATAATGTACTTGTTGTTAATGAGTCTACTATTCCTGTATTTTCTACCTGCCAGCGTTGTACAGTTAATCCATCTGCTATTTCAAAAGCATCTTCTCCACCTATAGTAGCTCTATCAGAAGCTAGTGCTTGTCTACCAGGAATATGGTATGAATCAGAACGCTCTCCTGTATTGTATACCCATCTAATAAAAAATGCATATTGTTCATCTCTCATAAAAGAAGGATTGTTTCCTCCCTTTACATAGTATGTTGCCGGATACTGTACAGCTACCCACTTAGACTTAATAGCGTTAGCTTGTTTTTGATAGTTAAATCTAAACTTACTATATGTACCTACACGTAATAAATAATTATTTACTGAATACATAGCGTCCGACTTTTCAATTGGCTCAGTTCTCTGAACTATTAAAGAAAGAGGTACAGTAATTAATTCTGGTCCTATAGTGCTAATGTATATAACACCTTGGCTAGTAGAATAATAACCAAGACTTTTTACAACGGTTTGTTGGTTGATATTAGATATAACAACTAGTTCAAACTCGTCAAAGCTTTTATCAATTTGTGTAATTGTTACTTCTAAAGAACCTGATAAGTTCTGATGAGTAAATAAAGCTTGCACCTCACTTAGTCCAAAGTAGTCAGTTACTCTAACACCATCTACAGTGTAAGCTAAAGCTACTTGATAAGATCCATTAGCTAAAGTACCAGCACCCTTACCTTTCTGTAAAGAAACACAAGGCTGTGTAATTAATGAAGCTAGTCTAATCTTTTCACAATCTAATCTATCAGAACAAGTCTCAGTTTTACAATTTAGTTTTGATACCGTATAATCAGTAATATCATTTAAAACATAAGGAGAAGTTGTAGTACTTTGAGATACACAACCACATGGTACAGCGTTACCGTTATTATCTAAATTTTTACTTACAACAGTTAATGTATTAAGTATTCCATTAGGAAACTGTTGTTCATATGCTTGTTGATCTGTGAGACATAATTCATATACAGTACGATCACCTGTAGGAATACTAATATTAATAGTATGAGTAAAGCATGGTTGATCTGTGCAGCTACGAGAAGTAATCTGCATATCTTCTGGCTTCTCATAAGATAAGAACTCAAACACTTCTCCATCTACTAAATGTTTAGTCTGAGCAGTAAAGTTTATATCTTTATAAGTAATAGTAGTTGTAGCTGTTTTAGCTGGGCAAGTAGCTCCTATTAGTTTGTACTTAAAAGGCTGATTAGTTCCTGTGCCAGTAGTACACACATAAGGTATATCATTAATGTTTAAAACTCTTGTAGGATTTAAACCGTCATCCCAATATAGTAATGTCTCACAGTCAAATCTTTCACGTGAAACACCAGTGATAAGATTGGTACGCTTAAAGTTTAAACATGGATCATTTATAATCTTGGTGTAAGAACAAGCTGACTCATCAAAAATACCAATCTCAGAGTTAAGATCATCTGTTGTAAAAACAATCCATTCGTCACCACCGTAGTGTACAGTACCAATTAAAGTATAAGGAAGAGTTACGCAAAACAAGTTAGCTGGTTCATTACCAATAACCCCAACTTGACCATCATGAGAATTGTTTACAGCATTACGGGCATGCGTCCACAAACCTTCACCTACAAAAGTCTCATTGTAATCTTTTACCATCCCTTTATTAAAGGTGTTGGTAACAGCTCCCGGATTTTGTGATTCTTGTTCAGCCATGTTTTATTACTAACTTCTTCTTTTCTATAAATTTATATGTCACAGCGGTTAAGTGTCCTGCCAACCAAGCTTGTGCTTCTTCATCTATCACTCCTCTATCTTCTGTAACTCTAACAGCAGCATGAAATATCTCATGAGCTATTGTATTATGGGTTAAGTACTTTGCTCCTATTAGTAAATAATAAACATCTGAATCTGGCATAACTAAAGCTCCTTCTGCTTCATCACCAAATGTTTCTTTTACTTTATATCTTTTATATATTCTGTCTGCTTCAATAGTAACACTATCAACTATACTTATAATTATTTTACAACTGTAAGTAGGTAATTTTATGGTTGTGCTTGTACTCATACATTAGACACCGTCTGTTGATTTAAACATATCATAATATTTATTGTACTGAGCTTTACGGTTCATCTGCCACACTTTATACATTTCTGCAAAGTCTGGAGTATTTACAATACTCAATGCGTTATTACGAGCACCTCTTAAACGTTGCTCAATAAGCTGCATCTTTTGACTAACATCTTCTCCGTTAATATATAAGTTTTCTAGAATACGTTGTTTCATTGCATACTCATAGTACTCATTAATCACAGGATGATCTAGTACTAACAAGTTACCATCATGATCTTCTAAAGCACCTTGGTAAGAAATAAATACAGATCCTTCTTCTAGGTTAGTATAAATAAATCCATTCTTAATGTAGCCAGTCTTCTGAGTATCATTAAGGGCATCTATTCTTCCTGAAGAAGTAGCAATGTTTAATTTTTCTACTGTCTCGTAAGTCTTAACTTCATGCTTACGTTTCTCAACTACTTGTACATATATCTTTTCTCCTGTCTTACATTCTACAGCATATGTTCTCTCACATATACATGTAGTATCTGTACCTCCACATTTGTTACAGGTGTTAACGCCATTTACAACACTACACTTAGTAGGATCTAATATCACATTCTCAGTGTGACGACCAGACATAGAAGGATATGATACAGTGTACTTACCACATAAGTATGCATAATTAAGTACATAGAAGTCACCAGGTAGTTTGGCTTTCTTCTTTTCAATATCTATTACCTTTTCTTTAGTACCGTGAATTCTAAGACCTAAGTCATAGTTAACTCTTTGTGCCACCTTAATAAGCTGAGCAGGCTCAATCATCCCCTCATTATTGTAGGTAACAAAGTCTGTTTGAACTTCATTAAGAAGTTCATCAAAGGTTCTATATTGTAATTCAGTTTTCATCGTAATACGTTCTGTTTATCTTGAGAACTGTCTGATGGAATCTGCATCATTCCCATAAGATCTTTAAATACGTTGTTCTCTATCTCACCAAATAAGTAATCTGGAACATTAAAAGGCTGATCTGTTTTTTGAACACAGCTATCAGCCGCACAAGTAAACACAGAAATATCTTCTTCAAAGATTCCTTCTATACGTACAGCATCCCAATCTATATCAGGAAAATATAGATAGTCATTTAGATACCAATAATACTTAGCCTTATTAAATCTAAAATTTTTAGATTTAGATAAAGATAAATAAGTACTAGGGTTAGTTGGCTGAAGTTCTTGAGAACCGTCAATAGATGTAGTAGAACGAATAAGCGGACCGTAGTATCCCTGCATAAAGATTGGCATCTTGTCTTTTGTACGTTTGATAGTACAATCAGAACTTAGTCCAGTGCAGCATGCTTCCACCTTATCCACCTCAATAAGCTCAACAAAATCTAAAGTTTGTACTACTCCAGAAAAAGATAGAAGTTGATTCTTACCATCCTCACGTTTCATCAACCACTTAGTGTGCTTTAGGATGAATGCATAAATAGCTCTATCAGTCAAGAAAGCATCTTGTCTGACAGCTTTTATTTGTGTACGCATTCTGGAGATTACATCTCCTATAGTAGTTTTAGCCATGGTTAATCCAGATTAAACTCATCATACTGTTGTAACAGCTGTTCTGTTTCATTTTTAATAATGTCCTGACTTTTCTGTTTTCTAAAGATTCTACTCACCTTAATCATATTATCAAGTAGTATATATCTTTTCCAGTTTTCAGGATATGTCCTAGCTATGGTTCTTTTAAAATCTCTTACACCGGTGAAAGACCACATCTCGTTATTTTTAAAACGATACTTAGTCTCGTAGTTAGTGTACAAAATTTTAGCTACATAGTTATCACTCTCCCAATTCTGAAACTGTATTTTAGAACCAAGTTCGTTAGACATCTTGTAGTTAGTATTGTGTCTTTTCTTACGTGGACAAGACCCAATGAATAAGTTACCTAATTGCTCTGGTAGTTCTACACCATCACGTTCATTAACTGCTGTTTCCCAAAGCTTCCCATTAAATACAGATATCACTTCTTTAAACTTATCTACACTTAACGAAGAGTACTTTGGGTTCTCTTCTATAAACCTATCATAAAACTCTACGTTTGTAAAGTTTAATTTCTTAGATCTATATCTTGGAGCATTGAGGTCTGGTTTCCTATATGTTTTCACTATACTGCTACATTAATAATTTACGAAAAATCTACGAGGTTTCCTACTTAAACTTTTATAGTTTAAACATTATGGGTAAACTCAGATATCTTACCCTTAGTTAAGTCATGGATTTCCATAACTGCCTGACGCTTAGATCCTGTAAACTTGTTGTGATAGTGCCAATAGTCTGACTTAGATAGAGAAGGAAGATGCTTAATACTAAAGCCATGCACCTCATTGTCTGTTACAAACTCAGTAACTTTCTTTGTATGGAAGTGTCCAGTGTAACATGTACGGAACGTAGTCTGTCCCCACTGATGTGGGAACTCTGTAGCATAGACAAGAGCTGTCATTTTCTTAGTTACATCCCCATGTTCAAATGCAAAGAAGTTCTGACCCCAGGTCACAACCTTTCTTTCCTCATAGGTAGCATTAAATGTAATAGATATCTCTTGTGTAAAGCACTTAGATAGTGCGTGTACCAGATGGTACGAAGATAAACGGTCATGATTACCAGGTAGGTAAACAACCTCTAGTTCTTTACAGAACTGCTTGATAAAGTTAACTGACCAGAACATAGCATCAAATGCTTCATTATAAGCATCTTGAGCCCTAAGTTCAGAGTCTACTGGTGTACCCTTAGTAGTTAGTCCACCAAATGTATCCATGTTTAAAAGGTCACCACCTATTACGTATACAATCTTTTCTAGATTATGGGAGTAATAAGATCTTAATATAAGACTCTTAATACTATCTTTAAAGTCATCTACTATAGATAGGTTACCCTCTTTACCAAAGTGGAGATCCTGTATAGACAAGATCCCCACAGTTGGATTTTCAAATTTGTCATTAACAAATACCTCTGCAACGGGTTTATATGACGGGTTAAAATTCTGTAATGTTTCTTGTAGTAAGTCCTTGGGTTCCAAGACTTTCTGTGTAACCATGGCTGAAATAAGCCAGTAGTCCTTATGTTGTTTGTTCCAATAGGAACTAAGTTTCCACTTTTCTGTATCTATCTTTAATATTCTAATTATCTCTTCTGGACTCTTAGGTTCTGAGAAGGCTATACCTTTAATCTCAGCTACCCCTTCTTCAAGGTTTTCCTTCCATTCTACAACCTTTTCTTTAGTTTGGTTGATTGCATCTACCAATTGATCTTCAAGGTCTGCAATATACTGATTTTTGATTGTCTCATCATCTATCAGTTCTAGCATTCTTTTACCTACAATATTAACAAGACTACTATCTAGTTCATCCTGTAAAAGGTCTCTTGTCTGTAAAATTTGTTTCTTAATTTCTTGGTACTTTTGTAGTGAAATACCTAACTTTGAAGCACAGACCTCATCAGTTTTTTTCCATCTGAGAGAGCCATACACCTGATTGATTAACGTCATAGTTGTTTGGATTGGGTATATGGTGTATAAAGTTAGTTGATGTTAATCAATAATAGTACTTTTTATACACAAGATATCAACATTCTAAAAATTTTAGCCCCCGATGTAGAAACACCAGGGGCCTTGTTTGCCAGGTGGAAACCAACAAAACCACTGACTTTTTTATATTTTTAAACTACAGTTGTAAAATTCCTTGGTGAGCTATAAGCTCCTTCTCCACAAATTACCTCTACAGTTCCTGTATATGATGTACCAATTAATCCAGGTACTGAAAGAGAGTTTGTAGCTATAATAGTTGTAGTTATGTTTGCAGGATTATCAGTAGGCCAATACTTTACCCTATACCCCGATGACGGAGCAGGTGATGCTGCAGGGAAAGTTATATTTAGAGTTGGCATTATGAATTAGTATTTATCCAGTTATCTGCTTCAATAAGATTATCAAAGAAAGGACTAAGTGTATTATGATCTTTCATAACTACATTTCTCATACCATCATATTCTTTATAAATAGTATAGTGAGAATTATTAAGATCATAAGAAGCATGTATTACATGATCAACACCTAAATTATCTTCTATTATTTTTGTTAGTTCTTTCATTATACTACAGGAGTTGTTGTATCATTAGTATCTATATTACCTACGTTTGTACTTCTGTTATAAGTGATAACAGCTAAACGTTGACCTCTTGTTAAATTAACTGAAATATTAGGACTTTCTAAATCAGAAGAACCTGTAGCTGTACCACTAGTATTTTTAGCTGTAATTAATTTACTAGCTGATGCTCCAGTTAATGTTGCAGTAGCTGTAGGATTAGTAAAATTAAATGCTGGAGATCCACTTGCACCTTGTTTAATCATACATCCTCCTTTATAAAGAGTAAAACTTATGTTGACTGGATTAGTACCAAGTACACTATACCAAAATGCACGACAATCTATTACCACTTCATTTTGTCCAGCACCAAGTTGTGTAAAGTCAACCATTACAGATTCATAACCTTGTAGTAGATTATCAGATCCCCAAATTGCTAATGGTTTAACAGGTAGTGTACATACGCTACCATTCTCTATATATGTAGCACTTTGTGGAGTCCTTCTATATTGATCCCATCCTATATATTTACCTTGGCCATTTTGATCAGCATATGTTGTACCATCAATAGACACAATTCTTGTCCTTGTATCTAAATCTGTTCCATTTGTAAACTCATAAGTTATCACCATGTAGTCAGCATCAAACGTAAAGTTTGTTTCACCAATTACTATATTTTCTGTAGTTACACAACCTGTCACAGTATCTGTAACTGTAGCAATATATGTTTGACCACCAGTTAATCCTGTAGCAGTTATTGTTGTCTGTACAGGAGATGTATTCCAGCTATAAGTATATGAACCAGAGCCACCTACAATATTACTAATTGTAGCAGTACCATTAGTACCTTGTTGGTTAGTTGGAGATGTAGAAGAAATATTAAATGTTACATTACAAACAGCGTCTGTAAAGGTTACTCTAGTAGAATTACCAAAACTACAAACTGACTCAACAGTACCAGTGTAATCATAACCTGTTAAACCAGTAATGACTGCAGGACTGCTTGTAACAGTTGTAGTTAATATCGTTCCAGGTGTACTAGTTTCCCAATACCTAACCAGATATCCTCCAGACGGTGCTGGACTAGCTGCAGTAAAATTTATAGTTAATTTATTAGGCATTTACTTATTCTTATTATCCTAAACATTGACCCATACGAGTAAAACTACCACCACTAACAGTTCCGTCTATAGCACAAACTGATTGTTGAACTT
>Ga0102913_1000361_pt1 | contig 13461 bp, 11 predicted proteins | sample Colrivmet1560A02_FD_78197 | JGI IMG/M metagenome (GOLD analysis project Ga0102913, IMG submission 78197) | Estuarine microbial communities from the Columbia River estuary - metaG 1560A-02 | ecosystem: Environmental > Aquatic > Marine > Intertidal zone > Estuary | place: USA: Columbia River... | reverse complement strand
CTTTTATAGCCTATGTTCGATTGCAAAGAAAGAATAGAAAAGTTGTGTTGTTGGGTGTAGTTCGCTGGGGAGCCAGCATGGTTTTCGCGAGCTTGAAAGGCCGCAGTAGATTGTCCTGTTCCAATTCTACCATAGGTTTCAAAAACCCAATCGGTTTTTTGTATAGGTGTAAAATAGCCAATGCCCAATGCTCCCGAATAGCCTTTGTTATAGTTGTTTTCGTCGTATTGAACTTCTACTCTATGGTAGTCGCCAATTATTGCCCAGTGATTAGAAAAAGCGTAGGCTCCCTGTATTTCCACACCGGGGGTGTCAACATCTTCGCTGATAGAGGCGGCGGCATTAAATTTAAGATCTCCTTTTTCTTTTAAGAGGGGCGTGTTGTGCATGTTTGTAGAATAGTACTGCGGACCGCAACTTGCGATGCTTACAGCCGTTGTTAGTGCTAAGAATAGTTTAGAATAGTTAGTTTTCATGTGATTATTTTTTTTCAAAAGTAGATTTTGGAAGGGAGCGCTTTGAATTGATAAATAATACAGAAGGAAATGTGTTTTGCGAAAAATGCAAAAGAGGCCTTTGTGAGATTAAATGCAGTTTACTTTTATTTACATGAACTGCAAATATTGCAGAGCTTTGTAATTCATTTATTATCTTCAACTAATGTCTCTTAGAATAGATAAATATATATGGTGTGTCCGCTTGGCGAAAACACGGTCGCAGGCTTCTGAATTGGTTTCTAAAGGATAAATTAAACTCAATAAAGTAAGTGTTAAAGCGGCTCTATTCGTTTTCGCATAGAGCCGTTTTCATTTGACTATAATCAGTTTTTCTTCGTTTAGAATATAAAAAATAGAAATTTCTATATAAAACACTTATCAGCGTTATTTATTTGCCTACTTTTGCAGCCACTCATAAAAGAATCAAATGACTGCTGTTAAAGAGATTAAAGACGTTGTTACCATCCTGTTTGCAGGAGATTCGGGCGACGGTATTCAGTTAACAGGCGGACAGTTCACAGATACTGCCGCTTTACTGGGTAATGATATTAGTACTTTCCCTAACTTCCCTGCCGAAATACGTGCCCCAATAGGTACTGTTGCTGGGGTGTCGGGATTTCAGTTGAACTTCGGTAGCGTGGAGATTTTCACTCCCGGAGATCAGTGCGATGTGTTAGTGGTGATGAATGCCGCTGCATTGAAAGTGAACATTAAGAACTTAAAGCAAGGTGGTGTGATCATCGCCAATACTGCTGGTTTCGATAAAAAGAATCTTCGTTTGGCTAAAATGGACGAAGAGTATACCATTCAAAACGACAAAAAATTAGACGGTTATAAAGTTCACGAAGTTGATGTTACCAAACTAACTCGTGAAACTTTAGAAAGTTCTGGTTTAGGTACCAAGGCTGTCGATCGTTCTAAAAACATGTTCGTGCTTGGTTTCTTGTATTGGATGTACGATCGTCCGTTGACTGCAACCATCGAATTCATCGAATCTAAGTTCAAAGGAAAACAAGATTTAATTGATACCAATATCAAGGTGTTGAAAGCAGGTTACCACTACGGTGAAACTTGTGAGGCTTTTCCAACGCAAATTGTGGTTAAGGCTGCCGACATTGAAAAAGGTGTTTATAGAAATGTTATTGGTAACCAAGCTGCAGCGATTGGTTTAATTGCTGCTGCGCAAAAAGCCGGATTGGAATTGTTCTACGGAACTTATCCTATTACACCTGCTTCTGATATTTTACATACGCTTTCTCGTCACAAAAATTTCGACGTTAAAACATATCAAGCTGAAGACGAAATTGCTGCTATTTGTTCTGCTATTGGTGCTTCTTATGCTGGTGCCTTAGGCGTAACTGCATCATCTGGTCCGGGTATCGCTCTTAAAGGTGAAGCCATTGGTTTGGCTGTTTCGTTAGAATTGCCTTTGGTGATTGTGAATGTTCAGCGTGGCGGACCGTCAACTGGTTTGCCAACCAAAACTGAGCAATCAGATTTAATGCAAGCCATGTATGGTAGAAACGGGGAAGCTCCTGTACCTATCATTGCTGCTCAATCTCCAACAGATTGTTTTGATGCAGTTTTTGAGGCTTGTAGAATTGCTGTTGAACACAACACTCCGGTTTTCTTCTTGTCTGATGGATACATCGCCAATGGTTCTGAACCCTGGAAAGTATTAACCAGCGAAGACTTACCAGAAATTAAAACTGAATTTGCTGCTCCGCGCGAAGAAACTGATGCTCCTTTCTTGGCTTACCAAAGAAACGAGAAAGGTGCTCGCCCGTGGGCTATACCTGGCACAAAAGGGTTAGCACATAGAATTGGTGGTATCGAGAAAGACAGCGTAACAGGAAATATTTCTTACGACCCAGATAACCACGAATTGATGACGAAATTGCGTCAGGCGAAAGTGGATAAAATTGCCGATTATATTCCTGAGCAAAAACTCGACAATGGTTCATTTGATGATAAAATGTTGATTTTGAGCTGGGGTTCAACTTACGGTGTGGTGAAAACTGCAGTGAGAGATTTAAGAGCTGAAGGTTTATCTGTAGCGCACGCACACGTTCGTTACATGAATCCGCTTCCTAAAAACTTAGGTGATATATTGAAGAAATTCGATAAGATTTTAATGCCTGAGATGAATAACGGACAGTTTGTAAAAATCATTCGCGATAAGTATTTGGTGCCGGCAATTCCTTTCAATAAAATTCAAGGATTGCCATTCTTCACCAAAGAAGTGGTTGATAAAGTTAAAGAAGTGTATAACGCATAATATACCGAAGATGACACAAGAAACTATTATAAAAACAAAGCCGAAAGCGCAAGATTACGCTACCGATCAAGATGCGAGATGGTGCCCAGGTTGTGGTGACTACTCAATTTTGAAACAAGTACAAAGTGTGTTTGCAGAGTTGGAAGTAGATAGAGACAATACTGTTTTCATTTCTGGAATCGGATGTTCTTCTCGTTTTCCTTACTACATGAATACCTATGGTATGCATAGTATCCACGGTCGTGCACCAGCATTTGCAGCAGGCTTAAGATCTATCAAACCTGGTTTGAATACTTGGCTTATTTCTGGTGATGGTGATTCATTATCTATTGGTGGTAACCACTTCATTCATGCTTTAAGAAGAAATTTCAACATCAATTATTTGTTGTTCAACAACGAGATTTACGGTTTAACTAAAGGACAATATTCGCCTACTTCTGAAAAAGGAAAAGTGACCAAATCAACACCTTATGGTTCTGTTGATCATCCATTCAATCCTTTGGCATTGAGTATGGGTGCAGATGCTACTTTTGTTGCTCGTTCTATGGACCGCGACCCTAAGCACATGCGTGCTGTGTTGATGCGTGCACAAGAGCATGTTGGGACATCGTTGGTGGAGATTTACCAAAACTGTAATATTTTCAACGACGGCGCTTTCTTCACTTTTACTGAAAAAGAAACCAAAGGAAATACTGTTCTTTTTTTAGAACAAGGCAAACCATTGATTTTTGGTGCCAATAATGAAAAAGGAATTGTTTTAGATGGCTTTACACCAAAAGTGGTGAATGTTGCAGATATTGCTGCCGCTGACTTGTGGGTGCACGATGAAACAGATAGAGTGAAAGCGGGAATCTTAGCACGTTTCTTCGATGATCCTTCTAAAGAAGGCGCTTTACCGCGTCCGTTTGGAATTTTCTACGTAGAGAAAAGAGCTACTTACGAATCGGAAATGATTGAGCAAGTAAACAAAACTAAAGTTGCGAAAGTTGCTAAGTTAGATGACTTGTTGAGAGGTAGCAATACTTGGGAGATTAAGTAAGAGAAATTATAAAAATGAAAAAGCCGACCATCAAATGATAGGTCGGCTTTTTTTATGTCTTCGTAGAGTCAGATAGAATCTGACTTGAATAGATTACATTCCTTTTAAAATTTAGCGGACTTTATTTTCTTTTTAAGTCAGATTCTATCTGACTCTACAAAGACAGCTATTTTTTACCCCAACAAAATCTTCATTGTTTGTGTCGATGTTGTTCCATCTCCATAAGGATTTACAGCATTCGCAACGCTTGTATAATAAGCCTTATCATCTATCAATTTGATGGTTTCTTTTACAATCACTTCCGTATTTGTTCCTACTAATTTAGCTGTTCCTGCATCAACTCCTTCGCTGCGTTCGGTTACTTCACGCAACACCAAAACTGGTTTTCCTAAGCTTGGTGCTTCTTCTTGAATTCCACCTGAATCGGTTAAAACCAAATACGATTTGTTCAACAACCAAATGAGGTAAGGATAATCTAAAGGCGTAATTAATTTGATATTTTTTTCTGTAAGATATTTGTGTGCGTTTTCCTTGATGTTCGGATTTAAGTGAACAGGATAGACGATTTCCATATCGGGATATCTCTTAGCAATTTGATTTACCGCATCGCAAATATGCTTGAATGGCTCACCAAAACTTTCTCTACGGTGACAAGTTAGCAAGATGATTTTTTTATTGAAATCGATGCCTTCAAAATGTTTGAAGAATACATTTTGATCTAATGATTCCACTTTTTTGATGCCCGCTAAAAGCGCGTCAATCACCGTGTTTCCAACGATGTGAATATTTTCTTTTATTCCTTCAGCGCGAAGATTTTCGGCCGATTTAGGTGTGGGACAAAAATGCCATTCGGCAATTCTTGATGTTAGAATTCTGTTCATCTCCTCAGGAAAAGGAGAGTAGATATCGCCACTTCTTAAACCTGCTTCAATATGCACCACTTTTATTTTTTGGTAGAAAGCAGCCATTGCGCCAGCCATCACTGTGGTAGTGTCTCCTTGAACAAAGACGTAATCGAATTGTTCTTTCGCTAAGATATCGTTGGTGATTTTTGTAATTAAATCGGCCGTTAGTTTTGGTAAAGTTTGTCCGGGCGACATGATATTCAAATCATAATCGGGCGTAATCTCAAAGAAGTGTAATACTTGGTCGAGCATCTCACGATGCTGAGCAGTAACGCCTACTTTAACTGTGCAATTTTTATGTTTTTTAAATTCGGTAATTAGCGGAGCCAATTTGATGGCTTCTGGCCTTGTTCCGAAAAGAAAGAGAATATTTTTCATTAGTATCTTAAATCTTTTAAATCGTATGACGCCGCATCGCATAAAATCACATCATCTGCGGCAGAATCGATATTAAAAGTATAATTTTTTTCTTTAGGAAGATAAAGTAACAGCATTTGCACATCTTTCCAGTTAGAACATGTGATGTTGCTTTGCGTGTTTTCTATGGCTTTTGCAATTGCTGGATAAGGATTGGCTTGTCTGTTCTTAGGAATATCATTGTAAACTGCATTCAAGGAGAAATTGAGAATAACAATTTGCACTGCGATTAAAATTCCCCCTGCTATTTTATTTCTCTCCCAAATGTAGAAGAGTCCCAAAGCAAAAAACAAATAGATGTAAGGCGCTGCAAAGTTGGCGTACAGAGGCTGAAAGGAAATGGTGTGTCCGCTATCAAAGGCCGAATAAGTAGCAAATAATATTTGAGTGAAGAATAAAATCAAAAGGAAAGAATATTGTTTTCTATGTTCACTGTTTTTCCAAAAAAGGAAAGCAACTACGCTCAAAGGCAAGAGCAGTAAAGGAATAATCATTCTAATTCTAAAGAAAGCTTGAAGCGTGTTGCCAAATTCTTGCAGCCAAACCTGACAAACACCTGTGATGATGTTTGCTATGTTTGCGGGCATTACAAAACCAGAGCTTCCTTCTTTATAGTCGGCCAAAATCTTGGCGTAGGCATCTGTTTGATACTTTAATATTTTCAATCCTTCTAAGCCACCATTCATCATCCATAAAGCAAATATTACTACTGCTATCGTTCCACCAGAAATTAAATAAATCCAACTTTTTTTATTTCTAAGAAAGAACAATGCAATTAAAACATGTGCAATAAAAATGCTTGCCGTTAAGTAGTGTGATAGTAAAGCTATGCCTGCACATAGTCCGTACAAAAATACCTTTAACCAAGGTTTGCCAATCTCTTTGCTAAAGACAAAATTCCACAATATTAAAGAGGCACTTAGGGTAAAAAATACCGCCATAGCGTATGATCTGGCTTCGTTGGCGTAAGTAATAGAGAGTGGGTTAAGCGCAAATAGCACCAGTATAAATGAGGCTACTTTGAAGCCGAAATTCTTTAAAGAGAAGAAGAAAATCAAGCACAAAGAAGCCAAGGAGAAAAGCACTGAAAGTGCTCGCGCAGCCGAATCGCTTGTACCAAAAGTATTGGTCCAAAAATGCAATGTAAAATTATAGGCAACACAATTTCCATTGTCGGCAATAGTGCTTAAATAAACATTTTGCAAAGAGTTTTTGTCGGCTAAAAATTGAGAATTAACAATGGAATCGTTACTTGTTGCCTCTCCGTATTTTATTCCTTGTGCAATGAGCACTGATGTTTTTTCATCGAACCAAATGCTGTGGTCGCTAATATTAATCAGTCTAAGAAATAGAGCGAAAAGGAGTATTGAAAAAATTAATGCTTTCTGGGAATTACTTAGAGCCAGCATGTTTTGCAATTAATTTTAGCGTTTGCTTAATGGTTTTACTTACGTTCATTTTGCTATCGCCAATTTTTCTGTCGTAGCGCAAAATCATTGGCATTTCATGAATGATTGCTCCTGTTTTGCCCATCTTAATGATGATTTCGGCCATGCAAGCAAAGCCTTGTTCTTCTATCAGTTTATCGCCGTACTTCGCATTTACAGTATTTAGCATTTCTACTTTGTAAGCTCTAAAGCCGCAGGTGAAATCGCGAACACCTTTGATAGGAATAAATAGTCTAAACATCATTCCTGCTGCCCATCCTGTAAATTCTCTGAATTTTGTTAAACCATAAACTCTTGAGCCTGGTTGGAAACGAGAAGCAATTACTACATCACTTCCTTCGTTTACTTGTTTAATCATGCTTTCGATAAGCATTGGGTTGTGACTGTCATCGCCATCTAACGCTACCACGATATCATTTTCATTTAGTCCTTCAGCACCAGCTTTTAAGCCTTGTCTCATTGCATTTGCCAAACCTTTGTTGGGTTGAACATCTACAATAATTTTAGGAATAGCCATTTGAAAATCGTTTGCAACACCAATGGTATTGTCTTTACTACCATCGTTTACAATAACTACTTCCAAAGCGATATACGGCATTTGTTCAGCCAAATTTCCAACGCGTGTAAGTAATTTTGGAAGATTTTGTTCTTCGTTGTAACAAGGCAGTAATATTCTAACTTTTTGCTTCATGGCTCTTTTTTATCGTTCGTAAAGATAAAAAAGAACTTGATATTTTAAGCTAGATATTTACCTACAATTGGCATTCTTCTGCCAGTGCCGAAGGCTTTGCTTGAAACCCTTAATATTGGCGGTGTTTGGTGACGTTTGTACTCGGTGGTGTTCACCATTTTGAGTACTTTTTTTACTGTTGCTTCGTCGAAACCTTGGTGGATGATGGCATCCGGACCTTTTCGCAACTCAATGTATTGATACAAGATTTGATCTAAAATATCGTATTCTGGCAATGAATCGCTATCTTTTTGTCCGGGCCGCAATTCGGCAGATGGAGCCTTTTCAATGCTATTCAGCGGAATGATTTCCTTATCGTGATTGATATATCTCGCCAAATCGTAAACTTCTAGTTTGTACAAATCTCCTAAAATAGATAAGCCGCCATTCATGTCTCCATACAAAGTTCCATAGCCCACAGCAGCTTCACTTTTGTTGGTGGTATTGAGTAATATGTGTCCGAATTTATTAGAAACCGCCATCAACAATGTTCCTCTTATTCTTGCTTGCAAATTTTCTTCGGCCAAATTAAAAGGCAAATTTTGAAATAGGGGAGCCAGTTGTTCGCTAAAAGCAGCAAACAAAGGTTCTATTTCAATTAAATGTTGTTCTGCACTAAGATTTGTAGCTAGTTTTCTCGCATCACTTACAGAATGGTCGGAAGAAAATTGAGAAGGCATTAAAACGCCCATTACATTTTCATTTCCCAAAGCTTCGGCCGCCATGGCATAAACCACTGCAGAATCGATTCCGCCTGATAATCCAACCAATGCTTTTTTGAATCCAAGTTTACCAAAATAATCGCGAATTCCGCTAATTAATGCATGGTGAATTAAAGCAATTTTTGATTTCTCGATTTGTGTTTTCGGAGCAGTAATTATTGTAGTATCAACTATAGAAAAATCTTCTTCAAAATAGTTCAATTCATTTTGAAGTTCGCCTTTGGCATTGATGAAAATAGAACCGCCATCAAAAATTAACTCTGTTTGTGCACCAACGTGATTGCAGTAAACAATGGGCAATTGGTATTTATCGAAAGTTGCTTTAAGCACTTTCTTTCTGTCTTTTTCTTGGTTGTAATTGAAGGGAGATGCGGCAATATTGATGATAAGTGAGGGCTTTAGTTTGGCCAATTCCTCCATAGGATCTAGCTCATACATTTGCTCGGTGATATTCCATAAATCTTCACAAATACTAACAGCAATTTTTTCACCTTTAAACTCAAGTAAATGAAAATTTCTATTGGGTTCGAAATAACGATATTCGTCAAAAATATCGTAGTTGGGCAATAGTGTTTTGTGAAAGATGTCTTCTACTTTTCCATTGTTTAAGAAGTAGGCCGAATTGTATAATTTTTTGCCTCTTTGATTGTTGTTTTTTGAAGGTGAGCCAACAATAGCTGCAATCGTGGTGCAGTGCTGCGCTATGCTATCAATGCTCTTGCCGCACTCCTCTATAAACTCCTCAAATTCTAAAAAATCACGCGGTGGATAACCGCAAATAGCCAATTCAGAAAAAACAATTAGGTCGGCATTCTCTTGCTCAGCTTTTTGTATGGCCGCAATTATTTTTGAAGTGTTGGCTTCAAAATTTCCTACGTGGTAATTGAGCTGAGCAAGTGCGATTTTCATTCTTAGAAAAGGATACCTGCTGTTAAAGTGAAATACTTAGAGCTTATTGCTTGTTTTAATGGATCGAAAGTTACTTTCTTGTAATCAGTTGTAGTCAAGATATCAGATTGTTTCGACATGCTTGAAGTGAAGCCATCAACGTATTGTAAACCAATAAGAAGAGAGGTAGAACCAGAAAGATTGTATTCAACCCCCAACCCAGCAACTAAAGAAGCTCTGAATAAATTAGCATCTTCTCTTACACTTATTGTCTCTTCTCCATTTTTGTCAGACAAGATAGAAGAACCGTTTCCAGAAGCATTAAAATAAGTCAGATTTGTTGCGCTTGCTTTCCAGGTGATAGAAGGCATTACACCAACTTGCATCCAATAAGTAAGCATTCCGATTTCACTGGTTTTTAATTTTAAGCATAAGGGGATATCAATAGTTTGCAAAGTGTATTTTGCAGAAGTCATGTGGTAGTTAACTTTTTCCCTAGCAAGTGTAACGTAGCTGCTGTCGTCGAATGATAAAGTACCTGAATGTACGGTGATATCTCCACCAAAAACAAAAGATGCAGTGTTAGAAATTCTTTTTTCTACCTGAACACCGCCGCCAAATTGAATTCCTGGAGATTTGTAGCTCGCTTCAGCAGTATTGGATTTTAACCAAGAACCGCCAATATTGGCTTTAATGGCAAATCTATATTTTTGAGGAGAGGTGCTAACTGAAGTTGTAGTAGTGGCAGCTTGTGCGTTTATTGCGCTGGTTGCAGCCGTTAACAAGATTAATGAAAGTAACTTTTTCATGCTATTTAAATTTAAGTTTAAGTATTTTGATTATCCACCCAATGGTGAATAGATATTTTATATTTTTGAATCTTAATGAACGATTGAAACAAAACTAATAATTTTTGCTGTGAAGTCAATTTATTCAAAATTCATTCCGCTTTTAATGCTCGTGTTTTTTTCTTGCGAAGAAAATCCATTAAAAGTAGATGTGAATGTGCCTGAGGTTCCTGTTCATGTTAAGCGATATGATGTTGATGCATTTAATGTTAATCGTCAGAATGTTGAAAAGGAGAAGTATAATTTGGCAAAAAATTATTCTTTGTTTTTTGAAGTAGATGAGAAAGATCCTCGTTCGGTAATGTATTTGTTAGAATATGTAGAATTGCCATTGAACAAAGAATTGCACGATGAGGTGCAAAAAAAGCACAAGGATTTAACACTCTTAGAAAACGAATTAACTCAAGCTTTTTCATATTATCAGCATTATTTCCCTAAGGAAAAAAGACCTGAGATATATACCTACATTTCTTCTTTAGATTTTGAACACCCTGTAGATTGGATTGACAGTTTACACACAGTGGTGGTGGCTTTAGATATGTATTTGGGGTCTACTTTTAAGCCTTATTATATTGCGCCTCTTAACTTGTTTCAGTACCAAACTTACAAGCTGCAAGAGAAATTTATACCAGTAGATATCTTTAAGGCCGCCGCTCGCGCTAAGTATGAGAATTTGGAATACGAAGGAAATACCATGATTGAGAAAATGATATCTGAAGGAAAAGTGCAGTATTTCGTAAATGCCATGATGCCTTTCGCCGAAGATTCAACAAGATTAAAATATACCTCCAAACAAATGGAGTGGGCGAAAAATAGCGAGTTGGGTTTGTGGAGATTTTTTGTTGACAAAAAGTTGCTGCATTCTGAAGATTATGTGGCGTATAAAAAATACATTGAAGACGGACCCTTTACTTTTTCTGAAGAGACTGATTCTCCTGGTAGAATTGGTGAATACATAGGCTTCAAAATCGTTAAATCATATATGGAAAATAATAAGGTAGGTTTAGATGATTTAATGAAGGATAAGAACTTGCTAAAAATTTTCCAAAAATCTAAATACAAACCAGAATAGTCATGGCAAAGAAAAATACACTCACGTTCACTGTTGAATTAGATGAAAATAATCTCCCTACCAATATCGAATGGAATGGTGAAGAAAGCAGCAAAGAAAAAATTAAAGCCTTAATGATTTCTGTGTACGATGGCAATGAACAAGTAGCAAAACGTGTTGATTTGTGGACCAAAGATATGTACATTGAAGAAATGAAATTGTTTTATTTTCAAACTTTGATGACCATGGCCGATGGCTTTGAGCGTTCTACAGGTGAAAATGAAATGTCGGAAAAAATGCGCGAATTTTGCAGAGATTTCGGAAAGAAAATGGCTGTGTTGAAGTAATGATAAAGCAGATAATTTCCGATCTCCAAAAAATTGCCGACCCAAAGTACATCGCCGTACACGAGCATTTTGGCATCAAGGCAAAAGAAGCTTTGGGCTTGCGTATTCCGCAATTGCGTGCTTACGCCAAGAAATACAAAAACAATCATGAACTAGCCCTTCAACTTTGGAAAAGCGAAATTCACGAAGTGAAAATTTTAGCCATTTTTATTGCCGATCCAAAGCAAGTCACCGAGGAGTTGATGGAAGAGTGGATTAAAGATTTCTACTCGTGGGATATCGTTGATGGTGCTTGTGCATCCTTGTTTTGCAAACATCCTTTGGCCTATATCAAAGCAGAAGAGTGGACACAAAGAGAACGCGAATTTGAAAAGAGAACGGGTTATTCTTTAATGTGCTATTTAGCAGTGCACGATAAAAAGGCAAAAGATGAAAAAATAAGTGCCTTTTTTCCATTGATTGAATGGGGCGCTGATGATGACAGAAATTTTGTAAAGAAAGCGGTGAATTGGGCTTTGCGTCAAATTGGAAAAAGAAATAGTAATTTGCATCAACAGGCGATTGAATGTGCCGAAAGAATTAAATTGCAGAATAGTAAAAGTGCAAAGTGGATTGCGAATGATGCTTTGCGCGAGTTAAGAAATGAGAAGATAGTGGAGAGGGTGAAGAATAAAAGTAAAGTATAAAGGTGTTGGCTTATTTAATAAAATCAATTAGATTTAGTTTGTGTAGGGCAATAGTTCCTTCGTTCCTCAGGATGACAACCATAGTATTGATGAGTATTGTATGTCATCCTGAGGGACGAAGGAACTATTGCCCTACAAAGTTTCAATTCAATTTTTATTAAGGAATGAACCCCATCTACACCATACTCTACACTTTAGTGCGCATCACGCTTCCCTTGTACTATCGTAAAATTCACGTTACAGGAATTGAAAATTTTCCGCAAGACAAACCTGTTTTGCTAGCGGTAAATCATCAAAATGCTTTTTTAGATGGAGTTTTAGTGGCCTATAAACTCGATAAACAATTGTATTTTTTAGCTCGCTCAGATGCGTTTAAAGGAAAATTTGGAGCTAAAATTTTAAAGTCAATGAACTTAGTGCCTATCTATAGAAAACAGGATGGTACAGGTGTAGAGAATAATGCGCAAGTTTTTCAATGGTGTTACAAAACTTTAGAAGAACATAAACCTGTGCTCATTTTTCCCGAAGGAACTTGCGAACCGCACAAACACATGTTTCCGCTAAAGAAAGGAATGGCGCGCATTGCTTTAGGTGCTGTAGATTCGCATCCTGAAATGGATTTGCAAATAGTACCAGTTGCTTTAAATTATGAGGACCACATGGCTTTTCGCTCCAAAGTGTGGGTTGATTTTGGCACACCAATTTCGGTGCAAAAAGTGGTAAGTCATTTTTCTTCGTCGGGTCACAGAGTGAAAAATTTAACCAACTCCGTAGAAAATGAATTGCGCAAAATGGTGCTGCATATCGAAAAAGAAAATTACAATGAGCATCATGAAATTGTAATGCACAATGTGGCCGTTCATCAGCCGCAATCCGGAAAGGAGATGGTGGAGTTAGCAAAGTCAAAAAATAAAAGTGAACATCCTGCGCCAAAAGATTCTACTTCTGTTTTGGCCATGATTTTATCTTTCCCTTTCTTGTTGTTTCACCGTCCGCTTTACTATTGCATCGATTGGCTTGCTGCTAAATTTACTGGTAAAGACGAGTTTTTTCCTTCGGTAAAATATGGCTTATTAGCCCTTGCTTTTCCTTTTTATTGGCTATTTCTTTCTTTTCTTTTTGGCGGTATAATTGGGTTTTCATTTCTGGAGATTTTGCTCTTTTGGTTCGCCTTTCCAATTACAGCCTATGTAGGAATGATTCTAAAAGGGGTTTAATTTACTATATTTACCCATCATGATTTCAACCATTATCATCATTGTTTTTGTTTTAGGGTATTTGGCTATTGCCTTTGAACACCCTATTAAAATTGATAAAGCTGCAACAGCTTTGTTTACAGGTGTTGCTTGTTGGGCCTTATATGCATTTACAGATGTTTCGCATGAAACTGTAGAAAATGTTTTGCTGCATCCTGTATATGATATTGCCAGCATTCTTTTCTTTTTGATGGGCGCTATGACGGTGGTAGAGTTGGTTGATGCCCACGAAGGGTTTTCTGTTATTACCGATAAAATTACCACAACCAATAAAGTAAAATTATTGTGGATTGTGGTTTTTATAACATTCTTTTTATCAGCTGTGCTTGATAATTTAACCACAGCTATT
>Ga0102913_1000351_pt1 | contig 13551 bp, 9 predicted proteins | sample Colrivmet1560A02_FD_78197 | JGI IMG/M metagenome (GOLD analysis project Ga0102913, IMG submission 78197) | Estuarine microbial communities from the Columbia River estuary - metaG 1560A-02 | ecosystem: Environmental > Aquatic > Marine > Intertidal zone > Estuary | place: USA: Columbia River... | reverse complement strand
GTAATGTGGTGCTGACGAGCGGGACTCGCGGGGTGGCCAAGCGGCAGAAGCCGTTGACGGCCGAGGTGTTACTCGCGGCCACGCCGAACCAGACCGAGCTCAGCCGCTTGCTGCAGAGTCTTCCCGATCCGCAGGCTGCCGTGGACTTCGCCGCCGCCGGCCAGTTGCAGACGCGGTCGCTTCGCTACCTGAGCCCGTTGCCCGCGTCAGTGCCGGCGCAACTGTCGCCCGAGGAGCTTGCCGCCGGTCAGGAGATGGCTGCGCAACTGCTCGGAGCCGCCCGCCCCGTGCGTAACCTTGCCTTGCAGCAATACGTCTCCAAGGTTGGCAACATCGTCGCCGCGGGCGCAGAGCGGCGCGAGGTGCCGTGGCGGTTCGTGTTGCTCGATTCCACCTCCATCGCCAGCTTCGGCCTCCCCAACGGCCTCGTTGGTCTGACGCGAGGTTTGTTCGATCTGCTCGACAGCGAGGACGATCTGGCGGCCGTGCTCGCGCGCGAGATCGCGCAGGTGCAGCGTCAGCATTGGCTGGGTCGCGGTGCCACGCCGTCGGTGGCGGGATTGACGCGCGGCGTGGGTGCTGCCGCGGTACTCGAGGCAGACCATGACGGCCTCGTGCTGGCCGGTCGTGCCGGCTACGACACGTCTGCGTTGCTGACGGTCTTCGAGGATATCGATGAGGCCGTGCGCAAGGGTCGTGACGCGTCGCTGCTGCTGTCCATGACGCCACCGCTGCCCGAGCGCCTCGCGGCGGTCGCTGCGCAGGTCACCCCGGAATTGGAGGGCGCCGCCCTGGCTTCGGCGGCGGCGCCGCGCATTCGTACATTCAAAGGTTCAAGTCCATGAAAACCGCGCTGCTGTCTCTATTGCAAGGCTTCGGCAGCTGGTGCCGGCGTTGGGAGGCGCGTTTTTACTTATTGCTGGCCGCAGCGATCGCCGTACTGCTGCTCGCCGATTATTCCCTGCAGGGGATGATGGGGCGGGGCAGCGAGGTGATCTACGATCGCCTCGTCAAACTGCGCATCTCGAGTCCGGCACCGGACCCGCGCATTGTCATCATCGATATCGACGAGCGTTCCTTGCAGGAGGTGGGTCGGGACCAGGGTCGCTGGCCGTGGAGCAACAGCGTGGTCGCCGAGGCGCTGGCCACCATCGCCGAGGAGAAGCCGCAGGCCATCCTGCTCAATCAACTGGTATCGGAGCCCTCGAAGAGCGATCCGGAGGGCGATGCGAGCCTCAATGAAGTTGCGGGTGCCTATCCCAACATCGTCTTTCCATTCGTGCGTCTGCCGGCGGCCAACGACGACGTAAGCGAACTCGATGCGGCGAGATTGCCCGGCGCGCGCGCCACCTTACCGGCACCTCCGGCGGATCCGGTCGCAGTCATATTGCCCCTCTTCGAAAATCTGCAGAAACGCATGGGGGCCGCCAATCTCTACGCTGAGCGCGACGGCATCATCCGCCGCTACCAGTACTGGGTGCCGACTCAGTCGCATGTGCTCCCCTCGACTGCGGCGATGATCGTCCAGCTTGCCGGCGGCGAGATCGATATCAGCGACGAGCCGCGCGCCAAGCTCAATTGGCGCAACAAGCGCGGCGACTATCAGCGCGTGTCCTTCGCCGACTTGTATGCCGCCTCACAAGGCCGCGGCAATTTCGATTGGTCGATGTTCGCGGGCAAGATCGTGATCGTCGGTGCCACGGCGCCCGGGATTTCGGTGATCAAGCCGACGTCCGCCTCGGTCACCACCGATGACAGCACCATCATCGCTACGGCGATTGACGATGCGCTGAACGGCACGGCACTGCGCCTGATGCCGTCCTGGGTGGCGCTGCTGCTTGCGCTCGGCATCCTCGTGGCGATGTCGCGCGCCTTCATGGCAGGCACGGATCAGTCGACCATCAACCGTGTTTTCGTCATCGGGCAACTGACGCTGGTCGTGATCACCTTCTTCAGCATCAGTTTTTCCAACTTCGTCATCGACATGACGCTGCCGTTCAACGTCGGACTCGTCTACTTCACGATCGCGAAGACGTATTTCAGCGCCCAGCACGCCACGGAGCTCGGCGTCGAGTATTTCTGGGATGGTTCGCGCGTCGGCAAGGCGCAGCAGGCGGTGATCATCGCGCTGCACATCGATCGACCCGGCATGCGCAGTGTGGGTTTGCGTATCCGTCGACTGCTGGAGAAGGAAATCTCGCACGACGCCGTGCTGCACCTGACCGACTTTGTCGACGTGAAGACTTTCCTCGGCAAGGAGTTCGGCAACATCGAGTTGCTGGTGGCTTTCCTGCCTGACGGCACAGCGCCCGAAACCCTGCAGTCCATCGCGCAGGCGAGGCAGAACGGTCACGAAGTGTTGCTGGTCGATATCGCGGGACTCAACGAGAACGACACTCGCGCCAAGCTGTGGCGCGAGGTCGTGCGCGTGGTGTTTCCGATGTACCTGACCGAGCCGGCACGCCAGGGTTGAGACTCGGATTTGCCGGGGCGACTGCCTCAGCGTCCGCCCACCACCACGCGCGGCGCCCAGCGCTCACGCACGGCGACCACTTTGCCGCTCTGGCGAATGCGCTCCCACTCCTCGCGCCGGCGCTGGTCCAGTCGGGCGGCCGGGGTGACGTTGCGCAGCAATACGTCGCCGAACTCCGGGATGTCGCCGGCCACGAGACCATGCGGCAGTGCGAACTGTGCGCTGCCGCGCTGTCGCCAGAGTGGCCAGCGGTCTTTCGGTGCCCGCCGGTCGTAGCCGACCTCACCGAGCAGCGCTTGCACGACCTCGAGCATCACGCCGATCAGGCTCGGCCCGTGGCCTGCGACGCTGCGCGTGTAACGCTCGAAGAACTGTGGCGTCGCGAGCAGCGGGAAAGCTTGCATGCTGGTGGCGACTTCGTCGCCTACCCGAATCATGGTCTCGCCAAACATCTGGTACAGGCCGTCGCGGTTGAGCTCGTAATACGCCCACATCGCGAGGCGGCGTGATTCCTCGACCTTCATGACCTGACCCGGCCCCAGGGTCCGCAACAGCAGCTCGTGGGTCAGGCGAACGCGGCGGCGGAATCGCGCAGGTTTAGGAGCCGGCTTGACCTCGTCGAGTTGCTGGCGAACGAGGCGCTCGATGTCGCGGTGCAAACCGCGAACCTGACCGTGGCCTTGCGCTGACGGCGGCAACTCGAGCATGACGACACCCTCCTTCCGGGGACCTTGAGGGGCAACATCGCCTCCTCAAGGCCTGTATCGGTCGGATGGGAGCCGATGTGATTCGGATCGGGTGACGGGTATCCGGTATTCGGTCGCAAAATTCGGTCGGGCTGGCCCCTAAAGGGGCTTAGCCCTGCTTTTGCAGCTTGGCGAGCTCGGCCAACACCATCTCCGAGTGTCCCTTGGGGTTCACGTTGTCGAAGCGGCGGGCGATCCGGCCCTGCGGGTCGATGATGAAGGTATCCCGCCGGGCGATGTCGAACAGCTTGAACTGCGGGTAGCTGGTCAGGGAGCCGTAGGCCTTGGTGACTTCGGTCGAGGCATCGGCCAGTACGGGGAAGGGCAGGCTGTGCTCCTTGGCGAAGGCTTCCTTGGAGTCGATCTTGTCGACGCTGACGCCGAGGATCACGGCATTGACGCGGCGGAACGCGAAGATGTTGTCGCGAAACTCGCAGGCCTGGGTGGTGCAGCCCGGGGTGTTGTCCTTGGGGTAGAAGTAGAGCACGACCCACTTGCCGCGGTAGTCGGCGAGCGAACGCCAGGCCCCGGTCTGGTCCTGCAACTTGAACGCTGGGGCGGGCTTGCCGACCTCTGGGGTGTTGGCGAGCGTCAGTACCGAGGCCAGGGCGAGCAAGGTCACGAACAGGGTTTTGAGCGGCGCGGTGGTCATGGCGACTCCTAAGTATTTTTTTCAGCAGTATTTGTTTCAGCGATTTTATTTCAGCAAAAAACTGCGGCGAAGAATCAAGCGGCGTGTCGGAGTGGCGCGCCCGGCGAGATTCGAACTCACGACCCCTGCCTTCGGAGGGCTGACAGTCTCGTCTACCACTGTCTACGGCCGTGCACTACAGTTTTCCGTACGGAGAGCCAAATGGATATTACTAAAGCGACGGACAGAAGGCGACTACCTTCGCGGCGCGAACCATATTGGCGCCGTGTGAGGCGGGGGTGTTACATCGGGTACCGCGCTGGTTCAAACACTTAGATTGCGAGAGTTCGATCCCGGCAGGGAGAACAACATTACAAGGCTCTAGGTGATGCCAATACGTTAAGTTTTGGTGAGGCAGTTCGATGGGCCGATGTTTGGTTTGCTCAACTAGCCAGTCATGCAACTCGAGCGCCCAAGCGAGGAGCTGTCACTGATGCGCTGGCCGCATATATCGAGTGGCTCAAAGATAACGGACGCGAAAGCACGGCAAACGATGCCGAGGGGCGCTTCGAGCTGTTAGTAGAGAAAGATCCGATTTCAAGGGAGCGCCTCGAGGATCTAACCCGAGAGGATCTCGTAAATTGGCGCAACCGGATCAAGAATAGACGGAAGCCTCGGACTGTTAATCGCCATGTTCGGGCTGTCGTTGCAGCACTCAATCAATCTCTTCGTTTGGGGTTCACCGGAAACCCAGTAACGTGGCGTGATCCTGCTCGACGGTGCCGGTTACGATGTCTCCAATGAATTCAACCTGCGCGGGCCGCTCGCGCGCAAGCTCTATGGCGACGCCTTCGGCGAGGATCCCGCCCGTCAGCGTGCCCCCTCGCCGATCGCCCATGTCGACGCAGAGGATCCGCCCGACTGGCTGATCGTATTCGCCGAATCGCGCATCGATGCGCGCGAACAGGCGGCGCAGTTCGGCGATGCGCCGCAACGGGCGGGGCTGCGCGTCGAGCGTGTCCCCGACCCTGGTAACCACTTGGAGATCAACCGCGAGTTCGGCACCCCCGGCTATCGTGCGAACTCCTCGATCCGGGCGTTGATGGAGCGGGTGGCGACGGGCTGAGCGGCGGTCCGCCGCTAGAAGTCGGTGCTGATCACGCCGAACTGTCCGACCGATTTAACGAAAAGCACGCTGCCGCTCCGTTTCTCGCGCACCGTGACCGTCAAAGTGAGCCGTGCGTCGGCGTTCTGGGCCTTCAGGCTGAACGGTCGCTTCACGGAGATCCTGAGGCCTTCGCCAGGCACTTCGGTACCGGCGGCCCGCAGTTCAAAGAACTGGTACAGGGCATAACGGTCGGGTGTGCGCAGTTCCAGTTGCGTGTTGCCGCCGTCGGTGTCGCCTGCGAAACATGGCGTGATGGCGGTGTGGCGGCCGACGAGTCCGCACTGCAGGACGATCTCGTAGGGATATTCGGCATCGAAGGCCGCTTGTTCGGTGCGTCGCTGCGCCTGCAGCGCTGCTGTGCGCTGCGCGTCTTCTTCCAGCCGCCGATCGCGCTCCGCAACCGCCGACAGACCGCGCGACGCGCCGGTGCGCCGATCTTGCAGATAGACGAGCGCCAGAGTGAGATCGGACGAGGGCGAGTAGCCGCTGCTGCGGATCTCGGCCCGCAAGGCCTCGTAGGTCGACGGGTCGGCGATGCCCTGTTCGATGAGCGATAACGCTTGTCCGCGCGTGGCCCCGAGGGTTCGCGCGAACTCGAGGTCGCGATGGCGGCTGAAGCCCGTGTCCGCGGCGAACTGCTCCGCAAGCATCGGCACATCGCCCAGTCCGGCGAGGCGCAGGGGCAGCTTCGCATTGTCACGGCGCAACGCATCGTGGACCTGCATCACCTTTGCGGGCGGGCCGGCGAAGGCGTCGCAGGCTCTGGAGCCGGTCATGCCGATGAATGCGTCGTCGACGCCCGGGAGCTCGACGCGCTTGCCCGTATCAGGGACCTCGTCGAGGACGGCCGCGCGCGCATCTCCCCGGTCGACGAGATAGGACTGCAGTTCGCGACGGTAGACGGGTCGCCACCGCTCGATGTAGGTGATGGTCGCATCGTGCGCGGCGCCCGTACTCTTGATGACGCAGACGACAGGTTGCAGGGCGGGTCTGTCCAGATGCACCAACCCCACGCGCGCATCATCATGTACGAGGGCTGCAGCCCGATAGGCATCGAGCAGCTCGCGCCGGGCGATCAGCGTCGCTTCCTTATCTTTGGCGCGGCTCTGAAGATCGACGAGTGTGACGCGGCCGATCACCGTGTACTGGTCCGGCGCGAACTTCTCCGGCTCCGAATAGGCCCGATAGCCCTGCAGTTCCGTCACGAGCGCCGGCACGAGATACGCCGGGATCGCGAACGCCCGCGCGGTGATGGCGATCTCTGCTGCGCCATGGGTGCGTTCGTACCGGTAGAGGTTGCAGTCGAACCGAAGGGTGCCGTCGCGGGAGGAGCTGTTCCTCGCCTTCACGAGCGGCTTGAGCGCTCGGCGCAGGCTGGTCTGCACCTCCTCGGACAGCTGTGGAACGCCCTGCGCCGCATACGCCGTGGGCACATCGAGCAGGGGTTCGAGGGCCTTGCGCCGCTTGCGGTCGTTCAGGGCCGTCGGCCAGACGAAGGCCTTGTCGCTGTGGTCGTTCAGGTAGCAGGTGCTGATCTCGACTCCTGAGGCCGGGTCGGCGAGCCGCAGCGATCCATCGATATTCTTGGGGAAGGCGTTGAGGTTCGCTACCACCAGTACATCGTACGGCGAGTCCGCCTGAGCCATCGGTAGCGGCTCGCTGTACGCGGTCGTGGCGGTGATGTCCGCGGCCGCGAGCAGCAGGGCCATCCAAGCGCGTCGGTGGGGCATCGTGTCGACCTGGGCGGTGTCGGTGGAGATGGCGCGCCCGGCGAGATTCGAACTCACGACCCCTGCCTTCGGAGGGCAGTACTCTATCCAGCTGAGCTACGGGCGCCCGCGGGCAGTATACCCCGCGCGCAGGGTATCACGCCCCGGCTCCGCGGCTGCCGGTCGAGGCTTGCACGACGCAGGCAAAAGTATTTGAATGCCGTCTTGACGCTACTTGACACAGCGTCGCATCAAAAAACGCTCGGGGAGACCTCGCCGATGAATCCAATCGCCAAAGCCGTGGCCGCCGCACTCGTGGCCGGTTCGCTCATGTCCGTACCCTCATTTGCCCAGGAGGCCGGTGGCATCCGCGGCAAGGTGACCGCTGAGGCCGCCGGATCGACCGTCGGGGGCATCACCGTGACCGCCACCAGCGACGTCATGCCGAAGCCCCGCACGGCGACCGTGCGCTCGGATGGCACCTATAACCTGCCGCTGCTGCTGCCCGGCAAGTACACGCTGACTTTTAGCAATGCGGCCGGCGTACTGCAGCGCGTCGATGTCGAGGTGTTGCTGGACCAGACGTCCATCGCGGATGTGGCCCTCTCGGCCACGCGTGCTGAGGATCTGCAGGTCGTTACCATCGTCTCGAGTGGCCTCTCCCGCCAGGGCAACGCTTCGCTCGGTAATTCGCTCAGCGCCAAGAACGTCGAGAGCCTGCCCGTCGGCCAAAGCTACCGCGATCTGCTCAAGCTGGTGCCGGGTGTGCAGTACTCCGAAAACGCCGTGCTCGGTCCCTCTGCCGGTGGCTCGGGCGTCGACAACAAGTACGGCTTCGACGGCGTGGACGTGTCGCTGCCCCTGTTCGGCAACCTCGCGGCCGACCCCTCGACCCACGACGTGGCGAACGTGTCGATGGAGCGCGGCGGCGTCAAGGCCATCGGCTTCAATCGCGCTGGCGGTTTCTCGATCAACACGACTTCGAAGTCGGGCACCAACGAGTTCAAGGGGACGGTCGAATACAAGGTTCAGCCGAAGAGCATGGTCTCCAAGGTGCGCGGTATCTCCAAGTATTCGCTCGACCAGAGCTGGGTCAATGCCGGTTTCGGTGGGCCGATCGTCGAGGACTCGCTGTTTTTCTACGCTTCGTACTACCGTCCGGAAGTCACCCGCGATAACCCGACCACCGCCTACGGCGCGGTCAAAGATTACGAGAGCATCCGCAACGAATACTTCGGCAAGCTCACCTGGGCGCCGACGGAAGACTTGCTGTTCAACGTCAGCCTGCGCACTTCCAAGCGCGAGGGTAACGGCGCGGGCATCGGTACGCTCGATGCCGATACGGTCTCCACGGGCGAGCGCTCCGAGCAGAGCATCCTGACGCTCGATGGCTCGTGGATCGCCAGTGAGAACACCTCGGTCAGCTTCAAGTTCGGCAAGTTCGACCTTGAAACCGCGGGCACGCCTGACAAAGTGCTGTCGTTCGTCGGCAAGCCGGGTGACAAGCTCAACATCGCCGATCTGACCAATGCCGGACGCTTCACGGTGCCGACGCTGCTTGCGACGGCCACGACCCCGGCGCAGATTCTCTTCAACCAGCAGGCACAGCTGCTGATCAACCAGTACGGTTACACCAATTCCGCCGGCGTCAAGGCGGGTGGCGGTCGTATCGGTGCATGGCCCGAGATCAACGATCAGGATTTCTACCGCGACACGTTCGAGGTGGCGATCGATCACAAGCTTGAGATCGGCAGCACGAGCCACCAGCTGCACGCGGGTGTGAAGTTCTCGGAGATTTCCGAGGAACTGATGCGTACCACGCAAGGTTGGGGCGTGATCTCCTATAACGGAGGCACGGTCAACACCACGACCACGACGCCGCGCGTGCCGTACTTCTACCAGGCCACGATCACCGAGTCGGGCGCGAAGGATGTGAACGGCAATCCGCTCAAGCCGCTGATCGTGTCGTCGTCGAAGTCGTACAACATCGAACTCAACGACACGATCACCTGGGAGAACTTTGACTTCAACCTCGGCGTGCTCATCAGCAAGGATGAACTCTACGGGCAGGGTTTGCGGCCCAAGGCGGGCACTGTCTCGGGTTATGAACTGGCGCCGGGCAACAAGTACAAGATGTACACCATCGACTGGAAGGACATGATCCAGCCGCGACTCGGCGTGACCTGGCGCTACGACGGTTCGAACACCGTGTTCGCCAACTTCGCGTCCTATAACCCTGAGGCGAGTTCGTTGTCTCGTGCCGCCTCCTGGGATCGTAACCTGTTCAGTCGAGTGCTCGATATTCGCTTCGATCAGAACGGCAACTTCCTGGAGTCCGTCTATCGCGGTGCCTCGAGCGGCAAAGTCTTCGCATCTGGCATGAAGCCGCGTCGCGTTGACGAGCTCACCTTGGGCACCACCCGTCAGGTTTCCGAGGGCTGGGCGCTGCGCGGCCACGTGCGTTACCGCGAGGGCTCGCACTTCTGGGAGGACATCTGGAACTTCGCGCGCTCGCAGGAAGGTACCTACGGCCCCAACGGTGGCGTACCGCAGGCGCTTCGCGCGCTCGGTGACTACGTGCCTAATCTCGCTGCAATTCGTGCCGAGATCGGTGGATCGACTTACGTGATCGCGGAAGTCGATGGTGGTTACACCAAGTATTGGGAAGCGAGCCTCGAGGCGGAATGGACGGGTGATCGCACCTACCTCAACGCCTCGTACGTGCGCAGCCGTTATCGCGGCAACTTCGACCAGGACAACACCACGACGGTGAACGACGCCAACACCTTCGTCGGTTCGTCGTTCTACAACGATGCGCGTGGCCAGTACGTCTGGGACAACAAGGACGGCACGCTGTCGGGTGATCGGCCGCACATCCTGAAGATCTACGGTCACTACACCACGGATTGGAAGGCGAACATCGGTGCGTACCTTGTCTACCAGTCGGGTCAGCCGTGGGAGACGTGGTCGAGCAACTACTATGGCAACGGGCTCGTGAACGCCTCGGCGGCCATCAGCTCCTTCGCCGAGCCAGCGGGCAGCCGTCGCGCAGCGAGTCACTACCAGCTCGATCTGAACTACACGCAGAACTTCAAGATCGGCTCGCTGCCGACCCTGAAACTCCGTGCCGACGTGTTCAACGTGCTGGATCGACAGACTGGCTACAACATCCAGCAGGTCGAGTTCGCGGCCAATTACGGTCAGCCGCGCAGCTACTTCCTGCCGCGTCGCGTGCAGTTGTCGCTGAGGATGGACTTCTGAGTCGATTCGACGGGTTCTTCGTTGCGGTCGTTGCGCTGCTGCTGTCCTCGTGGGCGGCAGCAGCGCAGACGCCGCCCCCGCCTCCGACCACTGCCGAGATACCGCTCGCCGCTCGAGTCGCGGCCCTGACCGAGGGCTTTCGCGGCAGTGTGGCACTCTATGCGCGTAATCTCGATACGGGCAGCGAGTTCGGCCTGCGCGCCGATGTGCCCGTGCGCACGGCCAGCACGATCAAATTACCTATCGCCTGCACCGTCGCGATGCTGGTCCGGCAGGGAAAGGTATCGTGGGAGGAGCCTTTGTTGCTGCGTGAGCAGGACAAGGTGTCGGGTTCCGGAGTGGCTGCAGATCTCTCGGCGGGCAAGGCGCTGTCAGTGCGCGATGCGACCATGCTGATGATCACCGTGAGTGACAACACCACGACCAACCTGATCCTCGATCGCATCTCAGCGGATGCCGTCAACGATTACATGGACGAATTAGGTCTGCCGGCGACACGCTCGATGCGCAAGGTGCGCGGCGATGGTACGCAATTGAAGCCCGCTGAGGGTTGGAGTCGAGCAGGGATGCTCGAGTCCAACAAGCGGTTCGGCATCGGCTCATCCACACCGCGTGAAATGGTGACCCTGCTCGCCATGCTCGAGCAGGGAAAGGTGGTCGATGCGGAATCCTCGCGCATCGTGCTCGACATGCTGGAGCGGCAAAAGCACAAGGACGGTATCGGTCGGCGGATGGGCGACGCGCGGGTGCGCAGCAAGTCGGGCGGGCTCGATGCCTTGCGCAGTGACGTAGGCATCGTTCATACGCCGCATGGTCGGGTGGCGCTCGCCATCACGGTGGACGACATGCCGAAGATCGACTACTCGCCGGACAACCCAGGTCTGCGACTCATTGCCGATCTGGCTGAAGTGCTGGTCGGTTCACTGCGCTGACCGAGGCCGCCAGCATCCCCTGGGCGCTCCAGTAGAGCACCATCAGCACGATCTGCGTCGTCATCGATTCCTCGATGAAACGATTGCGAGCCACGAGGACGTCACTTAGCGCAAAAGTCACCGCGCCCAGTGCGCTCCACTGCGCGACACCGGGCGCGAGCTCACGGCGCCCAAGCTGTGCCAGGGCGCGCCACATCATGCTGCAGATGACGATCACGTAGGCCAGCACGGCGTACCGCAACTCGCCCAGATGCGGCTGCAGCGTGACGAAGACGATGACACCGAAAGCCGTGACGGGCACTGCCCAGCCGAGGGCCGGCGCGCGGGTGCGCAGCACGAATGCAGTCAGATACAGCAGGTGCGCGAGCAGGAATGCGAGTAGCCCGAATACGAACGCATCGAAAGGCAGCGACAACAGCAGATCACCGAGCGCGGAGAAACCGAGACCCGCGGCAATCCATTTTGCGTCGCGTCCGGGTTGCATCCCCGCCCAGAGGGCGAGTGCCAGCACCGGTATGGGCTTGGCGAGCCATTGCAGCAGCGGCGTATCGATAACCACGGCGCTGAAAAACACGGCGGCCGCAGCGAGTCCCACGATTGCCAGCAGACGCGACCTCATGCGTCGCTCGCCGGGACGACCCAACTAAAACAGACCCGGCATCTCACGCTGCGCCACCGTTGGCTGGTCAGGTACCAGCGGTTCCAGATCCAGCGCGTCGGTGTCCGGCAATACGGCGGCTGCAGCCTGCTTGCGTCCCGTCAGCGTGGCGACACCGGAACTCACCGAGATGGCGGTGCAGGATTTGCCGGCGAGGTAGTCGATCGCTTGCCGGATCGACGCTTCGCTGGCGTTGCCGAGCGGTTGCGTGACGTCGTCCGCCGCGCGACAACTCGCCTTGACGGCCTCCGCCAGTCCGTTGAAGTAGGCGTCCGAGTTGGCCGAATTGCGTGTCGTAAAGGCGAGCACACGCAGTCGATCGTCGCAGCTAGCCCGATCGCGCGCGATCTGACCGACCGGCTTGCCGAAAGTGTTGTCGCCGATCAGCGCCAGGTTGGCATTGAAGTACGGAATGAAACCGTTGATCACGAGCTCGCTCGCCGAGGCGGTCGAGCGTGTGCCGATGAACGCCAACTTCGTCGGCGAGACCGCTTCGGGCTGGGCGGCAAAATACTTGATCGAGTTTTCCACCGACTTCTCCGGTCGGAAAGTCAGCTGCGAGAAGATCTGGCCTGACGATCGATTTCCGCCAAGCAGATCACCCATCAGTTCCCCGGTGGAGACGAGACCGCCGCCGTTATAGCGGAAATCGACGATGACCTCGGTGACGCCTGCATTGCGCAGTTTCAGGAACTCTTCGCGCAGCCGAGCATTCGCCGAGGAAATGAAGGTGCGCAGGTTGATGTAGCCCACCTTCTTGGTGCCATCCTGCAGGATCACGCCACCGTAGCGCGGCGAGACGGGCTCGATGCTGTAATCGGCCTTAGCAATCGTCAGATCGCGGGTGCCCGAGGGTCCCGAGACGCGCAGTACGCGCGTCGTGCCCGCGGTGTTCGGTCCAAGAGCGTTGGTGACGCCGCTTGCGCCCTCGGCGGCGATGATGTCGGACACGGAGCGGATGTTCGCGGTGGTCGTGCCGACGCCGAGCAGTTCGTCGCGCCGATCGATACCGGCCGTGAGCGCTGGCGCATTTTCGAAAGCTTCGGTGATGAACACGCGCCGCGCCGCGGTATCGCTGAAGAGGCGAATGCCAAAGCCCGCGGTGGCGCCTGAGTTGAAGAACGCATTCTCTTCGGCGATCGAGGTGATGTAGGTGAAATTGCGATCTTTGCCCTGGGCGCGCGCGGTGGCCGTCATGAAGCTGATCAGCGCGTCGACGGTGGCATAGTCATCGACGTTGACGGTGGCGGGTAGCGTCTCCGGATACAGATACCACTCGCGCAACTGCTGGACGACCCAATTCTTGCGATCGGTCGCCGAACACGAGGTGGTTGGAGCCGTGGGTGTGACGCTGGCGCCTGACGAGGCGGCGCCGCTGCCCACTGCGTTGCGTGCAGTGACGGTGCAGTTGTAGCTCACGCCATTGGTGAGCCCGGTCACGGTGAGTGGACTGCCCGTGCCCGTCGCGGTACGGCTCGCTCCGCTCGCCGCGCAGGTGGCAGTGTAATCGAGGATGGCCGAGGACCCATTGCTGAGCGGCGCGGTGAAACTCACCGTCGCCGTTCCGTTGCCCGCTGCCACCACGATGTTGGTGGGCGCACCGGGCGCAGAACTCGTCGAGCCGCCACCGGAAGAACCGCCACCACCACCACCGCCACCACCGCAGGCAACGAGCAGAAAAGCGACGCAGAATGCAGCCAGCGGACCGCGCAAAGTCGTCATCATGGTCAATCCTTGATCAAAGAATTTCGAATTGCAGCTGGCGTTCCGACAAACGACCCACACCATCCTCGATGGCGATGATCAGTGTGTGCCTGCCCTTGGGCAGCGCCGCTTTCTGCACCTCGAAACCCTGCTCGGTCACGGCCGACGAGCTGGTGATGCGCGTCGTGATGTCGATGCGCAAGGAGCCGTACTTAACCTTGAACGTCTCCGGCCGAATCGTCGTTCCCGCTTCGGGTTCGAAGCGTAGC
>Ga0102913_1000335_pt1 | contig 13744 bp, 8 predicted proteins | sample Colrivmet1560A02_FD_78197 | JGI IMG/M metagenome (GOLD analysis project Ga0102913, IMG submission 78197) | Estuarine microbial communities from the Columbia River estuary - metaG 1560A-02 | ecosystem: Environmental > Aquatic > Marine > Intertidal zone > Estuary | place: USA: Columbia River... | reverse complement strand
TAAAAAGGTTTAAAGGGGGTTTTTTGGTTAACCTTTTTTAAAAAGGTTTAAAGGGGGTTTTTTGGTTAACCTTTTTTTTAAAAAGGGTTAGCTTTACCGAAGCGTTTCATTCTTTTAGCAATAGTACTATATAAAGATTTTTTAAAATTTTTAATAATTTCAGAAACAAGACCTACATATTCTGTTCTATTCCATGTAGATTTGGTTCTGATTTTTGATTCTAATTCAATAATAATTTGATATAAACTATTTTTGTCTAATCGTTTTAAAACACGATTATTGATTTCATTATTAATATCTGACCATTTTTCATTTTCTAATGTTTCAGTAGATAAATTATCATTAAATTCTAATATAGAAATTTTATAATCAATTTCTGATACTTTTTCAGATAAATTGTAAATATAACCTTTGTGAATTTTTTTATATCTTTTTATTAATTGAAAATTTGTTTCTGCGTCATTAATTTCATATGTTATATCTTGTTGCTTGTCAGCATCGCTTGCTTCATTTTTGGCTTTAATATCTGTTTTGATCCAATTTTTAACCCAATCTCGAATAATTGTTTGATTTGGACAATAAAACATATTCAAGATTTGATCATTTTCACCTTCTCTTGACGATTGTTTTAAAATAATATGCATTTTTGCCTTTATTTACTATTTGTAAAGAAAATAAATTTAATGTAAAAATATATTCGTTTCAGTTTAAAGATATAATTATATATTTTTAATATATGGAAAATATTAAAACGGTAAAAATAACAAATTTAGTTTATATTCACATTGGTTCTGAATTACCTGATTATATATATGATAGTATTTATCAAACACTTTTAATTAATGACTATAAAACAAAAATTTATGTTATATTGGATGATAATATAGTTGAAAATTTTAACAAGACTGTGAGTAAATTTAATCACGATTTGTATACAAATAATGATGTATATTATGAAAATGTTTTAAATGTGATTCCTATATCATTATTAGATAATAGAATGGATCGATCTGGTTCTTTTAATAATTATAAAAGGATGATAACAGAACGTTTTCCTAGTGTATCTGAATTTAGAGGTGGTTTTTGGATATCGACTACTGCTAGATTTTATTATATATCAGCATTAATGGAAATGTTTAGTTTACAAAATGTTTTTCACATTGAAAATGATATAATGTTGTATAAATCAACACAAGATCTTTATAAATACATATGTGAATATTTTAAAATGGAATCCATTTCTAAAATTTGTATGGTTCAAGATTCTATAAAAAGGGTAGTTCCTTCTATCTTATTTTTTCCAAATGACACTTGTATTGATAATTTGACACAATATATTACAGTTGAATTAAATACAAGTCAAAATTTTATAAATGATATGGATATATTGGGATCTTATGAAGATAAATTACAATTACCATTTGTTCCAGAACAATTGGATAGACTTAACGACACCGTCGTTAAAAGTACATTGTTTGATGGAGCTGCTATTGGTCAATATTTAGGAGGAGTTGATTATAAAAATTTAAATGATTCATCTAATCCATTGACAAAACTAGACAATCCATCTCGTGGATTTGTAAATGAAACTTCATTAATGAAACCAGACAATTATACATTTCTTACTGAAAATGTTGAATTGGATCATTTGAAAATTGCAGTAAAAGTACCGACTTTACAATCCTTAGGGTCTTTAGGACCCATCAAACAAAGTTTGATTGCAAATTTACATATTCATAGTAAACAGTTGTATCAATTTTCAAGTATTTTTGATATTAAGTATGGTGATATTATTACAGGGGATAGAATATTGGGATTATGTGATTTTGTTATATTAACAAGAGATATTTATAATTTTCACAGAGATATTGATAAATATGCAAAAGATGTGATTATAATACGTGATTTTTTAAATGTTAACATTGACTTGTTAAATGAATATTTTAAAGGTCATTGTGAGAAAAAAGGTGTTGATACTGTAAAGTTATTTGTATATACTCATATTTTAGACGCGTTTCAAAAGTACATTTTCCCACATTTGGATAACTCAATTCATTATATTTTATATGTTCATAATTCAGATCACGTTTTTGATAATAGATATAATACTTTAATCCATTCACATAATGTTAAACACATTTATGCTCAAAATATAAATTGTGATAATTATGACAAATTATCATTGTTACCAATAGGTATAGCAAATTCAATGTGGCCTCACGGTGACTTGGTTACATTTTATACAGTTATGGCCGAAACATATAAATTTAAAAAAACGCGTTCTATTTATGTGAATATAAATCCAAACACCTACGCGTACAGACGTGAAGTTTTAGAAAGTATTAATCGTTATGGTGATTTAAAAATGTCTAATAGTAAACCTTATGTTGAATATTTGCGAGAATTAGCTAATAATAGATTTTGTTTGTGTATTCGTGGTAATGGAATTGATACTCATAGATTATGGGAAAGTTTGTATTTAGGTGTAATTCCTGTAATAATTAATAATAAAAATACAAATATGAAGTGTCACGTGGAATATTTAAAAGATAATGGTTTACCATATTATGAAATAAAGGATGATAACTTGGATGATATATTTAAAAAATACACATCTAGTTATTTTGACGAGGTTCTTTATAAAAAAATTATAAGTTCAAGTATTTTTAATATAGAATCTTTAAAATTAAAGTTTTATAAATAATTTGTATATTTTGCACAAATTGATCATCGTGTAGTTTTCTGTCTTGTTTTGTAGATGTTGTTTTTAGATGTATTATAAGGAAAATGGGAAATGGGAAATGGGAAATGGGAAATGGGAAATGGGAAATGGGAAATTGAAAAATAATTTGGGAAAAAATAAAATGTTCACGTGCTAACTATCGTTAGAAAGTGATAATAAAAATATTATTATGATTTAAGAGTTAGATTATTTGTAATCTAAAATGGAACCTGGATTTGGACAAAATTTAGAAGGATTTCTGATTAAAGGAAATTTGTCCCTTGCTCCTTCTGCAAATCCGTCTCAGCAAGGTGATGGATCTATTGAGGGGTCGGGGACTTTATTTTTTGATATTATTAAAGAGTATAATATAAATAATGGTGTGAATATACAAGATGTTACTTTTCAAAATGGTATATTAAGTATACCTTATACTACACCAAGTACAAGTTTAACAACAGCGAGTGTGATTATAGATGGTGGTTTATTGATAAAACATACACTGAATTCATCAAGTGTGACTTCTGGTGGTGCTTTAACTATAGCTGGTGGTGCAAGTATATCAAAAAATGTAAATATAGGTGGTAGTGTAAATGTGAATAATAATAGTATTAGAAATGTTGCATATCCGATTCTTGGTACAGATGCTGTAAATAAGGATTATGTAGATACAGTGGCTACAAAATTATCTGGTAATTTTACTACAGGTCAAGTTATTTTTGCAGATTCGAATGGTGATGCAATACGTGGTTATGATTTCTTTACTACAGATACTCAAAGTTTGAATTTATCTATACCATTTTTAATATCGAATTCAAATGATGCTAGTGAATTAATACCTTCATTACAAGTATTAGGTGGTGTGAATATTAAAAAGGATACTATACTTGAAGGTTTAGTTGATGTTTCAGGTAATTCTATAATAAATGTAGCAGATCCAGTAAATAATTATGATGCAGTAAATAAAGAGTATGTTGATACTTTAATTGGTACTTTAAGTAATATAACAGGAAATTTTACAGCTGGTCAATTAATTGTAGCAGATACATCTGGTAGTAGTATTAGAGGTTATGAAAATTTAATATATGATGGTGTTACATTATCATTATTTAGTACTAGTAATAATAGTTTTGTATGTTATGGTGGTATTTCTATAAGTAAAAGTGTTTTTATAGGTGAATTATTAGATGTAAATAATAATAGGATTTTAAATGTAGCTGATCCTATAAATGATTCTGATGGTGCAAATAAAGAATACGTGGATAGGTACTTTGGTAATTTTACATCTGGTCAGTTGATTATAAGTAATACATCTGGGAATGCAATAACTGGGTATGATAATTTGACATTTAGTGGTGACGGTACATCAGGTACATTAGGGTTGAATTCTTATACGAATATATATATAGAGAATAGTACAAATGCTTCTGGATTAGGTTCAGGTGGTACTTTAACTTCTTTAGGTGGTGCTAGTTTTAGTAAAGATGTTTATATAGGAGGTATATTAGATGTTAATCTTCAAAATATTAAAAATGTAGCAGATCCTGTCGATGATTACGATGCTGTAAATAAGCGTTATTTAGATGATTTAATGGAAGATTGTTGTAATGGTGGAGGTGGAGGAGGTGGTATTTCTACAAATATTTTTAATTTAAGTAATAATGTATTAGTTCCTGCTGATATACCAATTTTTTATTATGATGAATCTATTTTAGCTTTTACGGCTAATGTATATGTGCAATATAATAATGTAGCAACTGCTTTATATACGATTCGTGGTATACATTGTGATAATAATTGGAGTATTACAACAAGTTATATAGGTACACCTTTAGGTATTAAATTTCACATAAGATCTAATTCTGGTCAAGGACTTTTACAATATACAAATACAAATACAACTGGTTTTGCATCTATAAGATTTTCCACAACATCAAATATAGATATAGATCCTAGTAGTAGTCAATTAAATATAGATTTACTTGGTAATATTATAACATTTACAGATATATCTATATTATCTTATCCATTTACATCGGTAGATGGTGTTAAGTTGATGTTATTTGTTTCTAGTATTACTGATGATCAATGTGGTTTATTTTTTATAAATTCTGTTTATACTAGTGGTAAATGGGATTGGAATATACATAATATAGGAGATATTGTAGGTGTAGATTTTCAGGTAAGTAATAGTGGTGTCATTCAATATAAGAATAGTAATTCTGCAAGTGATTATGTAGTTAGAGTAGTGCAAAATTCTTTTTTGACTTCAACGACTCGTATTATATTAGATGCAAATACTAGTGTAATTACAAATATAGATACAGATGATTTAACATTTCAAAATGTTACTAATTTTCAGTTATCGTTAGTAGCAAATGATAATACAACTGGTCAATCGGCATTATATGAAATAGCTGGTGTTTTGGATGGAACTATTTGGAGATTAAATTCGAGATATATAGGTGATGATTTAAAAGTAAAATTTTACGTAAATACAATTAGTGGAAATACTGGTATTTTACAATATACAAACAATTCGATTAATGATGTGAATATTCGATATACAAAGAATATTCAAAATTTATTTGAACCGTTAACAGTAACATTGGGTGGTACAGGACATTCTAGATTTAATCCGTATGCTGTATTAAGGGGTAATGGGACAAATCCTATTATAGGAACTGATGATTTTATTTACAAAGACTATATATTAACATTAGGGGGGAGTTCATCAATATTATTAAATAATACTACAACGGCGACGAGTTTAACAAATGGTGGTACTTTAACTTCTTATGGTGGTGCAAGTTTTGGAAAAGATGTTTTTATTGGTGGTGAATTGGATGTTAATATAAAAAATATTAGAAATGTAGCAGATCCAGTTCTTGATTTGGATGCAGTAAATAAAATATATGTAGATACAGCTATTGATAATTTAGATTTAAACAATAATGAAAATATTGTAGAGCAGAATTTATTTTTAAATAACAATGTATCGGTACCAACAGATGTACCTGGTTTATATTTTTCGAATGATACAGTAAGAGCATTTATAACAAATATTTATGTAGAAACAAGTAATAATATATCAGCGTTGTATACAATTCGTGGTATTAATTGTAATACATATTGGTTACTGACATCTTCATTAATAGGTAATTCATGTGGTGTTGATTTTTATATAAGACAAGATGCTAATAATGGCTATGTTCAATATACTAATCAGAATATAGTGGGTACTACTCTTGTTAAATTTACTACAAATTCGTTAGTTTATAAAGATGCTACTAGTTCTCAGATAAATTATTCGTTATTATCAAATCAATCTACATTTGCAGAAATAACACCGCTAACTTTTTCAAATAGTATTTTGGATTCTGTAAAATTATTAATTTATGTTTCAAGTGAAACTGATAGTCGTTATGGTTTAGTTTTGGCAAATTGTGTGTTAAAAAATGGTATTTGGGATATTAATAATCATAGTATTGGTAATACAAATGGAATTAGATTTAGAATTCGTTCTGATATAAATAGTAGTGTTATAGAATATATTAATACAAATACGTCTAATGATTATACTATACGTGTAACGAATATCAATATATCATCGGATTTGGATGTAGTTACATTATCTGCCAATACACTTGTTCCAGACGAGATTAATCATTCTGGATTGCAAATACCTATTAATGCGTATTATTTTCAAATGACTATTTATGTAACTGTACCGACTACTTTTAAATCGGCTTTGTATGAAATACAAGGAGTAGTTACTAATAATCAGTGGAATATTAATTCGAGGTATAATGGAGATTATACAGGTATAAAATTTTATATGACTACAGTTAATGGTGTGGGTTATCTTATGTATACAAATTCTAACAGTAGTGATGGGTTAATAAAATTTATAAAAGATGTACCATTAACTACATTGAAACCATTAGCAGTTACAAAGGGTGGTACGCACAGTACATATTTGAATCCGTATACTATTTTAAGAGGTAATGGTGTAAATCCTATAATTGGAACTGATGATCTGATATATCAAAATAATCAATTGTTAATAGGAGAAACAGCTACAATTGTGATCCGTAATACAAGTTCTAGTGTAAATTTAACTACAGGATCTACATTTGTAGCATATGGTGGTGTTAGTATTAACAAAGAGTTATTTATAGGTAAACAATTAGTTGTAAAAGATGTTGATGTTACACCTAATATGGAGGATATATCAGCTGAAAGAGAATTTGATGCTGGAAATAATGTTAGTATTCCAACTGATGTTTCTGGATTTGTGTTTACTTCTACGAATACAAAATCATTTTCTGCAATGGCATGTGTTAATATAAATACAGTTACGGATGAATTTGATGCACTTTATGAAATTCGTGGATTAAAGAAACGTTCTGGTTGGATTATAGATTACAAATATATAGGGGATGATATTGGTATAGATTTTAGTATTAGATCAGATGGACAAATACAATACATTAGTGATAATCAACCAGATTGGTTGTCAACAAAAATTAAATTTAGAGCGTTAACAACAACTGTTTAAAAATAAAAATATTTTTGATATTACCTTAATTATTATAATTGAATTAATTTATATTTTTTTTATTTAAATACAAGTGATTATTTAAATACAAGTTAAGAATGAGCGATTATTATAATGTATTGGGAATTTCTAAAGGTGCATCAGTTGATGAAATTAAAAGCGCGTATAAAAAATTAGCTTTAAAAAATCATCCGGATAGAGGTGGTGATAAGGATGTTTTTCAGAAAATACAACAAGCTTACGAGGTGTTATCAGATGATAAAAAAAGATCAGATTATGATAATCCAATTCGTAATAATATTTTCTCTCAAGATCCATTTTTTAATCAGTTTCATCATCAATTTAATCATTCATTTGATATTAAACCAGTAAAGAAAAATGATTATCATTATACATGTAATATAACTTTAGAAGAAGTTTTTAATGGTTGTGTTAAAAAATTAAAAGTTGAAAGAAAATATGGATGTAAAACGTGTTTTAACAAATGTAATTTTTGTAATGGTTTAGGAAGATTAACGCAAACTATACAACTTGGACCATTTAGACAAACAGTTGAAACTACGTGTAGTAGTTGTTCTGGATCTGGAAAAATGTTTACAAAAATAGAATCTTGTGTCAAATGTGACATTAGTGGTATTATTAAAGAAAATTCTATTTTTGAAATTGTAATAGATAAGGCTGTAGAAAATGGTAAATTGTTTATATTTAAAGATTGGGGTGAACAACCTATTCGAGAAAATGAAATTGCAGGATCTTTTGTCGTAACTGTAAATATTTTAAAACACGAACATTTTGAAAGGGTTGGATTGCATTTAAAATACAAAGTTGTATTGACTTTAAGAGAATCGATTGTAGGTAAAAAAATATTAGTACCACATTTTGGTGAACCTATTGATTTAAATACTAGTGGTTTTGGAGTGATAAATCCAAAAAAAGAGTATATAATATACAAAAAGGGTTTGGTAAATCAATCTGGTGACATTGGTAATTTAAGTATTCGTTTTGAAATAGAATATATAGATAGATCTTTTAATCAAGACGAATTGGTTTTATTAAATGAAACATTTGATAGAATTAATTTTTAAAAAATTGAAAAAAAAATAGTTTACCAGGGATGGATATAGTAGGGCATATATATAAATATGTTAAAAAAAATAAGCTTTTCCAAGAATTATTCTTTCAAACTTGACAAAGAAACATTTTTTAAAACAAAAAAAATAAACTATACGCCAAAAACAAAAAAAATAAACTATACGCCAAAAACAAAAAAAATTATGTATTATAATAGTGATCTACAACAATATGTAGAAACAGAAGTCCCTATTTTTATGAATATTATAAAAGAATCTGAGCATTTTGAAACTCAAAGAATCTTAGCAATCGAACATAAAAAAAAAGAAATGGAAAAAACAGTCGAAGATAAAGATATTTTATTAAATAATATTTGTAATTATTATGCGGAAAATGATGAAAATAATAAAAACAATAAAAATGATACTTATGATGACTATGATTCTTATGATATTTATGATAATTATTTAGAAAATGATGTTTATGATAATTATTCAGAAAATGATGTTTATGATAATTATTCAGAAAATGATTTAGAAAATGATTTAGAAAATGATATTTGTGATGTTTCTTCTTTATATTCCAATATATCAGAAATGTCTACTGAAATGTCTACTGAAATGTCTACTGAAATGTCTGATGAAATTTCAAAAATATCGTCGGAAATATCAAAAATGTTTGTTTAAATTGTACGAATAAGCTTTTAAAAGGTAACCTACGGATCTAGACCAAAAAAAGTTTATAATGTAATTTTAAAAAGTGTAATTTTTTCTTTTTTTAAAATTTTTAAAATAACTTGATATAATAATAATATGTCTTCGGAACCAAGTGATAAGGATTTATACAAGCGTGTTAAAAAGATGGCTGATAAGAAATTTCAAGCTAAAACTGGTATATATAAATCAAGTTGGATTGTTTCTGAATATAAACGTTTAGGTGGTAAATACATTGGTAAAAAACCTAAAAATTCAGGATTAAAACGATGGTATAAAGAAGGTTGGGTTGATTTAAATAGACCTATTAAAAATCCAAATGGTAAAGTGATTGGGTATAAACCTTGTGGTAGAAAAAGTTTGCCACTTTATAAAGGTATCTTAAAAAGTCCTGGTAAAAATCAAAAATACCCACTTTGTAGACCAACAAAACGCGTTACTTTTTCTACACCTAAAACTTTTCGGGAAATAAGTAAACGCGATATTGCGTCAGCTAAAAGAGAAAAGCAAAAAATAAGACATACTGGCAATATTAAATTTGGTGGTGCTCAATTTTATGGAAAAAAGAGTGATATTATGATACCAGTACCAGAAAATGTTAAAAAAGTAGCATTGTATTCTTACAAATTAAAAGACTTGGGATTTGGTGGAGGAATAGAAACAGGATGGAAACGTGCTCGTCAATTATCTACACAAAAATTTATACCAATTGAAGATTTAAGATATATGCGAAATTGGTTTGCTAGACATATATACGCTAGTTACCCAAGTTATAAAATGTGGGTTAAAGCTGGCAAACCACTCCATGAAAAAAAATGGCATAATAAACACGGAATTATTTCATGGTATATCTGGGGTAGTGATCCTGCATTTAAATGGGTAAATTCTCAAAAAAATATCTCCTTATTAAATAAAGAATATGGAAAAAGTTACGAATCACTTAAATTAAAATAAAATTAAACATTTACCATATCATTTATTTTTTGAATAATAATAACCTTTATATCATTTATAATTTCTGGATTATTCATTAATAATGAATTAAGAAATTGTAAGTTTTTGTCTTTTGCAATGTTTTCTACATTTGTGATAATTTCGGGGTTATTGATCACTGTTTTAACACTGTCAATTAATTTTGGATTACCTTCTAATGTGGTAATAATATGGGCCATATCTGGCTTATTAATTATTAAATTTGTAGCCATTTCTATATCAGTAGATTTTATTTTAGATACACTATTTTTTAATCCTATTACTAAACTATGAAACATTCCATTCGCAGGTATAGGTAATACAGCGACAATTTCGGAAACTGCAAACAACGCATATCCTATTATAGTAGCTATATTATTTGACATTATTTTATAATATTTATTAGTATTTTTTATAAAATAATTAAACTAAATCTTTAGGTAAAAAACTGATTTATTTTTATTTAGCATAATTAAAAGAAATAATGGTTTTTACTAGGGGGCAAAAACGCAAAATTGAAGAAATAATAAATGACGATAATTTAAATGACAATAATTTAAATGACGATAATTTAAATGGTAAAAATACATTTAAATCTTCAAAGGAAGATGGTGTCTTTAATATGATAATTAAAAGGAAAAAAACATCTGAAATAAAAAATGAAACAGAAACAGAATCAGAAATTGAAACAAACGAAACAATTGATGACATTGAAAGTCAAAGTGAAAATGAAAGTCATATTAAAACTACAGCTCAAAAATTAGAAACAGTTATTAAGACATCGTTGGCTAATTTAGTTAATAAATTTTCAAAAAATGAAAAAATATCAGAAGCCCCAAAAGATGAATATGATAAATATTTAAATTATATAGATGCAATTTACGAGGGTGATTTTTTTGAAGCTGAATCAATTAATGATATAAAAAAGAAATTAAAAGATGTTTTGTCAGAAGATGATATTAAAAAACTAAATAGTCAATTACATAAAATCAAAACTATTTATAATAACCGTGTCCCGGATATAATGGATATATTAAAAATGGATATACACGAATCTCAAAAACAAAAATTATTAGAAAAAATGTATCATTTTATTAATTCTGATATTTTAAGTGCAGATTATAATTCAAATTTAAAATTTTTAATGTCTAATGTAAATTCTAATATAAATTCTGAATTAATAGAATTGGAAAAACAAATATTAGAAAAATCAAATAGTATAGAATATTCTGATAATTATAGACAAAAGATTTTAAAATCTAAAATGCCATTTGAGAATAAGATAATAGCATATAAACGTTTAGAAGTTATGGAATCTTTTGAATCAACTGATACATCAGAATATGCAAAATATAAATCTTGGATGGATATTTTATTATCAATACCTTATGAAAAACCTATAAATAATAAAATTTGTATAGAAGATAGTAAAAGATTTATAAAGTGTGTTCGGGATACTTTAGATGCTAAATTGTCATTTTTAGAAACTGCAAAAGATCAAGTTATAAATATAGTAACACAAATGGTTAGAAATCCAGATAATAATTGTTTACCAGCTATAGGATTATATGGCGATAAAGGGGTCGGTAAGTGCCTCGGGTTTAATACACCTGTTCTTATGTACGATGGTTCAATTAAAATGGTTCAAGATATTAAAATTGGAGATGTGTTGATGGGTGATGATTCAACTCCAAGAAATGTACTGTCTCTTGCTAGAGGAAAAGAAGAGATGTTTGAAATTTCTCATACATTACATAATGAATCGTATATTGTTAACAAAAGTCATATCTTAACTTTAAAAATGAGTGGTAATAAAAAGTTATTTGACAGAAAAGATAGGAATAGTTTTGTTGTAAAATGGTTTGATTGTAAAGAAATTAAACTAAAAACTAAACATTTTAATTATAGTAAGAGTAAAAAACAAGATGTTTATATTATTGCAAAAATGTTTTTTGACAATATTGGTGAGAATAAAATAGTTGATATTCCTTTAACTGATTATTTTAAATTAAACAAACAATTACAATCTTATCTACAAGGATTCAAGGTTGGTGTAGAATTTTCAGAACAAGAACTTGATTTTGATCCATATATTATTGGATTATGGTTAGGAGATGGGTCAAGTTCTAAGAGTGCAATTACAACACAAGATTCTACAATTCTTTATTATTTAGTAAATACTTTACCAAAATATAAACTACATTTATCAAAATTAAAAGATACTTATGGTTATGGTATAACTGGAACCGGAAAAATTGGTGAAAATATTTTTTTAAATACACTTAAAAATTGTAACCTTATTAATAATAAACATATTCCAAGCATTTACAAAATTAATTCAAGAGAAAATAGATTAAAATTACTTGCAGGTATATTAGATACCGATGGATCTTTACATACGAATAAGTCAGGATATGAAATAATTCAAAAAAATCCACAATTGACAAAAGATATTGTATATCTTGCAAGATCTCTAGGATTCCAATGTAAACCTAAAATGTGTAAGAAAGGTTGTTATTACAAAGGAGAATATAAAGAAGGAGAATATACAAGAATATCTATTTATGGTAATGGTATAGAAGAAATTCCAGTATTATGTCCAAGAAAAAAAGCAAATCCAAGACGACAAATTAAAGATCCGTTAGTAACTGCAATTAATATTACTCCAAAAGGAGTAGATGATTATTATGGTTTTGTTATTGATGGAAATCATCGTTTTATGCTTGGTAATTTTATAGTAACTCATAATACTGCGTTTGTAAAAAGTATATCAGAGGCGTTAGGAAGACCATATAGAACAATTTCATTAGGAGGAGAATCGGATTCATCTTCATTAACTGGACACGGATTTACATATGTTGGTAGTGGTCCAGGAAGAATTATAGAAATTTTAAGAGAAACAAAATGTACTAATCCTATTATTTTATTTGATGAATTAGACAAAGTTTCTGAGACATATCGTGGAAAAGAAATTATTGGTAATTTGATTCATTTAACAGATTCTACTAGTAATGATAAATATAATTACGATAAATATTTTGCTGGGTTAGAATTTGATTTGTCTAAAGTTTTGTTTATATTTACGTATAACGATGAAACGAAAGTGGATCCTATTTTAGCTGATAGATTATTTAAAATTCGGGTAAATAATTATTCAGTTGCTGAAAAATTAGAAATTGCTAAAACTCATTTGATAAAAACAATTTTATCGGAATATAATTATAAAATAGAATTTGAAGATGATGCTATTCATTATATAGTAGAATCTTCACGCTCAGATCAGGGTATGAGAGATGTTAAACGAAAATTTGAAGTTATTATTTCAAGAGTTAATACGTTATTATTAACGGATCCAGAACAGGATATTGTTAGATTAAAATATAAGATTTTATATAATTATTATAAAACAACATCTGATAAAATTCTTATTTTAAAAGATCACGTAGATATATTTTTAGAAGATAGTATTATTAAAAAGGCAGATAATGGTCCACCTCCAGGGATGTACGTGTAATTATTTAAATCAAGGTAGTTTTGATTTAAATTAATTTAGATCTAATATTTTTTTAGAATCGTAATGTACCGATACATCAACGTTACACATCATTACATAAAAATATAATTTTTGTGTGAAAATATATAGATTTAGTACATTACTCACTATATATTAAACGAGCACACTCATATCTGAGCCGGCTGTATCTT
>Ga0102913_1000333_pt1 | contig 13750 bp, 8 predicted proteins | sample Colrivmet1560A02_FD_78197 | JGI IMG/M metagenome (GOLD analysis project Ga0102913, IMG submission 78197) | Estuarine microbial communities from the Columbia River estuary - metaG 1560A-02 | ecosystem: Environmental > Aquatic > Marine > Intertidal zone > Estuary | place: USA: Columbia River... | reverse complement strand
CCGCTCGGGGACCGGCATCCTGGCCGGACTTGCGAACATGCCCCTCAGCGGTATCGACCCGCGCATCACCCAGATGCGCGAACTTCCCTTCCTGACGAACACCGGACTCGGGCTGACGGAAACCTCCCCGCCGACGCGCGCCAAGCGCCTGTTCACCGAAGCGAGCCTCTGGTCGCGCGGTGTGAACTGCGACTCCCTCTGGGGCGGTCTCAAAGTCGACCTCTCGTTGGCGTTCGAGAAGACGGACGCCGAATGGAAGTTATCCGAGTTTAGCGAAGGCTCCGCCCCCAAGGATTCTGCTGGCGCGCAGCTCTCCGGCGTCACCTACACCTTCCACCCCAACGGAACCACTTTGCGGAGTGCCTATGCCGACGCCAAGGTAACCGTCAGGCACGACGGCGCTACCCGCAACATTGCCCCGGTCTATTCCTTCTCGAACAACGGCGGCACGACGCGCGGTCCGACCTGGGAATCCCTACGTAGCTACCACCGACTGTACAAAGAACTCAATTGGTTCAATCCGGTGGCGCCTGAACTGAACGCCCGCGCGCATTTCCCCAACGCGGCCGCTCTCGCCGCCTCGGCCTACGGAGATCGCACCCATTACGGGCGTTTCTACAACCGTGCCGACTCGACCGGCGATTTCCTCAACGCCACCACCATCAACGGCCTTCCCCCACCCAAGCCGACCAAGGTGGCGGTCTCCCCTTACGTCTGCCGACAGATGCTCGTCTGGGGCCTCCAGGAAGGCGGCGGCCTCCTCCGACTAACCGTTTCGCCGGTGATTGTTCTGCATAATCCTTACAACGTCAGCCTGCGGCTCGCCCGCGATAGCTCCTCGGGGGAGAATTCAGCGTTACGCCTTTCATTCCGGAACTGGGACACGCTCCAACTGAAGTTCCAGAATAGTACCGAGACGTGGACACGGAGCATCGGCGAACTTGCCGCCGCTGCCGACACCTCCGTCAACTCGGTCGAAAGCTTCCGGGCTTATCTCGGTGTCGACACCGTGCTGCAACCCGGCGATCTACGGGTCTTTTCCTACGCCGCTGAAGGCTCTCCGCCGGGATTCCCGAGCACGCGTCGTTTCATGCGTCACCCGGTCACGGCGAGCGTGCCAGCCGTCCCCCTGACTGTCGAAAAGGGATTGGATACGCGGGGCGGCTTCTGGATGAACTGCACCGACGCGACCGGCAGCCCACTGACCGTGATGAATGGAATCGGCGGGGAGGCCATCACCGTGAGCCTCCAGAACAGCGGCGTCTTCGAGGCACGCGTGCTCCTGACCTCCTGGCCGGGAGACCGCCTCACGAGCCAAAACAACACCTCTCTCAGCTCAGCCTACAACACCTGTAGCGAACTGAATACCCTCATGGCCACGGATCTCAGCCGTAGCGGTGCGGCGATATCCTTGACCGTAGGCGGCACCGGACTCTACGTGCCTGACGCGTCCTCCGAGCCCAAAATCCTCGGTATCCACGATTACGGCCTCCGCTGGCCCAAGGACACGCTACCCTTCCCGGTATTCTCGCATTCAAACCCGATGGCGGCCGTCACCCGCGGCGACGCCAACGGCATGTCCAGCGCGAAGACGCCGGCTGGCTACGCCTTCACCTCGCCGAGCTACAAAATGTTGCTCCGCCCGGCCAACAACTGGAACGACGTCATCGAGACGCCAGCCGGCGACACCCGCGCCTTCGGCGGCCTCAGCGCGACCTCCGGGCTCGGCGGCGTGACCTCGGCGGTTTATACGAGCGTGCCGCTCTCGGCACCACTCTCCCTCGCCCAGTACACGCATGCGAATTTTGGAATGCGCGACCAGGAGCCTCTTTTCCAGATCGGCAACAGTTTCGCCTCACTGAGCAACAATATCGCCAGCGCCTACACCATGGACGGGGCTTGCGGGGCCGCCAGCCATGATCACTCATGGATGGCCAATTCGGCCCTCTACGACCGTTTCTTCCTCTCGGGGGTCGCCCCGATCATCAGCCGAGCGATGGTCGTTACGGAAGCAAAGTCACTGGGCACCGTGCTCGATGAATTCGCCGCCGGCACCGGTCGGCTCGCTAATCCACGCACCCGGCTCTTTCCGACGCGCGACCCGGTCACCGTCCGGGCCATGCTCGGCGACCATCGTCGCATCGCCGGGACGATCCTGACTGACGGCACTTTCAACGTGAACAGCACTTCGGTGGACGCCTGGGCGGCACTCCTGGCCACTGCTAAGCGTAACGTAATGGGTGCGGCCACCGAGCTGCTGCCTGGCACCGATAAGAACGCCCGCTTCCCCCGGGCCGTCCGCGCTGACGCCGCTGATTATAACTATAAAACCGCCTTCAACGACAAGAAGGCCTGGACCGGACTAGCAACCCTGGATGACGCGCAGATCAAGCTACTGGCGAAATCCATCGTCGAGGAGACCCGCATGCGTATTCGCTATAACCATCGCTACCAATACGGCCTACGCGCTTCACCCTATCTTGACGTCCATTACGTCATCAAGAACCGCGGCGTCGAGGTCCCCCTTCCTTACGTAAGCCTAGCCCAGTTCGTCAATCGCTTCAACTGCGGTGCCTACCCCAACCAGGTCGCTTGGCAGGGCTGCCTCCAGAACGCCATCCTGCGAGCCGACGTCGATGGTGCTAATCTCTCCAACCGTAGTTCGCCCCTGACAGCGGCGCCCGCGTACGATGCGTCGAAGCTCACAGTGAGCGCCGCAAATTCGGGCCCCGGCCTTATCCCTTATACCTTTAAGCCAGCCAATGTCGTCGCGACCGACCCCCGGACGAACAGTAGCAAGGGCCACTCGCTCCGGGCAGCGCCAACTTCGCTGATGCAATCCGATATCCTCGAAGCCGTCGGCTCATCCCTGAGTACGCGGTCCGATACCTTCGTCATCCGCTGCTACGGTGACGCCACGGACCCGCTCGATCCGTCCCGCACCTTGGCCGGTTGCTGGATCGAAGCCGTCGTGCAGCGTATCCCGGAATTCTGCGACCCCAGCCAGCCTCCCGAGACCGAGGTAGCGAAGCTCACCGACGGACAGTTACATAACCCCCTGCTCAATCAGATCAATCGCACGCTGGGCCGGCGCTTCGTGATTCTCTCCACCCGCACGCTCACGCAGAAGGACCTATGATCGCCCGCACCGCCTTCCTGCTGCCGCTCCTCGCGGCCTCTCTTTTCGCCCAGTCTACCGACAAACCAGGGGTCAGCATCCGCTTCCGGGCCCTCGCTTTCGACGACGCTATCCCGGGCGCCAGCTACCTTGAGGGCGACACGTTGCGACGACTCGATATACCGAACAACGCCTTCACCGCGGAGATCATCTACAAAGGCGCCAAGACCCTGCGCTTCATCACAATCAACGAAGAGACCCTGAATCCACAGCCCCTCTCGCCAGAGATGACGGCGGCGACCCAACGGCTCAGGCGGGCCCAGGCAGTGACCTTACAGGCCTCCCATGAACTCGCCCAAATCAGCCAATTACTGGACAGACTCAACCTGCAGACCACCGAGAGCGGCCGGAAACCGTCCGCCGGGGACGAGGCCCAAATCGACGCCCTCAACGAAAGACTCAAAGGTCTTTTAGGTATCCTTGCCTCGGCATCCAAGGAGACCGAAGAAGCCAATCTCCAGATTCTTAGGCTTGAGTCCTCGCCCCAAGAGCCGCCCAAGGATGCCCCGAAAAAGGTCGGCAAGTCACCCAAGCTAACCTCCACGCCCACGGCTGAACACACCTTCCCGAAGGACGGAATCTACCTGCTACTCTTTTCTTCCGGCGGCAACGGACATCAGATTCTGGCCATGGACGACGCCGAGGGCACCTTCCCGTACGGATCGTTTCAATTCGTCAACCTCACCGGTAAGGACCTCGAGCTACGCTACCCTGAACGCACGGTCACGCTACGAGCGAACGCGCGTACTGTCGTGAAGAATCCCGTAGCAGACCATCAATATACCGTGGCGGAAATCTACACGAAGGGCGACGACGGCTACGTGCTCGGTCATGGCTATCGTTCGCTACAGCAACCTAATGTGCGTTCGCTCGTCTTCCTGCTGCCGATTCCTGATGAACCGCACGCGATTCGAAGCAAGACTATCGAGGACCGACGTCCGACGGCAGCCGCGGCGACGAAGTAATCAGGAAGTGTAGCGCCAGTCGAGGATCTCGGCCTGGGGGATACGGCGCCCCTGCCAGCGGTTCCACTGCAGCTTGACGGCCATCTCGATCGCCTTACCGGGTTCTGGCATGCGGTCGGCCATACGCCAGGCGACGAAGTTGAGGCGGCGCCCTCCGCTGAGCGGAAGCTGATGGCGGAAATTTCCATCGCCAAACGGTGTAGGCGATCGGTCGAAGACGAAACCCTTGAAACCGAAGACCGGCTCGCCATTCCCCTCGCCGAATGGTTGCAGGAGATCGAGGTCGTCGAGCAACTGGTCGGTGACTTCGGACGGCTTGATCCAATGGGCGATATCGATGTCTCGGCCATCGGCCTGGACGACACCGGCGAGGCGCTGGGCCTCGACGGCCGCGGCGAAGCGCGCCCGGAAGGCTTCAACGTCGCTAACATTAAGCGAAACGCCCACGGCCATCGGGTGGCCACCGTAAGTCTTAAGCAGATCGGCGCAGGCACCGAGGGCTTCGACGAGATTGGTACCGGGAACGCTACGGCCGGAGCCCTTGGCGCTCTCCCCTTCCTTGCCGAGGACGATGACCGGGCGATCGAGCGCGCGGCAGATTTTGCCGGCCGCGATGCCGACGACTCCAGGATGCCAGTCGCCGTGGAGGACGTAGCCGGCGAGGTCGCCCATCGCCTTGGCCTGGGCCATGGCTTCTTCGGTGACCTTCTTATCAATCTCCTGGCGTTCGCGATTGATCGAATCCAGCTCCGCGGCGTCGCGCAGGCAGTCATCCGGATCATCGGAAAGCAGCAGGCGGAGCGGTAGCGAGGCATCGGCGAGACGTCCGCTGGCGTTGATTCGCGGACCAATGCGATAGGAGACGTCGACCGAGGTCAGCATCCCTCCCGGCTCCATACCACTGACAGCGATGAGCGCGCGTACGCCTTGGCGACGGGCTTCGCCGAGGGCCTTGAGGCCATGGGCAGCGAGAATGCGGTTCTCGCTGCGGAGTGGGACTAGGTCGGCGATCGTACCCAAGGCGGCGAGATCGAGGTAGTCCTTCACGACGATGCTCGTGCCACGTTCGTCGCCGGCCAGGCGGAGGACCTTCAGAATACCGTGGACGAGCTTGAAGACCAGTCCAGCGGTACAAAGCGTCTGCCAGGGGGCGTCCGCGGCGTCATTGACGCGCGGATTGACCAAGGTGCAGGTCACGCGGGATTCCTTGGCCACGTGGTGGTCGACCACGATGACGTCGACCCCTTCGGCGCGCAGTCGATCGACTTCCGGTTTAGAGTTCGTGCCACAATCGAGGGCGACGAAGAGTTGCGGCTTAGCTTCGGCCAGCACGCGCTCCAAGGCGGCCATCGAAAGGCCATAGCCCTCCTCCAGGCGGCGCGGGACGAAGTATTCCGGATGCGCGCCCAGACGGCGCATGAAGTGGACGAGCATCGCCGTACTCGAGACGCCATCGACGTCGTAGTCGCCCAGGATGGCGATACGCTCACCCTTGGCGGCGGCGAGGACGAGACGTTCGGCAGCTTCGCGCAGGCCGCCGACCGCGAACGGATCGGAGACATGGGCGAGCTGGGGGCGGAGATGACGCTCCGCCTCGGCCTCGTCCGTAAAAGAACGGGAGAGAACAGTGGCCAGGGGTTCGGAAACCCCCAGCGCAGCCGCGATTCGTCGGGCAAGCCCGGCGTCCGCGGCCCGGTGAGACCAGGCGGCCATGTGCGGGGTAACCCTTAGGCGTCCTTTTCGGAGCCAGCCTCCCAGGAGTAGGTGCGCGGAAGTTCCGCAGCATCGACGCCCTTACGTTCACCCTTATGCCACCAATAGAACACGGGGCTGGCGATGAAGATGGAGGAGAAGGTTCCGGTGAGCACGCCGTAGATGAAGATCTCGCCGTACAGGCGGACATCGCCAGCGCCGAAAGCCCAGAGGGCCACGGCACAGAGGAAGACCGTGGCGGAGGTCAGGATCGTACGGGAAAGCGTGCGGTTGATAGCGAAGTGGATGATATCGCGGAGCGAACGTCCCGGATTCGATTGCAGTTCTTCGCGGATACGGTCGAAGACGACGATCGTGTCGTTGATCGAGTAGCCGATAATGAGCAGGATTGCCGCGATGAGGGTCGCGTTGAACTGGCCCCCGAAGAAGACGAACAGCGCGATCGTCATCAGCACGTCGTGCAGGGTGGCCACCATCGCCGCCACGCCGAAGCCGGCTTCGAAGCGAAGGGAGACGTAGATGCCGATACCCAGTAGGGCTAGGACGACGGACCAGATGGCATGGGAACGTAGCTCGCTGCTGACGGAACCGCCGATGGCTTCCTTGGAGAGCATGAGCTTATCGACGGAGGCAGTCCGATCCTTGAGGACCTCAGGGTTCTTGGCCTGGATGGCACCAACAATGGCCGCGACGTTAGCAAACTCGCCCTTGGACTTGTCCTTGGTGAGCTCGGTCTCGATACGGAGGGTCGGTTCACCGCCGCCCACCGGGGTCTGCACGGTGACGGTGGTGTCGGCCAGACCGATAGAGGTGGCCAGTGCGGCAATCTTACCGGTGTCAACCTTGGCGCCGGGGGCGATGGCCACGAGGGCGGATTCGCCACCGCGGAAATCCTTACCGAAGGCTTCCTTACCCTTGTAGGCGAGCTCGCCGAGACCGAGGGCGATGACGACCCAAGAGGCGATGAAGGCCAAGCGGGCGAAGTTGAGGAACGGGATATCGAGGGTCGGTTTGAAGACCGGCAGACCAAAGACGCGCGTCATCACGCCGCGGGAGATGGCCAGCTCCTGCAGACCACGGCAGGTCACGAGGGACGTGAACACCGTGGTGAAGATACCGATGGTCAGCGTGATACCAAAGCCTCGGATGGGACCAGAGCCCATGAATACGAGGATGAGGGCGGTCAGCAACGTCGTCAGATTGGCGTCGATGATCGTCCAGGTGGCGCGGGCGTAACCCTCGCGCAGGGCGACGGATCGGTCCTTGCCTAAGGCGGCCTCTTCGCGGACGCGCTCAAAGATAAGGATGTTCGCATCGACGGCCATACCGAGCGTGAGCACGAGCGCGGCGACACCGGGCAACGTGATCGTGGCGCCGAAGTAGGCCAAGGCGCCGAGAATCATCACCAAGTTGAGAATCATGCCCAAGATGGCGATGAAGCCGCCCCAGACGTAGAACCCGACCATGAAGAAGATGACGAGGCCGACGGCGACGAGGGAGGCCACCACGGACTTGGCTTGGGCGTCCTTCGCGAGCGAGGGGCCGACGGAGGTCACGTCCTGGGTGATGAGCGGGAACTCGAGCGGATTGTTGAGCACGTTGGCGAGCTCAATGGCCTCTTCGCGGGAGAACGAACCGGTGATGGTCGCGCCGGTGCTACGGATGGCTTCGCGCACGGTCGGAGCAGACTGGAGCTTGCCGTCTAGGACGATGGCGAGCTGGCCAATAGAACGTGAGTTGCCTTCAGCAATCTTGGCGGTGAGGTCACCGAACTTCTTGGAGCCCTCATCGGTGAACTTCATGTCCACGTAGAAGGAGATACCGTCGTCGGAGCGACCGGAGGCGGTCTTGATGATCTTACCGGTGGCGTCGGCAGCCTTGCGGACGTAGTAACGGTTGATGGTGATCTCGCCGGAGCGGCTATCGACATCGCGGAGCGTGAGGACCTCGTAGGTCGAAATCGCGGAAGCGGCTCCCAGCATCGGGTCGACAGGCATCGGACGAAGCGAATGCTCGCGGTCGGTCTCGGACGGGCGCTCGGTGCGGTGCACCTGACGAAACTCGAGCTTCGCGGGCTTCTTCAAAGCGTCGATGACATCGGGGTTATTGGCGGCGTCTTCACCGGGGAGCTGGACCTCGAGCGAGAGGTCGCCGACGGGGCGGATTACCGGCTCGGCGACGCCGAACTGATTGACGCGCTGTTCCATGACCTGAATGGCCTGATTGACCATGTCAGCGGCGGAGACGTTGGACTTATCGCCGGCACCCTTCTCGCCAGACTCGGCACCAGTCGGGTCGACCTTCAGCGTGAAGGACACCCCACCCTGCAGGTCGAGGCCAAGCTTGAGTCGTCCCTGAGAGGAAACCAGGAGCTGCTTGAGGACAATGCCGTTGCGCTTAGTCTGATCGGGCTCGCGCACAATCTGGTCTTCAGTGAAGAAGAACGGACGGAAGTCGACTGGAGCGGCGCGGCCGCGGCCTTCGCCGATGTCACGGAGAGCTTGGAAGTAGGAGACTGACTTCTTGTCGGCGGCGACGGCAGCGTCCTTGTAATGCTTAACGCGCTCGAGGGCTTCCGTGTGCAGCTTTTCAAATTCGGGCTTCTGCGCGATGACCTGCGCGGGCACGAACTGATCGAGAGGGATTGGAGTAATCGGGTGGAACTCGAACCAGGCGACAGCCAGGGCGACGAGCGAAACCGCGATCTTCCAGAACCAGGTCCTGGATGTCATTGTGTCAGGGTCGGATTAGGGGTGAACGACCTCAGGCCTGGACGATGGCGTCGGCGTCCTTGCCCATGATGGCGGACTTGTGGACGACCAGACGGCCGGAATCGAGCTCGAGAGTGATACGGTCATCCTTGATGGAGACCACGCGGCCGTAAATGCCACCGGCAGCTAGGACCTTATCGCCCACGGCGAGATCGGACTGGAGCTTTTCGAGCTCCTTCTGGCGCTTGCGCTGGGGAGCGAAGAGCAGGAAGTACATGCCCACGAAAAGCAGGGCGTACATAGCCAGGATGGTCCAGCCACCGCTTTGCTGTTCGGCGGCCTGTGCAAGACCTTGATTGATAACAGTTTGGATGATATTCATTGTTCTTATTGTTTGGAAAGCGGGGAAAGGGAACGTCTGGAGATGTGATTTAAGGGCAAAAAAGCAAGCCCCGGCGCGTCCCGATTGGCTTTGATTACCCCCTAGGACCTGACAGTGTGAATAACTCTCCATGAGCCAGCCCGCCCAGGAGCCTATCGAAGGCTCCGCCCCCGTCAAACCCCTCACCATGGCGGCCACCATCGCCGCGCTGGGAGTGGTCTTCGGAGACATCGGGACCAGCCCGCTCTACGCCTTCAAAGAATGCCTGCGGGTCAAGGACGCCGATTCTAACATCTTGGGCACTTCCCAAGTTGTCCCGATTCTGTCCCTGATCATCTGGTCGCTGATCTTCGTGGTGATGGTGAAATATGTGCTCTTGGTCATGGAAGCCAATGAGGACGGCGAAGGGGGCATCATGACCCTCGTCTCCCTCGCCTCCGCCAAGGATAAGGAGAAGACCAAGCGGAAGCACCGGAGCTTCCTCGTCCTCCTCGGCGTCTTCGGCGCCGCCCTGCTCTATGGGGATGGTGTCATCACCCCGGCCATCTCGGTCGTATCCGCGCTAGAAGGCGTCAAGGAAGCCAATGAACGCCTGCACGGCCCTCTCTCCGCCGGCTTCCTAAAATACTTCATCCCGACCGCCGCGGTCCTGATTCTCGTCGGCATCTTCTGGCTCCAGAAAATCGGTACCGGGCGCGTCGGCATGTATTTCGGCCCGATCACCATGGTGTGGTTCGCCGTGATCGGTGGGCTCGGTATCCTCTCGCTGGTGCTCAACCATGAGGTTCTGGGGCAAATCATGTGGGCCTTCAACCCACTCGAAGGGCTGGGCCTACTTATTACCCACCCCGGCCTAGGTATTTTAATCCTCGGTGCGGTCTTCCTCTCCGTGACGGGGGCCGAAGCGCTGTACGCAGATATGGGCCACTTCGGCCAGAAGCCTATCCGCGCGGCCTGGTGCTTCATCGTCTTCCCCGCCCTCATCCTGAACTACCTCGGTCAGGGCGCTTGGGCTCTCGCCCACCCTGCCGAACTCTTGGTGCCCGGCTTCAACCCTTTCTTCAATATGGCGCCGAACTGGGCCCAGATTCCGCTGGTCGTCATTGCGACCCTCGCCGCGATCATCGCCTCACAGGCCCTCATCGCCGGCGCGTTCTCGATCACCATGCAGGCGATTCAGCTGAACTACTTGCCCCGCATGCGCATCGAGCGCACGTCCGACCAAGAATCAGGCCAGGTCTACGTTCCGATCATCAACTGGCTACTCATGACCGGCTCGATTTACTTGGTCCTTCATTACGAGACCTCCGAGAACCTCGCGAGTGCTTACGGTATCGCGGTGAGCCTCACGATGCTGGTGACCACGATCCTGTTTGGACAGTATCTCCGCCATAAGCTGAACATCCGTTCGGCCGGCGCCTACGCTCTGCTCACCCCCTTCATTCTCTTGGAGGTGCTCTTCGTCCTAGGTAATTCCCATAAGATTCTGCCCAACGGCTGGATGCCGCTACTCATCGGTATCATCGTCTATTACCTGATGGCCGTATGGAATAAGGGGCGCATCGCGATGAAGCAGAAACTGAGCGAAGGCGAGGCGACCGGCGACTTCGAGAACTTCCTCGATAGCGTCGAAGACCGATTCGTCGCGGGCAAGTTCGCGCGCGTGAAGGGCACGGCGATCTATCTCGCTGGCTCAACCAAGGCCGTACCGATGGCCTTAGCCCACAACCTTAAGCATAACCGTGCACTCCACGACCATATCATCGTCATCACGCTAAAGGTCGACGAGGACCGCGCCATCGTGCCGATGTCGGACCGCGTGAGTTTCAACACCCGCGGACCAAAGTTCTGTAAAATCGATAGCCATGAGGAGTTCCCCTCCGTCCTCAGCGTCACGGGTACGTTCGGCTTCCGCGAGAAGCAGGACGTCTTCCCCGTGCTGGATGCAGCTTACCAGGAAATGGGCATCACGCCTAATCCGCTCGAGGTGACCTACTTCCTCAGCCGCGAGACGATTGTCCGCGCGACGACGGGCTTCTCGCTCAACGCCGTCCAAGAAAAGCTCTTCGAAGTACTCAACCGTAATTCCCTTTCGGCGACGGCCTACTTCAACCTGCCGCCCGGCCGCGTGGTCGAGTTGGGCATGCAGGTCGAGCTCTGAGGCCCGCGCTCAACGAGGCGACTCGACCTTGAAGACGAACGCCTGCTTACACGGGTGGTTCTCTTCGTCGACCATCTCGCGCGGCGTCGTGATGACGCACACGGCGCCGAGCTGTTCCCAAGGCAGAAGATCAGACCAACCGAGCAGCATGATCTTCGATCCGGGCGCCGGACGGAGCACGCGTGAACGTACCTGTGGACCGGGCCAGCCGTAAGAAATGAGATAAGTTGAGCGGCCGTCGGCGGAACGAGTGAAGCGAAAGGAGCCTTCGACAGGCGTCGCGCCGGGACGAACCCCCACGACGGACTCGCCGTTCACATCGAGCCACTCCTCGACATAGACAAACTGCTTGATGGTTTCCTCGTCGACGGGGTTGACGTTCTGATACTGATCCGAGCTCGCATGGCCGGCGACGGCGTCTTCGATAAGGTGCGTTAAGGCCTCCTCCGGGGAACGCGGGGACGACGAGGCGCAACCAGCGAGGGCGAGGGCGAGGCAAAGGGCTGCGAGGAGTCGGGCAGCCATAACGTCGGGCTTACTTAGCAGCCTTGCTCTTGGCGATCAGGTCGTAGAACCGATCGAAGAGCACATCCGCATCGTTCGGGCCAGGGCCGGCTTCCGGGTGATACTGGACGGAGAAGACCGGCTTATCCTTGAGACGCAGGCCGGAGACAGTGTCGTCGTTCATGTTCACCTCAGTGACGATGGCGCCGCAGCGCTCTAGGTCCTCGCGCTTCGAGGCGAAGCCGTGGTTCTGGGCGGTGATGGCCACGCGGTCCTCTTCGGTGTTCTTGACGGGCTGGTTACCGCCGCGGTGGCCGAACTTCAGCTTGTAGGTCGAAGCGCCGATGGCGTGCGTGATGATCTGGTGACCGAGGCAGATGCCGAAGACCGGGTAGGTCTTGATGAGGTCGGCCACGGCTTCGTGGGCGTACTTCAGGGCGGCGGGATCGCCCGGGCCGTTGGAAAGGAACACGCCATCGGGATTGAAGGCGCGGATCTCGGCGGCGGGCGTGCGGGCCGGGAAGACATGAACGTCGAAGCCAGAGGCAACGAGGCGGCGGAAGATCGAGGTCTTGGCGCCAAAGTCGTAGGCGGCGATGCGGTACTTCTTGGCGCGGGCCTTGGGCTTATTGAGGTGCGTACCCGGGACGGTGAAGGCCTCGCAATCACCGGCGGTGGCGTTGTAGTGGTAAGGCGCCTTGCAGGTGACGTCCTTGACGAAGTCAGCGCCGACGGTGCCGGTCCAGGCGCGGGCGCGCTTGAGGGCTTCTTCATCGGTGATGCCTTCAGTGGAGAGGCAGGCCTTCATGACGCCAGCGGAGCGCAGCTTCTTCGTGAGCGAACGGGTGTCGACGCCGTCGATGCCAGGGATGCCGTACTTCGCGAGCCAGGTACTCAGGTCATTGGTGGCGCGCCAGTTGGAGACGATGGGCGAAAGGTCGCGCACGACGAAACCGGCGACATGTGGGCGGGCGGATTCGAGGTCATCTTCGTTAACGCCGTAGTTGCCAATCTGCGGGGTCGTCATGGTGACGATCTGGCCGAAGTAGGAAGGGTCGGTGAGGATTTCCTGGTAACCGGTCATGCTCGTGTTGAACACGACTTCGCCGCAAAGGGTGGCCGAAGCTCCGAACGCCCTGCCCCGAAGAATGGTTCCATCTTCAAGAGCGAGCACGGCAGGTCGGTTCATGAGGTCGTTTTGAATGAGGGTTCAGCCCCCGAGTGAAGCAAAAAAAGTTCCCATTCGAAGATAGTCTCAAACCCGAGGTCGGACCTGAGACCAACCAGCATCGCTGACCTGCTCAGAAACCCTTGGAGACATCGCCGCCCAGAGGCGCCGGCGGGCGGGCCCGAGCGTCCAAACTGTCGGCCGAATAGGGCTTATGGACCTGCCAACCTGCCCGATAGGGGGCACCGCCCTGCTTCACCTGCTCCGTAATCGTCCGCAAGACGGCCGGATCGGCCCGACGAGACCATTCGGGGTGCAACCAGACATTGGGGCTAAGCCACTTGCCGCCCACGGCCTCGGTCCAGCGCGTGATGCTATCGGGAGCCTCGACGATGAGCTTGATCTCGTCCGCCTGGGCCAAGGCTTCGGCCAGAGGGAGCTTGGCCCACTTGGGGCTGACGGTCACCCAGGAGAAGCCAGGGGCGATCGGGTAGGCCCCGCAGGTCTCGAGGTGGACCTTAAGTCCGACCGAGGCCATGGCGGCCAGTAGAGCGGTCAAATCGTGGATGCAGGGCTCGCCCCCAGTGAGGACGACGAATTCTGGTCGGGCAGCGGCAGCCTCGTCGGCCAACTCGCCGGCCGAAGCCTTGCGGACCTGTTTGGGAACGAACTGCGGGTGCCAGGTGGACGCGGAGTCACACCAGGCGCACTTCACCGGGCAACCTTGGAGTCGGATGAAGAAGGCCTTGCGACCGAGATGGACGCCTTCCCCTTGCCAACTGAGGAACGTCTCATTGACGGGGTAGAGCTCAGCCATGGTCAGGCCTTCGGCTGATAGCTCGCCTTGTTCTTGGTGTCTTCGTGCAAGATGATCTGTCGAACCCAAGCGCGGCCGCCAGTTTCCTTGCGAACCATCGGATCAAAAGTCTCGAAGAGGAACTGGGCGATGCCTTCGGTGGAGACGGAAT
>Ga0102913_1000329_pt1 | contig 13800 bp, 13 predicted proteins | sample Colrivmet1560A02_FD_78197 | JGI IMG/M metagenome (GOLD analysis project Ga0102913, IMG submission 78197) | Estuarine microbial communities from the Columbia River estuary - metaG 1560A-02 | ecosystem: Environmental > Aquatic > Marine > Intertidal zone > Estuary | place: USA: Columbia River... | reverse complement strand
GGCTTCCATCGGGCCCGTCAGATACGGAGCCGGATCGAAATAACGCTGCTGGCTATCGCGGCGGCCCTTCGGGAGCATCTCGATCATCGCGAGGCCCGTGCCATCGAGTTCGTTGGGCGTGGTCGGCATCGCCTTGGCGGCGATCAGTTCGCCGACGGAAAGGAAGCGCTCGAGGTGGACGGGAGAGAACGTCAGCACGTCACCGATGTTGTCGAAGCCGTAGCCCGTGTCGTCGGCCGGGAAGTCGGCGGAGAAATTGCCCTCGACGAAGCAGAGATCGCGGATCGTGTTATTGAACTCCAAGCGGTTGAGGCGCCGCATCGTGATCTCACCTGGATCTGGCTTCGCCTTCGCGATGGCGTTAGCGAGGAGCTTATGGATGGCCGTCTGGAGGCCTTCGATTTCGGCGGCCGTGGGGCGGACCTTCTTCTTGGCGGGCGGCATCTCGCCGGAGGTGACTTGATTGATGACCTCGCGCCAGACGCGCTGGTCGCGGAAGAAGCGGGTGTCGTCCTTGAAAGCCTCGAGATTCAGGTGGCCCTTTTCCTGCTCAGCGTCGTGGCAATCGTAGCAGTGCTTGTGCAGGAAGGGCACGATGTCCTTCTGGAAATCCTGGGCGGAGAGCGGAGTCAGGCAGGCGGAGAGGACCGCCCCGAGCATCACGATGATCGGGGTGGGCCAAGCTACGCGAGGGGCCGAGAGCTGCATCCGTCATTTAAACATAGCGAGCGGGGGTAGGTTGCAAACCAAAGGCCTAAACCGTTAAAAAGTTGTTAAAATTTCGTAAAAAGGCCTAAATGGCTGACAGGTAATCGATTGGATAGGCCATTTTGGACGCTTTATGGGGGTTATTGGCCTAGAATAGGGTGAAAATGACCTATTTGGGCAATATTCCTCGATACTGCACGGAGCGGCGGCCAAGATGGCGATGAAGTTGGCAACCTAAACCCTTGCTTGGTGTTTTAGAGATACCCCCTCCCCTTTTAATAAGATGCGCACCCTCCCCCGACTCTCCTGCAACCTGCTCGCCGTGGCCCTGCTCAGTCTTGGCACCGCTTCGGCGATCGACCTCGAAGGCCTCGTCAAGAACTCGCCCTTCGGCGGCACGGGCGTTCCGGCTGGCCCGGGCGTGGCCCCCAGCACCCTCGAATTCCGCGGCATGTATGCCGAAGGCGGCGTGAACTACTACAGCATCTACAACACCCTGACCAAGCAGTCGAGCTGGGTGGCGGAAGGCGAAGCCCCGTCGACGAACGTACCCGTCGTCGTCAAAGGCTTCGACGTCGCGAATGAAACCCTCGTCATCGATAACGGTGGCCAGCCTCAGCAGATGGCGCTGCACCAGGCTGTCGTGATCACTTACAAGGGCCCGAGCCCCGCACAGCTCGCCGCCGTCTCTAACGCCGTTGCCCAACCGAGCACCGTCGCTGGCACGCCCGGAGCAGGCGGCCCCGGCAACCTCACCCCAGAGCAGGTCGAAGCCTTCCGTCAGTCCATGCGCGATAAGTTCAGCAAAGGCGGACCTCCCGGCAGCAACGGCGGCGACCCGCGCCAGCGCGGCGGCGACAACACCAGCAACAAGAAGACCCAGGACGTCGCACCCGCGGCGACCACCAAGCCCCAGAAGACCCCGAAGGTCCGCTAAGCCTTTTACTTTCTTTCCATGACCACTCTCCAAAAGTCCACCGCCCGCCGTCTCCGCAAGGGCTTCACCCTGCTCGAGATCCTGATCGCCGTCGCGATCGTCGGCATGCTCGTCGGCCTCGCCGTCACGAACACCGACAAGATCCTCGGCCAGAGCCAGGAAGGCGTCGCCAAACTCTTCGTCAACGAGTCGCTCAAGACCTCACTGGTCCGCTTCCGCATCGACATGGGCGACTATCCTTCCACCGAGGAAGGCATCAAGGCCCTGATCACGGCGCCGGAAGGCAAGGCCGACAAGTGGCGCGGGCCGTACATGGAAGCCAAGGGCGGCCGCTCGCCGATCGACCCGTGGAACCAGGAGTACCAGTACCGCTACCCCGGCACCAAGAACACCGAGAGCTACGACCTTTATTCGATGGGCCGCGATAAGAAGCCGGACACCGAAGACGACCTCGGCAACTGGTGAACCCGGCACCGCAGCATCGAGCCGGCTCTCCGGCGCGCCGCGGCTTCACTTTATTGGAGACGCTGCTCGTCCTCGGCCTGATGAGCATGCTCGCAGCCGTCATGATTGGCGGCTCGGCGCAGTTGCTTAAGGGCACCGCGCGTTCGGATCCGGAAGACGCGCTGATGGCGCTCATGCAGACCATCCGCCGCCAGGCAGTGGAGAAGGGCAAAGTCCTCGAACTCGCCCCGACGGACACCAACGAGGAAGACGCCCCGGATTTCCTCTGGGGGGAAGAGAGCGTCGACGAAGACCATCCGCGGACCGAGGAACGGCTCCCGAAGCTCGAAGGCGTGAAAGTCAAGATCCTCGCGCCCGAAAGCACCGGCGCGATCCTGCTCGGCGGAGTGGCCTCCGAGAAACCCCTCGCCCGCATGCGTTTCTATCCGGATGGCACGGGCGACCGCGTGCGGTCGGACATCACCCGGAATGAGAACCGGACCATCGTTCCCATCGACCCACTCACCTGCGCGCCGCTCCCGGCCATCGACGCCAAATGAAACGCCGCGGCTTCACCCTCATCGAGGTCCTCATGAGCCTCGCCATCTTCGCGCTCGCCGCTGTGAGCCTGGGCGCCGCCTATTCAAACGTCCTTCTAGGACGCCTCGCGCTGCAGCAGGACGAACAGCGCCTGGATGACTTCGCCCGTTGCCGCGCCGCGCTCATGGAGACCCCGGGTTTCGACGACGTCGAAGCCGGCGGCGAGATTCATCTGCCGGGCGGGCGTACCGCCCGCTGGGAGGGCAAGATCGAGGCGACCGCCGTGAGTGACCTCTTCGCCGTGCAGCTGACCGCCGAGATTGAACGGGCCGACGGCGCCGAAGCCGAAGAATTCACGGAGACACGCATGCTCCTGCGCCCCACGTGGTCGATCCCCTCGGACCGCCAGAAGATCCGCGACGACGCGCGCCAGCGCCTCGAGAAGGAACGCGGCTATAAGGAAGCCGACGGCAATTCTGCTTTCATCAGCTCCCCGACGCGCGGGAAGAAACTTGTCCCCGGACAGAGCGGCGCCAGCGGCAAAGGGCCAGGCGGCGGTTCCGGTAAGGGCGAGACCGGCGGCAAAGGGCCAGGCGGCAAGGGTGGTCAACCTGGAGGACAGCCCGCCGCGCCGCCGGCCAAGCGATGAAACCCGGAGTCGTCGCACGCCGGGGCTTCACCTTGCTCGAGATGCTCGTCTCGCTCGCCTTGCTCGGCGTGCTGATGGTCACGCTCAACACCTTCCTCTTCTCCATGAGCGAGCTCTGGGGCGGAGGCCGCGACAAGCGGCTCTTCGACCAGCATGCGCGCGCGGCGACCGCGCTCGTGCGTAATGCGTTCGAGCAGGCGACCTACGGCCCAAGTTCGTCCGGCGTCGCATTGAAGGATATCGACGACGGCGCGGGCACGACGCAGCCACGCCTCAGCTTCCTGCTGGCCGACGCCGGCCGCTTGGCGGACTGGCCCGAAGCGCCGCTCCCCGACGTCGACTTCAATGTCTTCGTCGAGGAAGGCCGCGGCATCGTGTTCCAGTGGCAGTCGCGCCTCGAGCTCGAGCGGGACAAGACCGACAAGCATGAGACGGTCATCAGCCCGTTCGTCACCGCGATCCAATACGAGTATTACGATGCCGACCTCAAGGAATGGAAGGTCGAGGAGGAGCCTCTGAACGAGACCGGCAGCACCGCTTGGAAGAAGCCGGCGCGCATCCACCTCTTATTTGAGCGCGGGTCGCTGAAGTCCACCAAGGTCATCAACCTCCCCATCAAGCGCTCCGGCGCGTCCACGCCATGACCGTCAAGAAGCGCCGCGGCTCGGTCATCATCGTCGTCCTCGTGCTCATCACGCTGGCCTCGCTGCTACTGGCGCGGTTCATGGAGGACAACTCCCTCGAGCTCGCCATCGCCACGCGCGACGCGGACCGTCGCCGCCTGCGGGCTGACGCGCAGTCCGAACTCGAGCTCGCGCTCGCCGTCATCGCCGAAATCCGCTCAATCGACCTCAACAAGATCCACGCGCCTTCGCAGGGCTACGACGACCCGCACACCTACGCCGGCTTCCCGCCGCGCGATGGCCTCGAGGTGAAGTTCGACTACGAGGACGAGACCGCCAAGCTGCCGCTCAGCGTCCTTTCGAAGAACGACGTCATCCAGCTGCTCTACTCCCTCGGCATGGAACAGCGCGACGCCGAGCGCGTCGCGGATGCCATCGTCGCGTGGCAGAGCAAGTCCTACGAATCAATCGAAGAGGAGGCCACGGATGCGGCCTACCAGCGGAGCACGCTTTCATTCCGACCCGCGCGACGCCCCATCCGGAGCTTCGAGGAGTTCCGCTCCATCGGCGTCGCCAAGGAGATGTTCTTCGACGAACTCGGCCGGCCGACGCCGATCTTCCAGGCCTTCAAGGATTGCGTCAGCCTGTACACCTTCCCCCAGGCCAACATCAACACCGCTTCGGACGCCGTGCTCCTGTCGCAGGGCCTGGACGAGAAACAGCTCGCCCTGATCCGTGAGCACCAGAACGAGATCGGCCAGCGCATCGTCGGCACCCCGCCCTATTTCCGCGTCACCAGCGAGGTCCGCCAGCTCGCCGGTGGCGGGATCAACATGGCCAAGTTCGACGACGAGGTCATCCTCATGTGGGTGCGAGTGACCGTGAAGGAAGGCCTCTCTAAGTGCCGAGTCAGCGCCTTGGTGGCCATCCGCGAGGACGTCGCCTACCCGACCGCCGCGGCCAATCCTGACACCGACCCCAGTATCGGCCTGAGCCGGACGGGGGCGACCACCACGACCGCAAGAACTACGGGAACCTCGACACCGGTTCCGCGGTCGACTACTACGACCCCCTCCCCCTATCTCACCCCGGGAATCGAAGCGCCGGCCACCCTCGGCAAATCGACTCTGAGCGGCCGCATCGCCAGCACGACGATTGCTTACCCGTTCCAGATTCTCGCCTGGGAAGAAGATAACGGAGCCCCGCCCCCGCCCAAACCCCGGGACGACTCCGACGAACCTTCAGCCCCCTCCGAACCCACCGCCCCCCGGGCCACGAAGACCCTCACCAAATGACCTCTCTCTCCCGCCTCTTCAAGGATGCCAAGCCGCAGGAAGCCGCGATGCTTCCCGGCAACCGCTTCTTCGTTCGCCGACTCTCCGTCGAAGGCGATGACATCCCCGGCCAGGTGAACCTCGCGCTCGAGGCCATCTCGCCCTTCCCACTTGAGCAGATGCTCGTCGGTTTCGTCACGTCCGCCGACGGCAAGCAGGTGCTCGCTTACGCTGCGCATCGGCGCCGCTTCACCGCGGAGGAAAGCTTTGCTTGGCCGGAAGACTGCCAAGTCGTCCCGGAATTCCTGGCCCTGTGTGGCCATCGCCCGGCGGCCGACGGCATCGTCGTGCACCGCAGCGACGAACGCCTCACCGCGCTCGCTTGGAAGGCAGGCGACGAGTTGCCCGCTGCGATCGTCGTGGCCGAGCTCGCTGACACGGACGAAGCCGCCATCGCCCGCGAGGCTGCCACCCGCGCGGACCTTGCCGCCGAGACCCCGGTCGAGAACGTCACCGGTGGCCTCGCCGGCGCGATTGTCGAAGGTGATCTCATCCTTAAGGGCGAATTCGAGGGAACGTTCACCATCCCCCAGAAGGGCCTGGATGATTCCGATATCCGCGACAGCGACTTCCTCGCTGAACGTCGCAAGAAGGAGCGCCTTAACCTCATCCTCTGGAACGCCGCCCGCCTGGGCGCCGCGGTCCTCGTCGTCTCACTCCTCCTCGACATTACCGGTGGCGTCGTCGGCATGCGCCGGGCTTCGCTGGAAGTCGCCAACGAAGCCCGCCGTCCGCAAGTCGAGGACATCGAGGCCTCGCAGGCCATCACCTCGCGCATCCTCGAGCTTGGCGTCAAACGCCTCCTGCCGATGGAGATGCTCGCGCTCGTGAACGAGAAGCGCCCCGCCACCGTCGAGTTCACCAACATCCAGTGCGAGATCAAGAAGGCCAAGGATAGCACCATCGCCAAGCCGATGATGACCGTAGACGCCAAGACGCCGAACGCCGGCGATATCTCCGATTTCCTCAAGGCCGTGCAGTCCATGCCGGAAGTCGAAGCCGCGACGAACAGCGAGCCGCGCGTGCGCGAGACCTCCACGACCTTCCGCATCGAGATCACCTTCAAGCAGGCCGTGCTCCTCAAGACCGCCGAAACCCCTAAACAATGAAACACTTCTTCTTCAGCCTGAAACCCCGCGAGCGCTTCATGGCGCTCGGCGCGCTGCTCGTGGCCGCGACCTTGTGGTCGACCGGTGCTTGGGAACGCGTCCGTGGCAGCTGGGATGACTGGCGCGCCCTCGAGGAAAGCGCTCTCGTCCAGAAATCCTGGCTCGCGAAGGAACGCGAGATCCGCAACGCCACCGCATTGGCCGTGCAGGGACTCGATTCCGGCCATGGCTACGACCAGGCCAAACTCGTCGCCGAAGCCATCAACGCCACCAACGAAGCCGGCCTCAACGCCAACACGGAATCACCTAAGACGACCAAGGCGGGCAAGTTTGCGATCCACTCGCTCCAGATGAGATGCAGCAAGGCGGACCTCGCGAGCGTGCTGCGCTTCTACGAAAGCGTGAAGTCGCGCGCCCCGTACCTCGCCATCGGCAATCTCTCCATGACGGCCGAACGCGGCAGCGCGGGCACCGTCACCTTCAAGGCGACCATCACCGCGTTGGAACTCCTCGGCGAATTGCCGGCCGGAGTGAAGGCGGCGGGGGCGGCGGAAGAAGCTACCAAATAAGAGGGCTCGGGGGCTGGAGGGCTGGATGAGGCCGCGTTGGTTGATCGGTTGATCAGTGGACCAGTTGGCCAGAGTGGAGCGCATTAGATACATGGGGAGAGACAAAGTTGACGTGCAAAGGTGCAACTGCGGCGGAGCCGCGTGCAAATGTCCAAAGGTGGGCGCGGCGGAGCCGCGCGGGGACATGCTGGCAAGGTGAACAGCTTCGAAGCAGAGGACTCGTTACGGGTGGCGGCCCCGGGTGGCGGGTGGCGGGAATATTTTCAGGTCTCGGGTCTCGGCAATCGGGAGCCAGGTACGGGTGTTCGGGTTCAGGTACGGGTGCGGGATGTCCCGAACCTGAACCAGGTCCTGAGAACCTGAACCTGATACCTGACGGCCGAGACCTGGGACCTGAGAATGGTGTGCGGCAGCGTTTCGGGTGGCGGGTGGCGGGAACGGGGCCGCCGCAGGGCGGCCGGAGGTAGGGGCACGATTTATCGTGCACTCTTTATGCGGAGGGCGCGGCGGAGCCACGCCCCTACCTTGGTTCGCCCTGCGGCGAACGGTAGGGCCGACCATCCTTGGTCGGCCGCGGTCGAGCAGGGATGGTCGACCCTACCTAGATGCAGAGGACAGCACGTGGTGCTGTCCCTACCATGCGAGACAGACGGACGCGTCGCCGACGCGTCCCTACCCGAGGCAGCGGGCAGCGCCCACCCCTTAGAACCGGAAGCTGGAACTAACTTCGAAGACGGCGGCGACGATCGCGAAGGCGATGAAGGCGACGAACGAGAAGGCGGCGACGAGGACCGAGGCGGAGATCGTCTGCGAGACGGTGCCCAGCCAGCGATCGAGCTCGGCGCGGTAGGAGCGCGAGATATCGCGAAGGCCGGGCGCCAAGTTACCGGTCTGTTCAGCGACGGCGACGCGGTCGAGGAGGAGGCGCGGGAAGTAGCCCGTACGGGCGAGAGCCTTTGAAAGACTGTCACCCTCGAGAACGCGGTCGGTCGCTTCGCGGAGCTGCTGGCGGAGGGCGCGGTTCGGCGCGGTCTTCTCAGCGAGGCGAAGGGCTTCAGCGGTCGTGATGCCGTTTTCGAGGAGCACCGCGAGCGTGTGACAGAAGTTGAGCACCGAGACGCGCATCACGAAGGAGCCCGCGAGCGGTACCCGGAGGAGGAGCGCATCGGAAGCAATCTTGCCTTCCTCCGTCTTGCGCCAACGGGCGATGCCGATCACGGCAATGATGGCGGCGACGACCACGATCGGTCCGACGATCACAAAGACATCAGCGAAGGTCATGAGCAGCTTCGTGGAAAGCGGCAGTTTACCGCCGAGGGAAGAAAGCAGAGTCTGCAGGCGGGGCAGCAGGAAGAGCACGAAGAAGATCACGACGCCGACGGCGATGACGCAGATGAAGAGCGGATAGGCCATCGCGCTGACCAGCTTGCGCTTAAATTCCTTCTGCTCGGTGAAGTGCGAGATCAGGCGTTCGAGGACGTCGCGGATGTTACCCGTGGCTTCGCCAGCGGCGATGAGGTTGAGCGTCTGGCCGTCGAAGACTTTTGGGTAGTTGCCCATCGCGACCGAGAGGCTCTGGCCTTCGCCGAGCCGGGACCAGATGCCGGCGCAGAGGACGCGGAGGCGAGATTTCTGAAGACGAAGGGCGAGAAGGCGCAGCGCTTCGCCCGCGGACATGCCCGAGCGGACGAGGTCGGCCATCGATTCAAGAAAAGGTAGGCACTCGGCTTCGGTTGGCTCGAGTTCCTTATCGGAAGGCCCGCCTTCGCGGACGGCTTCCTTGGCGCGCACGGCGGCGCCCGCTTCCTCGACCTTGACTGGCTTGAGTCCGCGGGCCTGGAGTTTGCGGAGCGCCTCGCGGCGCGTCGGCGAGTCGATGGTGCCTTCGGTCACGGCGCCCGCCGCATCGCGCGCGGTGTAGTTGAAGACGGCCAGCTCGGCTTATTCGAACGAGCTCAGGTTACGGACGAGCTCATCGATGGTCGTGAGACCAGCGGCGACCTTGATCCAGCCAGCCTTGGCGAGCGGACGCATGCCCTGCTCGATTGCCTTCTCGGTCAACTCGCGGTTGGAGACGCGGCTGACGATGAGATCATGCAGGGGCTTCGGGTGGAAGATTTCGAAGACGCCCACGCGGCCGCGATAACCCGTGTTGCGGCACTTACGGCAGCCGCAAGCTTCCTTGAGCGACGTCACGTCCTTCAGGAAGGATTCGTCCATGCCGAGCGCCTCGAGGGCGGGCAGGACTTTCTTGCGGTCGACCGGAACGGTCTTGGCGCAATCCGTGCAGAGGCGACGGACGAGACGTTGGGCGATGACCAGTTCGACCGCGGAGCCGACGAGGAAGGGCTCGACGCCCATGTCGACGAGGCGCGTGATCGCGCCAGGCGCGTCGTTCGTGTGGAGGGTCGAAAAGACCAAGTGGCCCGTGAGCGAGGCACGGATCGAAATCTCGGCCGTCTCCAAGTCACGGATTTCACCGACCATGATGACGTCCGGGTCTTGGCGCAGCGTGCTGCGGAGAGCGCCGGCGAAGGTGAGGCCGATCTCGGCGCGCGTCTGCACCTGATTGGCGCCGGGCACTTCATACTCGATCGGGTCTTCGATCGTCACGATGCGGATATCGGGTGAATTGATCGCCTGGAGGAAGGCGTTGAGCGTGGTCGATTTGCCGGAACCCGTCGGGCCCGTGACCAGGATGATACCGTGCGGGTAGTCGAGGACCTTACGGACCGCGGCCTGCTCGTCGGCGTTCATGCCGATGCGGTCCATGTTGTAGGCTTCCTTGCGCTGGTTGAGGAGACGCAGCGAGACGGACTCCGCGTAGATGGTCGGAATCGTCGAGACGCGGATATCGAGGACGGTCTTACCATCGCGGAAGTTGATACGGCCATCCTGCGGAAGGCGGCGTTCCGAGATGTTGAGGCGCGCCATGATCTTCAGGCGCGAGATGATCGCGTCTTGGAAGCGGGCCAGATTATCCGGGAGCGGAATCGCGATCAGAATGCCGTCGACGCGGTAACGGATGCGGAGATTGTTTTCCTGGGGCTCAAAGTGAACGTCGGTCGCGCCTTCGGCGACGGCCTGCGTGAGGACTTCGGTGACAAAGCGTACGACCGCCGCGTCTTGGTCGGCTTCGACATCGGTGGCGACTTCGGAGGCCAGGAGGTCATCGCCTTCATCTTCGAGGCTACCGGAACCCACCCCGTAATTCTCGTTGATGAGGGCGCTGACGCGTTCGGGCGGAGCGAGGTACCACTTCGGACGACGGGCGGCGAAAGTCGCGATCCAGTCGGCCGTATCGGTATCGGGCGGGAGGGCTGTGACGAGGCGGAGGCGGCCTTCTTCGCCGCCGGGGAGCAGCGTCGGGACGACCTGAGCTTCGGAGGCGATACGCGCGGGCAGAATTTTCATCCCCTCGGGATCGATGGCCGGTTCCTCCAGGACTTCGAGGCCCGTGAGGCGAGAGAGTTCGGCGAGGAGCGCGGCCTCGTCGAGATTGAGTGCCTGCGCGAGGAACTTGAAGCGACCTTCGCGCGGGGTCTCCGCGAACGAAGCACGCACTTCGTCGGTCAGGCGCTCGGCCAGAGCCGAGGGCAGTCCGTGCCGGTCGACGGTCAGCATGTTACTTCTTGTCGGGGGCGGCCGGGGCGGCGGTCGCCTTGCCGGGGACGTTATCGATAATCTTCTTCACCTCAGGGCCGTTGGCGCTGTTGGAGACTCGGCCGAGGGCGTCGAGGTTATCGACGGCCGAGCTATTGAGCACGTACGGGCGGAGGAAGATGACCAGCTCCTGCTTCTCTTCGAGGTTGGTCGAGGAGCCGAAGATATCGCCGATGATCGGGATCGGGCCGAGGCGCGTAGTGGACTTCGTGGTCACCGTGCGCTGGAGACCGCCGAGGACGACGATCTCGCCGCTCATCGCGCTCACGTAGGAATCAGTCGTACGACGGCCGATGATGGGCTGGTCGTTGCCATCCAGGATAGTCGAACCGAGGATGTCTTCGACCGACTGCGAAATCTGTAATTGAACGGCGCCGTCCTTACCGATGAGCGGGAGCACCTTAAGCGTGATACCGATATCGCGCTGCGAGACCGTGGAGGTGATTTGGCCCGTGGTGGCGGCGACCGTCGAACCCGTGATGACCGGGCGGGATTCGCCGACGAAGAGCGTCGCTTCCTTATTATGGGTCGTCGTGATGGCCGGCACCGAGAGGATCTTCAGGTCGCCCTTGCGCGGCGTGGTGACGAGGCCGATCGTGGCGCTCAGGCTGTTGTTAGCGCCGAGGGCGCCCTGGGCCGGATTCACGATGGTCTGGCCGGTGTTGAGGACAGGATTAGCCGGGGTGACGGGGATGCCCGTGACGCCGAAGCCGGCGCCCGAACCGCCGATGCCGACGAGCTTACCGTTGAGCACCGTGAGCCCGAGGGTACTGAAGCCGTTGCTCTCGTTGTCGGAGAGCTTCACTTCAGCGATGACGACTTCGATACGGACCTGCGGGAGGACGATGTCGACCTTATCAATCAGGTCATGAAGGAGGCGAAGGTCATCGTTGGTGCCCGAGACCACGACCGAGTTGCTGCGGACGTCGGGGAGAACGGTGAGGTTGCTGCTGAACTCGTCGGCGCCCATCTGGGAGGTGGTGGCACCGGCGGCGCCGGCGACAGGGGCGACAGGGGCGACAGGGGTCGGGGTGCGATTGAGCGTCGTGCTGCGAACCGTATTGCCGGCGCGGGCGGCGGCGGTGGTCTGTCCGGTGACGAGGGAGGTGACGAGCGTCGCGACCTGCTGGGCGTCGGCATGGCGCAGGAATATTACGTCCGTCTTCGTGTTTGGGTTGGATTTCTGGTCGAGCGTGTCGATCAGCTTATCGAAGAAGTCATGCTGGTCGGCCGAGCCCATGAGGAGGACGCGGTTGGTGCGCTCGTCGGCGAGGAAGGTCGTACCCGTGCTGAGGCGGAAAGGTGCGCCGCCGGAGGCGACCGCCTGGGTGCGGAGCATCGCCGTGAGTTTATTGACCAAGTCGGTGGCCATCGCGTTCTTGAGCGTGTAGCTCTTGGTCACGACGAGGTCGAGCTGGGGGCGGTCGAGCTGAACGACGAGGTTCTCGATCTTCTGGAGGTTCGTGATCGAGTCAGTGATCAGGAAAGCGTTGTTCCGGCCGAAGTAAACGGGCGGCGAGGCGAGGGTCGTGTTGAGGCTCGAGGTAATCTGCAGGATGAACTCCTGGGCGTTGGCGTGCTTGAGCGTGAAGATCTTCGTCGCGATACGGCCGCTGGGCGGCAGCGTGAGGGTCGAGCCCGTGAGCAGCGTGGGTGACTCGGCCTTCGCGACGAGGTTCGGGACGACCTTCAGGAACTTGTCGCCCTGCTGGATGACGGCGATGCCGTTGAGGTTGAGCAGCGTCTCGATGGCGAGGAGCGCTTCATCGCGGGTGATCGAAGCCGGGAGCGAGAGCGTGTAGACGCTGGCCGGGAGGGCCTGCGGACGGAGGATGGATTTGCCCGTCCAGCGCTGCATCAGGTCGAGGACCTGGGCGATGGTCTCATCGCGCAGGATGACCGGACCGACTTGGTCGGAGCCGCTGAGCCCCGGGAGCGGGACGGCGGCGACGACGCCAGCGACCGGAGCCGGGGCGGCGGCGGGCGCCGCGGCAGGGGCTGGAGCGGCCTGCGCGAAGCTCGAGGTCGGCGCCAAGGCGGCGGCGACAAGCAGATAGAAAAGGGGCAAGGTGGCCCGACCTTTTCGTTGGGTCGAATGGATGCTGTTCACTGGAATAAGGGGTATGACTTGGATAACACCAAACCTAAGGAATAGTTCGACGAAAAATCCATTTTTGTGCGGTTATTTTGGGAGTTAACCCCATGAGGGATAAGGGGCAGACCCTATTTTAGTGAACAAGATTTCACCTTTTTCTTGCCAGGCACCCAAAAGATGGCATATGAGTCACAAAAGACCCTCTTTATCGATGCGCGAAGACCTCCCCGACTGGCTGGGCAAGCCCCCCCTCCGTGGAACCGACGAATGGAAAGTCTGGTTAGCCAAGTGGCGGCGCTATGCCAAGGCCGAGCTGCGGGACACGGCCGCAGACGATCCAGATTACGACTACGGCCTCCTGACCGTCGAAGAGCGCTGGCAGGTTGCCCTGAGATTGCAGGTCCAAGGCCAAATCGAAGCCGGCCGCCAGAACGGCCCCGTGCCGATGTCGTTGGTGCTTGGCCGGAAGGTCAGCGACCTTGACCACGCGGGCGTCGTCGCCTGGCAAGTCGGTCGGTCGGTCGTCTCGCCCATTCCGGATGAAGCTTTCACCCGCGCGCTCGAGTGGAGTAATCAGCGGGAGAACCCGCGGCGCCGGCGCATCTCGCACGGTATCCGCTACGGCTTCATTGCCGGCCTCGGCGGCGAGGCGGCCTCGCCCGCTTGGTCATCGCCCGACTACGTGGCCGCGTACGAAGCCGCTTGGGAACTCGGCAACGCGATCGCGATCGAAGGCGACCCGCGAGGATAAGTTGCGGAAGGCCCGCGGCCGGGCAGAGTGACGTTCTTATAAAATACATGGACACATTCATCATCTGTGCGGTCACTGTTTTGAGCATAGCCGGGCTCGCCTTTTTCCTGCGAAACTCTGCTGGCAGCACGGCCGTCTCTCCGGAAGAACAAACGCGGCTAGCAAATCTCATCGCCCACACGGTGCGCGATGATATCGCTAAAGAAACGGACCGATTGCGGAACGCCCAGGCCCAACAGGCAGGGGAAATCCGCAAAGACCTGACGGACGGCCTGCGTGAATCCCGCCTGGAAATCGTCGCTTCGTTGACCGAATCTCGCCGGGATTCGGCCAAATCCGTAGCCGACTTTTCAACCGAGAATGCTAAAAAGACCGAGT
>Ga0102913_1000328_pt1 | contig 13891 bp, 13 predicted proteins | sample Colrivmet1560A02_FD_78197 | JGI IMG/M metagenome (GOLD analysis project Ga0102913, IMG submission 78197) | Estuarine microbial communities from the Columbia River estuary - metaG 1560A-02 | ecosystem: Environmental > Aquatic > Marine > Intertidal zone > Estuary | place: USA: Columbia River... | reverse complement strand
GGCGGTGCTGTGCAGGAAGCCCTGGCCGACATGCCGCGCGCAGAGCGCATCGACAGCGTCGATGTCACGGTGAAGGTGGCATACGGTGCGATCGGGGCGCTGCAGCAACTGTGGCCTGCGTTCGACGCCGAACTGCTCGAGCAGCGATTCGACGTCGAGGCCGAGTTTTGCGTGCGGGTGCCGCGCGTACGTTTGGCCGCGATGGAGCAGGCGATTCAGAACGCTACGCGTGGCGCCGCCGTGATCACGCGCAACGACTGAGCGCGCGGCCTACGACAGTCCCTCGATCGTACCGTCCGGGCGCAGCTTCATGCGCTCGGCCGCCGGTGATTTCGATAACCCCGGCATGGTCATGATGTCGCCGCACTTGGCCACCACGAATCCGGCGCCGGCCGAGCCGCTCACTTCCTGCACGGTCATGCGGAAGTTGGTCGGCACGCCAAGCTTGGTGGCGTCGTCGGTGAGCGAGTACTGCGTCTTCGCCATACACACCGGCGTGTTGCCCATCCCGTGCTGCTCCAGCCACGCGATCGACTTTTCTGCGGCCGGCGAGTAGTCCACGCCATCGGCGCCGTACACCTTGGCGGCGATCGTTTCGATCTTCTCGCGGATCGGTAGCGCGGTATCGTACAGCGGACGGAAGTTTGCCGACTTTGCGTCGAGCAGCGCCAGCACTTCGTGCGCCAACGCTTCGCCGCCGGCACCACCATTTGCCCACACGTCGCACAGTGCTACGCGCACGCCGTATTTCGCGGCGTAGTCGGCCACCATCGCCAACTCAGCCGCCGTGTCGGAGAGTCGGCGATTGATCGCGACCACCACCGGCACACCGAACTGTCGCACGTTGGTGATGTGATGCGCGAGATGCGGCAGTCCGCGCTCGAGGGCGCCGAGGTCTTCCTGATCGAGCATGGTCTTGGGCAGTCCACCCTGCATCTTGAGCGACCGCACCGTGGCCACCAGCACCGCCGCTTCGGGATTAAGTCCGCCAGCGCGACACTTGATGTCGAAGAACTTTTCGGCGCCGAGGTCGGAGCCGAAGCCCGCTTCGGTGACCACGATGTCGGCCAGCGCGAGGCCGGCGCGCGTAGCCACCAAGCTGTTGCAGCCGTGCGCGATGTTGCCGAACGGACCGGCGTGCAAAATGGCCGGACCGCCTTCGAGCGTTTGCACCAAGTTCGGGCGCAGCGCGTCTTTAAGCAGTAGCGACATGGCACCGGTGGCCTGCAGATCGCGCGCGCGAATCGGGTTGCGCTCTTTGCCGCTGGTGGTGCCCACGATGATGTTGCCGAGTCGCCGCTCGAGGTCTTCGGCATCGGAGGCGAGTGCGACAATGGCCATGACTTCACTTGCGGGGATGATCACCCAGCGCTCCTCGCGCATCACCCCGTTGCCGGCGCCCACGCCGATGATGGCCTGACGTAGGGCGCGGTCGTTCATGTCGATCGTGCGCGGCCAGGTGATGCGCTTGGTATCGAGGCCCAGCGCATTACCGTGATACAGGTGATTGTCGAGCAGGGCCGACAGCAGGCTGTGCGCGCTGGCGATAGCGTGGAAGTCCCCGGTGAAGTGCAGGTTGATGTCGTCCATCGGCAGCACTTGTGCGTAGCCGCCGCCGGCCGCGCCGCCTTTGACGCCGAACACCGGACCCAAGCTGGGCTCGCGCATGCAGAGTACGGCGTTGTGCCCAATGCGGCGAAGGGCCTGCGACAGCCCGACGCTGACCGTGCTTTTGCCTTCACCCGCCGGGGTGGGGCTGATAGCCGTGACCAGCACTAATCTGCCTTTGGGGGGCTGCGAGGCCAGCGCGAGGGGTAGCTTAGCCTTGTAGCGTCCGTACTGGTCGATGTCGTCGGGGCCGAGGCCGAGGTCGGCCGCCACCGCAGTGATCGGGCGCAGGCGCGCTTGCTGTGCGATCTCGATATCCGACGGGACGAACGGAGGGGTGGCGGTCATTCGACTCGGTGCATGAAGTGAAAGACGATGTCCCACTAGGGGACCGGATGCTCCCGCATCGGCCGTTCCGGATGCATGTTGGGTGCATGTGCCACCCGAGTCATCCTGCCGACCAATGCACGCCCCGAACATACCGTAGAACACGACGGTTGGCCGGGCGCGCCCGAGCGGCCGCCGCCGATCCGGCGCGAGATTCCACGCGGACCGACGCCTTGGCTGCCTGTGGGGATGGCGGTGGTGCATACTTCCCATCGCTGCTGCTGGCCGATTATGGATGGCAGCCGTCGGTCCTGCGCGGTGACACGGTCATGGCGCGGGCGCATCGCGAGGTGCTCGCGTGGGATCTGGTGCCGCTCGCGGCGTCGGAAGATGAGCCAGGCTGGGCGATCTGCAATGGACGGCGTTTCGGATATCGTGGCGCCGATTCACTGACGATGTGGCGCCCAGCGGGTAGTTCGTGGCAGTCGGCTCGCCGACGCGCCGACTCCGTGCGAGCGATGCGCCCGATGGCGCCCGCCGCAATCCGACAGAGGATTTCATGATCGTTTCCGTATTCGGCGCCTCCGGGCGTACAGGTCACGCGTTTATTGCCAGCGCGACGGCCGCCGGGATTTCGTTGCGGCTGCACTATCGGGCCAAGCCATCGGAAACGGTGCCGACGTCGTCCACGGTCGTGGTGGGATCGCTCAATGATCCCACGGCCGTGCGCGAAGTATTGCGCGGCGCCGACGCCGCGGTCGTGCTATTTGGTCCGCACAACGATGCGCGCGTCCCGTTTTGCGCCGCCGCCACCAAGAAGATCATCGCCGCCCTGCACACGCAGTCACAGGGTCGGTTGTTGGTGGTCACCGGCGCGATGACCGGTGGCATGCCGGCCAACGTGTCGCTGTTCATGCGCTTGATGCGCAAAATCGTGCAGCGATCGGCGCATGACGGCATGGTGGAGGATCGCAACGAGCAGGAACGCCTCGTGCGGAATAGCACGCTGTCTGGCTGGACGCTGGTCAAGCCGCCGCGTCTCACTGACGACCCCGCCACCGACGCGGTGGACGTCGGCCCGGCGCTCTCCGTCGGGATGCGGAGTCGCATTTCCCGGGCATCGCTGGCCAACGCGCTGGTGCGTGAAATTCAAGAGCCGCGCTTCGCGCAGCAAGCCGTATACGCGGCCAATCGCTGAGTCGCCGACGTTCTCCTCCCTTTAACCGATCCTGTCATGTCCGACGTCCGCAAGCAGAACTGGGATGACCTTCCCATCGAAGAGCTCACGCCGCTGATCGGTCGCCGACTGATCTACAGCGACAAGATGATGCTCGCGCACGTGTACCTGAAGCAGGGTGCCATCGTGCCGGCACACGATCACATCAACGAACAGTTCACCTACGTTCTGTCGGGCACGCTGCGCTTCTGGCTCGGCGCGCACGCCGATGCACCAGGCGAGACCTACACCGATGTCGGTGCCGGTGATGTGCTGGTGATCCCGAGCAACGTGCGGCATCGCGCCGAAGCGCTCGAGGACACGCTCGATGTCGACATCTTCAATCCGCCGCGGCAGGACTGGATCGACAAGACCGACGACTATCTCCGCGGGACGCGCTAATGGATCTTGGTATCGCGGGAAAAGTGGCGCTGGTGTGCGGCGCGAGTCGCGGCATCGCGTTTGCCGCCGCGGAGGAGTTCGCGCGTGAGGGCTGCACGCTGGTGATCTGTTCGCGCGATGCCGCTTCGGTTGGCCGTGCGAAAGCGAAGCTCGAAGCGCTCGGCGCGTCGGTCACGGCGATCGTGGCCGATCTGGCCACGGAAGCGGGTATCGCCGAGGTGGTCGCGCAGACGATGGCAGCGCACGGGCGCGTCGACATTCTGGTGGCGAACACCGGTGGCCCGCCAACCGGTGCGGCGATGTCTCACTCGTGGGAGGCGTGGGCGCAGGCCAGCGAACTACTGCTGCGCAGCGTGGTGGAACTCACGCGGGCGTTTGTGCCGGGCATGCGTGAGCGGAAGTGGGGGCGGGTGGTGTCGATCACCTCACTGGCCGTGAAGCGTCCGCAGGGATCGCTCGTACTCAGCAACAGTTTGCGGGCCGCGGTGACGGGTTACCTCCGCACGCTGGCGGATGAAGTGGCGGGGGACGGCGTGACCGTGAACTCGGTGCTTCCCGGTTTCACCGCCACCGAACGACTCGACGCGCTGGCCAGCGCCACGTCCACGCGCACGGGTCAGAGTCGCGAGTCGGTGTTCGATGCGTGGACGGCGGAGACGCCGGTTGGCCGTCTGGGGCGCCCCGATGAGTTGGCCGCGGTGATAGCTTTTCTCTGTTCCGCGCGCGCCGGCTTCGTCACCGGGCAAGCCGTGTTGGTGGATGGCGGCGCCGTGCATTCGCTGCTGTAGCTCTCTCATTTCTTCTTACCGGAATATTCCGATATGAGCCAACTCCCCGAGACCCAGTGGATCTGGCGCGATGGTGCGTTCATCCCGTGGGCGGACGCCACGCTCCATGTGCTGAGCCATTCCGTGCAGTTCGGCTCGAGTGCCTTCGAGGGTATTCGGGCGTATAGCACGCCGCGTGGTCCGGCAATTTTTCGGCTGCGAGAGCATCTCACACGGCTCATGATGTCGTGCAAGATCTATCGCACGGACGTGCCCTACACGATCGACCAGCTTGTGGCCGCATCGCGTGAACTGATCGTCCGCAACGGCGTGGATTCGTGTTATCTCCGTCCGATGGTCGTGCGCGGCTACGGCTCGGCCGGCATGGTGCCGACCGGTGCGCCGGTCGAGGTGTATCTGCCCTGCTGGCCGTGGGGCACGTACTTGGGCGCCGGTGCGCTGGAGAACGGCGTGGATGCCTGCATCTCGTCGTGGCATCGCGTGGAGCCGAACACGATTCCCTCGATGGCCAAGATCGCCGGAAACTACCTCAGCGGTCAGCTCATCAAGATGGAAGCGATGGCCAACGGCTATGCCGAAGGGATCGCGCTGAGCCCGAGCGGTATGGTGAGCGAAGGCTCGGGGCAGAACGTGTTCCTGGTGTCCGGTGGCACGATCGTAACGACGCCACTCGACGGTACGATTCTGGGTGGTATCACACGGGACACGATCATGACGCTGGCGCGCGAGGCGGGCATTCCCGTGCGCGAGGCGCATATCCCACGCGAGATGTTGTACATGGCCGACGAAGTGTTCTTTACTGGCACCGCCGCTGAGATCACACCGGTGCGCAGCATCGATAAGATCACGATCGGTGCGGGCAAGCCTGGGCCGGTGAGCATGCTGATGCAGACGCAGTATCTCGACATCGTGCACGGTCGCGTGGACGATACGCACGGCTGGCTCACGCACTGCCGCGACTGATCGTGTCGGTGTGAACAGTAAGAGCGCACGCGACATCGATGTCGCGTGCGCTCTTCTCTTATGTCTCGTATCACTCGGTTCTGACGAATGGCGCTGACCTCCACCATGTATGCGTTCGACATCGCGCTCGCCAACGTCGATCGCGGCGTGTACGAGTCCCTCGAGTTCCGGATGGCCATGCATCCGTCGGAATCGGCGGAGTACTTCGTCGCGCGCCTGCTGGCCTACTGTCTCGAATACACGGAAGGGATCGCGTTTTCGCGCGGCATTTCCGATCCGGACGATCCGCCCCTGAGTGTGCGGGACCTCACGGGCAGCCTGAAGGTGTGGATCGAGCTCGGGGCGCCAGACGCGGCGCGATTGCATAAGGCCAGCAAGGCGGCGCCACGGGTGGTGGTCTACACCCATCGCGATCCGGCCCAGCTGTGGCGACAGTGGGAGGGAGAGAAAATCCACCGGGCCGAGCAGATCGAGTTGTACGCGCTCGATCGGGAACTGATCGACGCCATCGCGGAGAAGCTCGACCGGCGCATGAAACTCGAGCTCTCGGTGACCGATGGCACGATTTTCGTCAACGTCGCCGGCTCGACGCTGAGCGGCACGGTGCAACGCTTGTCGGTTCGGGAGAGCTGACGTCCAATGCGTCAACTGGCCCCGTCGTGATCCGGGACGAACGGTTCGCTTTCTGTGATCTGCTGGCGCGATAACCACGGTGACCGGGCTACATTCCGGTCCATGCGACTGACAATTTCCGCGACACAACGTGGATGGACGCTCGGGGTGTTGGCGTCCGCCGTGACGCTGGTCTCCGGCTGCGCCGCCGTTACGCGCCCGCCGACGACCGTCGACGTGATTCAGCGCGACGTGATCACCATCAACGCCGAGCATCGCGCCCTGCGTGATACCGTGATTGAACGGTTGGTACGGCGCGTGGCGACTCGCGGTGATCGCACGGTGGACGTGTTGATGCTATCGGGCGGCGGTCAGAACGGCGCGTTTGGCGCGGGATTCCTGCGCGGCTGGCTGCAGCGCTCGGCGGATCCGATGCCGCGGTTTGATCTCGTGACCGGGATCAGCACCGGCGTCCTGCAGGCCCCATATGCCCTGCTGGGTACGCGCAATGCCATCGATACGGTGACGGCGCTGTATGCCCGCGCGGCCGAGAGCTTTGCGCCATCAATCGATTGGTGGTTCTGGCTTCGCCCCACGGGCGGATTGGTGAATACCACGCGCTTCGACCGCACGATCGCGCAGACCCTCGATGGCCCGCTCCGGTCGGAGTTGGACGTCGCGTTCGCCAACGATCAGCAGATCGTATTCGGGACCACCGATTTCGACCTCGGTATCGGCCGTCTCTGGTCGCTGGGCGACGAGTTGGGCCGCCGCGGCTCGGCTGCCAGCAGCGTGGCCGCCGAGCGCACGCAGCGGCTGCTGAAGGGCGCGACGGCTGTCCCCGGCATCTTCCCGCCGGTGATGATCGATGGCCACCTGCAGGCCGACGGCGGCGTGATCGAGAACATCCTGCCGGTGCTCACCTTCGACGACTACACGCGACTCGGGCAGCGGCTGCAGGCCCGCGGCCTCACGGACGTCACGGTCCGCGTGTGGGTGATCATGAATTTGTGGACGCATACCGAACCAAAGGTCATGAAGCCGTCGGCCCGACGCGCGATCATCGGTCGCTCCACGTCGCTGCTCTTCTACGCGCACCAGCCGGCCTCGCTTGCGGCGCTCGAGAATCTCTCCCGCGCCGTCAGCGATCGGGTGCCGGGTATGCGTATGCAAGTGAAGGTGGTCGCGATTCCCAGCGCAGAGTCGGTGTCTCCGGGCGCCAGCGCGCTGTTTGAGCGGCGCTTCATGCACCGTCTGGATTCGCTCGGCTTTGCCAAGGCGCAAAGCGCCACGCCGTGGGATGTGTTGTTGTTCGACGCGTTTGCCCGTCCCGAAGTCCCCCCCCGATTGCATTAGGATACCGCTATCCCGTCCGCCTCGATTGAATCACCAAGCTCGGCCATGCACGACGAGGCCGCCCTCGATGTCGTGCGCGCCGACCCGCTGTGTGCCGAAACGCCGGCACGGTTGCTCACCGCGCCGATCACACCGGCAGCGAGTGTGTACGTGCGCAGCAACTTCGCCCTGCCGACACTCGACGCCACGCATACGGTCGCGATCGGCGGCGCAGTGCGGTCACCGTTCGCGATGTCGCTGGCAGAGCTAGCCGCATTGCCGCAGCGCCATGTCACGGTCACGATGGAATGCGCCGGCAACGGCCGCCTCGGGATGGACCCGTTGCCCACCGGTGAACCCTGGCGATACGGTGCGGTGAGCACCACGACCTGGTCGGGGGTCTCGCTGCGCACGCTGCTGGAGCGCGCCGGTCTCACACCGGATGTGGTGGAGATTCTCGGGCACGGCGCCGACGCGGGCCCGCGCGACGATGCCGACGGCGACGTGCGCTTCGCACGGTCACTCCCGATCGCCGACGCCATGCATCCAGACACTATCGTCGCCACGCACATGGCGGGCGAGCGGCTGTCGGTAGATCACGGCGCGCCGATGCGTCTGATCGTGCCAGGGTGGTACGGCATGGCGAGCGTGAAGTGGCTGGCTCGCCTGGAGGCGATCACGACGCCGTTCACCGGATACTTCCAGCGACAACGCTACGTGTACGACGTGAATGGCACGGTGGAGCCGGTGCGTCGCACCCTCGTGAAGTCGATGATTACGTCGCCGATCGATGGCGGATCGTGCGCACGCGCGGTGCTCGTGCGAGGGTGGGCATGGTCGGGGGCCGGTGCGATCGCGCGGGTGGAGCTGGCGATGAACGATGCGCCAGTGTGGATCGACGCCGCGTTGGGGACACCGGTGTCGACGTATGCGTGGACACCGTTCGAAGCGAAGCTGGTGCTGCCTGATGCGGCGACGGCGACAATACGGAGTCGCGCAACGGATACCGCGGGGAACACGCAGCCGGAACAGATTCAGTGGAATCGGTTGGGATACGGGAACAACGGGATACGAGGCGTGGTGGTAGCTGTCACTGATGAGGGGCGCTAAGAGTTAACGGCGTGAACACTGCGATTTTTCCATGATGAACATGACGGCTGTCGACGGCCCTGCGGGTGATCTCGCGATTCGGCGCGCTACGGCGGCCGACGCCGAGGCGTTGTCCGCGTTTGCCGCGACGGTGTTTCGTGAAACGTTTGCGCCCGATAACGACCCGATGGACATGCAGGCGTATCTGAGCGACGCGTTCACGCCGGAGAAGCAGGCGGCGGAGATTGCGGATGGGTCATGCGTCTGTTTCATCGCCGAGGTCGGCGAGACACTGGCGGGGTATGCGCTGCTGCGCATTGAGGCGCCCGACCAGCGCGACCCATTGGAGGCGCGGCCGGTGGAGTTGCAGCGCTTCTACGTCGAGCACGCGTGGCATGGGCGGGGCATTGCGCCGCGATTGATGGCGGCGTGCGTCGACGCGGCGCGCACCGCTGGTGGTACAACGATGTGGCTGGGCGTGTGGGAGCGGAATGCGCGGGCGATCCGCTTCTACGTGAAACAGGGCTTCACTGACGTCGGAAGCCAAGCATTCCAGCTCGGCGCTGATCTGCAAACCGACCGCGTGATGTCGCGGTCGGTCGCGCTGTTGAACTGACGCCTTTCCTTCTCGTTCCTAACGCTTACGGAGCGGCACGGGCGCGGTGGGAACGTCCATCTCGGTCGTCAGATGGGTGGCGCCGCGATGGCACATCACACACGTCGTTTTCGGACGCGGATCGTCGAGCTCCTTAACCTTGGCGATGTACTTCGTGTCGATGTCGCGCTGCATCTTGATCATCTGTAGCGCGATGATCTTGTCCTTCCGCGCGTCGCTGGCGTAGTCCTGGTTGTCCATGTGACAACCGGTGCAGTTGATGCCCAGGCCGCGACCGAACTGCTCGTCCATCATGGTGACGAACTCCTTCGCGGGCATCGTCTTGTGCAGCTTCACATTTTTAAATACGGTGCCCGCCGGTTCGTTCTCGCGGCCCACCAGCGTGGCCATCAGTGCGGCTACGGCTTCACGGCGCAGCGTATCGAGCTTCATGGGCGTGGGGGGCACTCGCCGAGGGGCCTGTGGACGCGGGGCCGCACCGTCCGCCGAGGCGATCGGACGCGCTTCCTGGACCGCCCCTTCCTGGGCGCCCCGCGCGCACGCCACTGCCGACCCGATCACCACCACCGACATCACGACCCACGAACGCATACGGCCTCCAAGGCTCCACGCGAAGTTCAGACCACTGAGTACCGTAAATGTACGTACTCATCAAACGAGTTGCTCGACCCGTTGTTTGGGCGCACTAGCGCTTTTTCGCGAGGATGGTCCCGCGGCAGGTGATCGCGCCGCACGAACAGGGAAAGCGCTTCTTGGCTGCCGGCGTGTGGCGCTCCGGCAGGATATAGGCGTAGTCGTAGACCAGCTCTTCGCCTACCTCGATCTCGTGGATCGCGTCGATCCAGATCCGGCCCTCGTCGAACACCGCGTCGCAGTTCGGGGCGCAGGAGTGATTGAGGAACCGCGCCTCGTTGCCGTTCACGGCGGCATCGACGACGACTTCGTCGTCGATCGCAAAGAGATAGGTATGGTGACGCTCCCCGGCCACGTCGGGGTAGCGCGCCTCCGCCGCCTCCGGGGTGAGCCGCTCGCCGGCGTACTCGACAATGCGCGTGCCGGCGGCGATAGGACGGGTGGCGTATCCCCCGAACCCCTGAATCGGGGAGTGCCGGACCTCGAACGGAAGTGATGCATCGGTCATGATGACTGACAATCTCACCCATTTCACGCACCGAATCCACATCTCGGTACAGAAATAGGATAGATTTCGGGTCTCAAAGGAGACTTGACATATGAAACAGCCGGACGAGCGCGATGTCGCCGCACGGAACAGCGAGCGCGACGTCAGCGAAACCGGATTCGCGGCCCTCGGACTCGACCCCCGCATTGCCTCAGCGCTTGCTGCGCTGGGTTACGAAGAGCCGACGCCTGTGCAGCGTGCCGCGATTCCGCCACTGCTGGAAGGACGTGATGTATTGGCCCAGGCGGCCACCGGTACCGGCAAGACCGCGGCGTTCGCGCTACCGCTGCTGAGCCGCGTGAACACGAACGCGAAGGGTGCCGAGCGTACGTCGGCGCTGATCCTCGTGCCGACGCGCGAACTCGCCATGCAGGTGGCCGAGGCGGTACATCGCTACGGCAAGCCGATGGGCGTGAGTGCCTTGGCCGTGTATGGCGGCTCCTCGATGGAGATGCAGGTCCGCGCCCTCAAGCGCGGGGTCGACGTGGTGATCGCGACGCCGGGGCGCGCGCTCGATCATATCCGTCGTCATACACTGCAGATGACGTCGCTCAAGACCGTGGTGCTCGACGAAGCCGACGAAATGCTCGATATGGGCTTCGCGGAAGATCTCGAGGCCATTCTCGAGGCCACGCCGAAGTCGCGCCAGACGGCGCTGTTTTCGGCCACGCTTCCGCCGCGCATCGCCAGCATCGCGAAGCGTCAGCTGCGTGATCCCGTGATCGTCACGATCGATCGTGAAGTCGTGCCCGACGGTGAAGCCGCCCGTGTGCGGCAGGTGGCGTACATCGTGCCGCGTGCCCACAAGATGACGGCCCTCGCGCGCGTGCTCGACATCGAGCAGCCCACGAGTGCGATCGTGTTCTGCCGCACGCGCACCGAAGTGGACGAGCTCAGTGAAACGCTGATGGCGCGCGGCTTGCGCGCCGACGCGCTGCACGGCGGTTTGAGCCAAGATCAGCGCGATCGCGTGATGACGAAGTTCCGCACCAAGAAGACCGATCTGCTCATCGCGACTGACGTTGCGGCGCGTGGTCTCGACGTGAAGCATGTGTCGCACGTGGTGAATTTCGATGTGCCGGCCGACGCCGAGTCGTACGTGCACCGCATCGGTCGCACGGGTCGTGCTGGTCGTGAAGGCGTCGCGATCACGCTGGCCGAGCCGCGCGAACATCGGTTGCTGCGCAACATCGAACGCATGACAAGTCAGCGGATCGAGATCGCGCAGGTGCCCACGGTCGACGATCTGCGCGCGCATCGGTTGGAGTTGGTGCGGACGACGCTGCGCGAGACCATCATGGAAGGCGGTCTCGACAAGTTCCGCAGCATTGTGGAATCGCTGGCCGGTGGGTTCGACGTGATGGACATCGCCGCGGCCGCCGTGAAGCTGTTTGATGCGAACGACGCGACCGACGAGCCGGATATTCCGGCGGTCCAGCCGCGCCCGGACGATCGTAGTTCACGCGACAGCAGCCGTGGTCGTGACGGGGCCGGTGCCCGTGAAGGTGGTCGTCCGAGCCGCAGTGGCGAAGACGAAGCGCCGCGTGGTGCGAAGGCGGCCAAGCGGTCGAAGCCCGAGTGGAGCGTGGCGCGGTTGTGGGTCGGTGCGGGTCGCAAGCTGAAGATGCGTCCGGGCGATCTCGTGGGCGCGATCGCGAACGAAGTCGGGATCGACGCCAGTGTGATCGGCGCGATTCAGATCGCCGACGGCTACAGCACGGTCGAGGTTCCGGAGGAAATTGCCGAGGATATCATCACGGCGCTGCGGAACACAACGATCAAGGGCAAGAAGGTGTTGGTGCGGCGCGATCGGATGCGCTAGTCATCACCGACGATGCAAAAAGGCCGGCCGGCGAGGGATCGCCGGCCGGCCTTTTTCGTGCGTCGTCGACCAACGCCATGAGCTCAGTAGCCGGCGGCAAGGTCCACCGGATTGTGCAGTGGCTCCCCCCGCTGAAACCGGCGCAGGTTGTCGCGGAAGAGTGCGGCCACCTCATCCCAGTGCGAGGCGCGAAAGCCCGCGCTGTGGGGGGTGAGTACGACGTTGGGTGTGGTCCACAGCGGATGATCCGACGCGAGTGGTTCGTGATCGAACACGTCGAGCACCGCGCCGCCCAGCTGACCGCTGTGCAGCGCCGCTTGCATGGCCTGACCATCCACGAGGCCGGCGCGCGCCACATTGACCAGCACCGCGCCGCGATTGAGTCGCGCCAGCTGCGGCGCGCCGATCAGATGCTGCGTGTGCGCCGTGCCGGGTGCCGACAGCACCACCACATCGCAGTTGGTGAGCGCGTGATCGAGGTGGTCAGCACCGATCACGGCATCCACATACGGGGGACGCTCGCGGTCGAGATGGCGACGCACGCCCGTGACGTGCATGCCGAAGGCGTGCGCGCGCTTGGCGACCTCAAGCCCGATCGTGCCCAGTCCGACGATCGTCATGCGCCGACCGTGCAGCATCCACGGCCAGTCCACCGACAGCTCGTGCTGAATCCACTGCTGCTCTTGCTGCGCACGCAGTGTGCGGTCGAAGCGCCGCGACAGCTGCAGCACGCCACCCATCACATGCTCGGCAATCGGGATGGCCTGCACCCCGCGCGAGTTCGTGAGCTGCACCCCCGCCGCGGCGAGCTCAGTGAGCGGGAGCAGTCCCTGTACCGCCGACGCCGACGAATGTACCCAGCGCAGTCGTGGCGCGGTGGCGATCATGGCCGGGGCAAGCATCGCGGCGAAGCAGACGTCCACGTCGATAATCGCGCGGCCGGCCTCCTCGAGGGTGCGAGCGCGCACGAACTCCACCTCGGGAAAGGCCACGGTCAGCGCGTCGGCCTGTGCGTCGGGAATGGACCACGCCTGCACCGGCCACTGGATGAAGATCAGGACTTTCATGCAAACCAACCTACACGGTGCGGCGGGCGCCAGTGCGGCGGATGCCGGTGGACGGGGGCAACTCCCGTCGACCGGGTTGGTAGTCCGTGACTACGGGACGATCCGTCCCGCCACGGGGGTGATAATGTGCGGTGACCCCTTGAGCAGTTCGTTGATGCGGCCGATGCGTTCCCGGGTGAGCGCGTCGAGGCGCCCCTGCGCATCGGTCGTTTCCACACCCAGCTCGCCGGCGCGCAGCTTCTCGCCGGCCGTGACCGGCCACTGCGGCCGTGCGATCATGCCACTTACGGTTTGGGCTTCTTCGCGCAGCCGTGGATACTGGCGGTACCCCAGCCCCGCCAGCGGCCGGGCGAGCACGGAGTCGCGGAAGTGGCGGAGATCGCGCAGCGCGCCGCCAATTTCGGTGAGCGCCGACGCGCCGTTGGTGACGCCTGGCGCCGCCCTGAGGGCGCCCTGCACGGCCGTGAGCTGCCGCGAGAGATCGTCCACGCCGGCGATCACGCGGGCAATGCGCGCCTGCGTGGCTTCGACGCCCTTGGCCGCCTCGAACTGTTCGGTCACCTGCGTCGCGGTCATCTCGATGCGGGGATCGTTCTGCACCACGACCGGCTTGGCGTATCGCTGGCCGTTCACCACGAGCGTTACGGTGTAGGTGCCGGGGACGGCCCAGGCCGATGCCGGCCCAAAGAAGTTTTCTTCGCCGCCACCGCCTGCGTCGCGGTTCTGCGCGGCGGCACGACGGCGTTCGCGCAGCCCGGCCAGCGAGGTGTCGGTGGGCGCCACGGCTTCCACGGCACCGCGATTACCGCGGCCACCACCACCGGCACCTGGGGCTGCCTCTTCGCGCAGATCCCACACGATGCGTT
>Ga0102913_1000315_pt1 | contig 14144 bp, 7 predicted proteins | sample Colrivmet1560A02_FD_78197 | JGI IMG/M metagenome (GOLD analysis project Ga0102913, IMG submission 78197) | Estuarine microbial communities from the Columbia River estuary - metaG 1560A-02 | ecosystem: Environmental > Aquatic > Marine > Intertidal zone > Estuary | place: USA: Columbia River... | reverse complement strand
CCGACCCGAACAACGACCCCAATGCATGGAAGGGAAAGTCGAAAGATATCGACATCACCTCAATGGATGCGCGCGAAACAGGAACATGCCCATTCTGTGGCGATAAGAGCGCAGTGCAGAAGTCGCTCTTAGTAGTGCGTTCAGCATTGCCAAACTGGAAAATTGAAACTGCCGATGGCGTACTGACCCCTGGCTCAAATGAAATCGGCAATAGCAGTGTGCGTCCGTTGCGTTCATCTGCTGCTGGCCCATCTACCAATGCTCCTACCGACTACATCGTTTCCATTCCCGACGACAAGCCAGCAAAATTCACTTTGCCTTCAGCTACTCGCATCTCGGGTATTACCTCAAAAGTTGCTGTACAAATTGATACACCGGGTTCAGCAGACACCACTATTGATCTCAGCAGCGATGCGGTTTCAACAAACAACCCCGAAGTAGTGCTCACTCTTGCCGATGGCAACTTAGTGGGCTCGTCAAACGGCGAGAACAACTCCGTCACCTCTTCTGGCGACGCAGTGCAAATTGTTGTTGACGGTGCAACCGGAACTCCAGTGACGGTCGATGTAAATGCCGATGCTGCAGCAGTTGACGTGCGTACTCCTGGCCGTGATGGTGTTGATGCAAATACCAACTATGAAGTGGTAACACAAACTTCAGACACGCAGGTAGAACGCAAGGTTGTGGGTACCAATGGTAAAGAGACAACCAAAACTGAAGATGGTCAACTCGATAGCACCAAGGTAGAAAATGCTCTGCCCGATGCGTTGAAGGCTCCTGAAGTAAAAGGCGGATTGCCCGATGCCGCTAGCCGTGCACTCGATGCCGGTACTGCCGCAACAACAACTACGTCTACTTCGGTAGCAGGTGGCCCAACCACAACGGCGAAGAAGACAACGTCGAGTACCTTGAAGCCAACGGCAACAACAGCACCGCAAACCGCAACGACGGCCGCGGCAGTAGCGCGTGCATCGGTACGTGTTGACGTGAACGTTGACGGATGGACCCTCGCGGCCAGCGACCCTGCGTCGTCTGGTTTCAGTGCAAACCTCACGGGGTCATCCGGCGCCATTCAAGATGGCATCAACTGCGACTCGGTGGGTTGCTTGGAAGGGACCGCCACCGATGTTTTGGCAAGTGGTACCGACCCGGCTACCGGGGCGGCAAGTACCACAACCCTGCAGTTCAAAATGTCAGGGGTGGCCTCTACCTTCGATGTCCGCTGCGGCAATTCAGGCAGTTGGGTAAAGGCTTCGCAGGCCGGCGGTGGGTTCTCGGCCACATGCTCATTTAGCAATGTGACTGCTGACGAAACCATCTACGTTCGCGCTTAAACCCCTATAAATCATTCCTGAAACGCCGGTGCCTTGTAGCGCCGGCGTTTCTGCGTAAAACTAGGTTTAATGTTAAACATGAAACCTTTTTCTGCTCGTATAGGTGCTGCTGGTGTGCTCATTGCCGGGCTCCTTGCATTCTCATCTCCGGCTGTGCCTGTGCAGGCTGACGCGGGTGGTGCTGTTGCATCGGTTCGTAGCGTTGCACAGACGATTTCGAGCCTCGACAAGCACACGTGCTTTGTCAACTCATCAAAGGTTTATTGCTGGGGCGCGAACGACTATGGGCAACTTGGGCGCCCGAACGTGACGCTGATTTACGCAAGTCCGTTCGAAGTCCCAGGGATAGATAACGCTGTTGCGGTGACTGCTGGGGCAGCTCACTCCTGTGCGCTCACATCGCTTGGCACCGTTTGGTGCTGGGGCCGTGGGGCGGACGGTCGTCTTGGATTTGGAAGCCAAAGTGACTCGTTCGGCCCGAAATCTGTATCGCGTGATGACAACGGACTGCCTCTTGATGGTGTGGCCTCAATTGATGCGGGTGGTGCTTTTACGTGCGCTGTCACAACCGGAGGAGCATTGTATTGTTGGGGCTCTAACGCACAGGGTTCCCTTGGATTGCCCACCACGACTGTAAATGTGTCCCGTGCAACTCTCGTCATTGATTCCGGCGTGAGCCAAGTGGCAACTGGAAATAGTCACAGTTGTGCATTGATGACTGACCAGACTGTGAAATGTTGGGGCCAGAATAACTACGGTGCCCTGGGGAATGGCAGCACAAGTCAGGTTGGCGCCCAGTCGACGCCGACTCTCGTTGGTGATCTTTCTGGCGCAACAGCTATCACGGTCGGTGCTTATCACTCGTGTGCAATTATTTCCGACAAAACCGCCAAGTGTTGGGGTGCCAATTACGACGGTCAACTCGGAGTCGGTGCTGCTCTGATGGACGTGCCTGTTACCGCAACAGCAACAGCGGTGAATGAATTGACTGACGCCATATCGATTAGTGCTGGAGCAAATCACACTTGTGCATTGACTGGTACTGGTGTGGTCAAGTGCTGGGGGGACAATGTCAGTTATCAGGGCGGTCGTGTCGGAAACGAAACTACAACTCCGATAACGGTTCCTAGTCTCGCGGGTCCAGTTGCACTTGTTTCTGGGGCAAATCACAATTGTGCGATTGTTGGCATAGATATCAAATGCTGGGGCTCTCGGAGTAATGGGCAAATTGGTGATGGGACGGGAGAAACGACTGTTGTCCAGACGCCAATATCAATTGATCCAGTGTTTTCACAGTCAGTTGCCTTTGAACCGCTTGCGAATACAACGATCGCAACAACTTCCTTATCGGTTTTGGGCAAAGCAACTTCCAACGTTGGTTTGGGCCTGACATACACGACAGTTTCAGCAACAGCAAGCGTGTGCACCGTCAGTGGTACAACCGTCTCTATCCTTGGCGTTGGTACGTGCTCTGTTGATGTAACAGGTAACCCTGGGGGCATGTACAAATACTCCAACGTCACCCAGGGAAGCTTTGAGGTCACAGGTCTTGCGCCAACGGTGGCAACAAACGATGCCACAAGTATTGGCGTCACTACTGCAACCCTCAACGCAACAGTGAATGCTCGGTTTATCACCAGTGCAATGAGCATTGAGTATGCAACAAGTGCCACGCTTGCTGGCTCAACAATGGTTAGTGGAACCGCAGTTACTGGCTCAACCGATACTGCGCGTGGAATTGCCGTGACGGGTTTGGCAGCTGGTACCACGTATTACTTCCGTGCCTCGGCAACGAATAGCGCTGGCACTACCACTGCATCAGAAATAAAGAGCTTCACAACACTTGGTGGAAAGCCTTCTGCCACGACAGCAGTAGCTTCTGGCATTTCCGCCAACAAGGCCACGCTCAATGCATCGGTGAATGCCAATGGTGTTTCTACAACTGTGAAATACCGAGTTGGTAAGTCGGCCGACCTCACTGGCGATGTCACGGTGTACGAAGGTCGCACCATCGCAGACTTCGCAGATGAATCGGTTCCTGTCTCCATCAGCAGCCTTGTTGAGATGGTGACGTACTACTACCGAGTGGAAGCAACAAACTCTTTCGGTACTGCAACTGGTGAAATCAAGTCATTCACCACTGCGCGTCCGGTAGGCGTCACTATCAATAGCGCTGCTGAATTCACCAACAAGAAAACGGTTGTCTTGTCGGTTACTGGTGCCTCGGGTTCAGTGTCGGCAATTGTGTCGAACGACGGTGGGTTTGGTGCTGCAGAAACCTTCACGCTCGTTGACGGTTCAGCAGAAATTAACTGGACGCTCATTTCCAGCCGCGACGAGCGCTTGCCAAAACAGGTCTATGTAAAGTTTGTTTCCCGTTTCGGTACACAGTCATCGAACTATCAAGACGACATCATTCTCGATACCACGGCTCCGGTTCTGAGTGCCGCTACTGCAGTGGCGACGACTGCTCCTGCGAGCGCGGTGAGTGTTGCCTCTGTTCGTGCAAAGAAAAAGAATGGCGCCAAAATTATTGTGCGAGCAGTTGATGCGAACTCGGGAATTGGTTCGGTGGAGATGCGTTCAGGTGCAAGCAGAAAAGCCACGAGTGTGAAATATGCAAACCCGAAGGCAAAGTCGCAGACATTAACTGTGAATACCAAAGCTAAAACGCTGCAGGTGCGGGTCATTGACCGTGCTGGCAACCCTTCTCCGTGGAAGACCGTAAGAGTGAAATAACAGGTTTCATCCTGAACTCTTCATCTCAACACGCTATGCATTGCGAAGTGTCGTGCTAGCACCCCGCCTTCTCGACGCTCTTCTCAATTCCGCATTCAACACGCTCGGTAGATTTATTTGCACGTATTTCATTTGCAAAGAGGTCGAAAATCACCGTGGCTACAGAAGTTGGCTTAGCTAGAAGGATTAAAAATTCGGCGTTTCGCAGCGTGATGTGCCTTACCGTGGTTGCGCTTGCGAGTATTGCATTTGCGCCTCAGGTGCGAGCAGATAGCAGTGAGGCGGTGAGTGCGTCTCGAACAGACGCGGGGCGGCTCTCGGCTGGCCGCGCCTTTACGTGCGTAGTTATTGAAGGTTCGGTGTATTGCTGGGGCGATAACTCTAGTAGCCAATTAGGTGACGGAACAACAACAAATCGCAGCACGATGGTCAAAGTTGCCGGTGTGTCGAACGTTGCATCAATTTCTGCAGGCGATGCACACGTATGTGCACTCATTACTGGTGGCACAGTGACATGCTGGGGCTCCAACGTGTCGGGCGAACTTGGTGTGTCATCCGGTTCTGGGCCTGCAACAGTTACTGGACTCACCGATGCCACTGCAGTAACTGTGGGAAAAAACTTCAGTTGTGCAATCTCTACTTCGCAGGGCGTGGTGTGTTGGGGCAAGAACTCGGGTGGTCAGTTAGGTCGCGGTGCAACGACGCCAACTTCTGACTCCTCTCCTGCAACTGTGACTGGGTTAACCGCAGGTGTTGCAAGCCAGGTGGCAGCAGGGCTATCGCACTCCTGTGCTGTCATCGCAAGCGGTGGCGGAGTGAAATGTTGGGGAACAGCTGAAAGCGATACTCCTGGGGTGGCTATAGATGATCGCAGTACGCAGGACATCGCATATGGAATATCCGGTACAAACGTCAGTGGTCTGGGGGATGGACGAGTCTTTTCATACGGTTCGGAGCCGGTAGAAATTAGCACTACACCTGTAACCGTAAAGACTAATTCGAGTACTTCGTTAGAGAGTGTTGTTGGGATTTCAGTAGGTGTTGGTTCAGCTTGTGGAATTGTCTCAAGTGGAGCTGCATATTGCTGGGGAAATAATAACGATGGCCGCGTTGGTAATAATCGAATTACAAATAACCGAACTGGTTACGCAGGTGCACGACCACTGTATGCAGAAATAGTTCAAGATGCTTCGGCAAATGCACTCATTGGTGTGAAGGCAATCAGCATTAATGGCAAGCATGGTTGTGCTGTAACAGCAACAGCCGGAGTTGCGTGCTGGGGCTCGCGCACTTACGGAGAACTCGGAGACACTTTTTCTGGTGTAAATGCGGTTCCGTATTACACCTCAGTGTCGGGTGTTGCCAATGCGGTAGCTGTGTCAGCGGGTGAGTTGCACACTTGCGCATTGACCTCAACGAGTGCTGTGTATTGCTGGGGGCAAGGAACATTCTCGCAACTGGGCAATGGCACAACACCTTCTGCGACGGGTACGCCAGTCGTGGTATCTGGTTTTGCAACTCAGACCGTGTCCTTTGGTGCGTTAGCAAACAAGTCGCTAGGTGCTGCACCATTTAGTGTTTCCGCCACCTCATCGGTTGCCGGTGCCTCGATGAGCTATGCCAGTTCAACTACATCGGTATGTACGGTTTCGGGTTCTACAGTGACGGTTGTTTCAAGTGGAACGTGCTCCATTGTCGCCACTGCAGCGGGCTATGGGTTGTATCTCAGTGCGTCCACCACGCAAAGCTTCACCGTCGCAGGCGTCAAGCCCGTGGCAACTACGTCTTCAGCCACTTCAGTTGCTGCTACCAATGCTGTGTTGAACGCATCGGTCAACCCCAATGGGGCAGAGACCGCAGTGAGTTTTGTGCTGGGAAGCAATGCCACTCTGACGGGAACAACAACAACCGTGGAGTCGAAAGTTCTCACGGGAACTGAAGCTACTGAGGTCTCTCAAAAAACAGGTGAACTCTTGGAAGCGAACACCTATTACTTCCAAGTGGTGGCGAAGAATGTGCATGGAACTACAAAAGGTGAGATTCGTTCATTTACAACGGGTAGGCCCGTTGGTGTGTCTATCAACGATGCCGATGAATTCACCAACAAGAAAAACGTCACCGTCTTCATTACTGGTCTCGCTACTTCGGTCAAAGCCATCATTTCGAATGACGGTGGATTCAAAGTTTCACAAACGGTCGATCTCACCGACTCTTTTGCCGAAGTGAAATGGACTTTGGTATCGAGCCGCGATGAGCGTTTGCCAAAAACTGTGTATGTCCGTTTCATCTCGCGCTTCAATGCTCAATCATCGAACTACACCGACGACATTATTCTCGATACCACAGCTCCCGTATTGAGCGATGCAACAGCGGTATCTGCGTCTGCACCGGCCACTGCGGTGAGCGTGGCGTCTGTGCGTGCTGCAAAAAAGAATGGCGCAAAAATTGTGGTGAAAGCGGTTGATGCAAACTCGGGTATTGGTTCTGTAGAAATGCGTTCTAGTGCTCGCAAAAAGGCAACGAGCATTAAATATGCAAACCCGAAGGCTAAGTCTCAAACACTCACGGTGAATACTAAGGCGAAAACTTTGCAGGTACGGGTCATCGACCGTGCGGGCAACCCTTCGCCGTGGAAGACCGTGAAGGTGAAATAACAGGTATTAATCAGCACGCTTAGTTTCCATTCGCTAATAGTGCTTCAATAGGGCTGTGGACCGCAGGCGTTTTCTTACTCAAGCATTAGGCCTCGCCGTTGGTGGCGTTGTGTGGTCGGCCTGTGGAGGCTCGAAGCAGTTGTTGCAAAGTGGTAACACCGTTGCTTCCTTGGCGAACAACACCTTGGTTATCCCCAATGCTCCCGTTGCCGCTGCCGGAGAGATAGCTCCTTTCATTACGCCACAGTCGAAGTTCTTCCGCATCGACACCGCAATTGGTTCTACACCGCAACTCAAAGTTGCCAATTGGAAACTGCGTATTCATGGTCTGGTAGACAAAGAAGTCACCTTGACGATGAAAGATATCTCTTCGTTGCCCCAGGTGGAGCACGTCATCACTCTTGGTTGTGTTTCCAATGAAATAGGCGGCGACCTCATTGGCAATGCACGGTGGGGTGGAGTGTTGTTAAGCGACGTGTTGAAGCTTGCTGGTGTGCAAAAAGCTGCAACGCAACTTGCAAGTACCAGCAGCGATGGCTGGACATGTGGAACTCCCGTAGATGCGGTACTCGATGGTCGCCCTGCAATGCTCGCCACTTCTATGAACGGTGAACCTCTCACTGCAGAACACGGTTTTCCTATTCGCATGATTGTTCCTGGTTTGTTTGGTTATGTTTCTGCAACCAAGTGGCTCACCGATCTTGAACTCACCACGTGGGAAGACTTCGAGCCGTATTGGTTAAAGCGTGGCTGGTCGGCCGAAGGTCCGATGCTCGCTTCAAGCCGTATCGATACTCCGCGTGTAGGCGACGACATTGCAGCTGGCGAAGTTGCTATTGGTGGCCTTGCGTGGGCGCCTCGATCTGGTGTGGCGAAAGTGGAAGTGCAAATAGATGAAGAGCCTTGGCGTGCAGCAGAAGTGGTGCCAGGAGGAACTGGCGACACTTGGGCACAATGGCGCACAAAGTGGAATGCGCCAGTGGGCGATCATCGCATTGCGGTACGCGTCACCGATGCCGACGGTGTGGTGCAAGATGAACAAGTGCGCCCAGTAGCCCCTAGTGGCGCAACGGGCTATCACTTCGTCAAGGTGACAGTCGTTTAGGCATACACCCATCGCCTATGGTCATGGGCATGGGTCTCTTTTCGAAATTGAAGAAGCGGCGTGCAGAGAAAGAAGCACTCGAGCAAGCAACTGCTGAACAAGAGCAGATTGGCAGTTGGCAATCGCAATCAGAAAAACTCGATGTCATGATCAATGCAGTCGAGCGATGCGGTAACAACGACATTGAAGGTCTCTTCGACCCATTCGACACAGGTTTCCTTCTGAAAAAAGGTGAATACGCAATTGCTCTCATCGCAAATTGTGCGCTCTTGGAAACGCGTCGATCTGCTTCTTCGTATCAGGGTGGCTATGGCGGCGTTTCCTTTCCGATCTTTGGCAAAGTTCGTCTCAACACGGGCCGTTCAAAGGGCAAACTCATTGCCGGAGAAGAAACAATTACTTCCATTTCCGATGGGGAAGTGCTCATCACTAATAAACGTGCAATGTTTCGTGGCGACACCAACAATAAAGAGTGGCCCTATTCCAAACTCATGGCCTGCGAGCATCACCCCGAGGGGTACACCACCTTTGCGGTGTCGGGTCAGGCGAAAACCACAGGCTTTGCCTATGGGGCCGATGTGGCAAATGAGGTGCAGTTTCGCCTGGAACTCGGCATCGCCATCAGTAATGAAACAACCGATCAGCTCTTGGCCCAATTACGGGTAGAGCGCAAGCTGCTTGAGGCAAAAAAACCTCTGCCCCCACCAGCGGCTGGGCTGTCAAATGGGGAAAATCCCCGATAGATTGGCGTTTCCGATTCATCGGGCGTTTAGCTCAGTTGGCTAGAGCGCTTCCCTTACAAGGAAGATGTCGGGGGTTCGAGTCCCTCAACGCCCACCATTGTTGCTTTGCCTTGAGAGCTTCGGTTTATTTCACGAGGAAGCCATCGATGGACAGCATGATTGCATCCAACAGCTCTTCATCGCTCGGGCGGCGCTCGTCAATATCCGACAGGTACACGCCAAGGGCTATCCCTTGTACAACCAACGCAAGAGCTCGAATATCGCAAGCGGGCACAATGAAGCCACGGTCGCGTGCCATTTGATACACCTCAGTAGCTCGGTCGATGAACAAACTATTGGCGCGTGCAATTGATGCCATCATGTTGGGGCGTTTAGTGGCAGCCCCGAAGGTGGAAATGCGCACGGCACGCTGCGGCCATCGTTGAGCGTTCACGATGATCGCCAGGAGAGCGCGAAGATTTGACCGGTATTCGGCGGGGGTCGCCGAGGTGACGGCCAGCTGAGCGATGTACTCAACGTCTTCAGCGGCAGTTGAAAGGAATCGTGATATCTGTGCTTCAGATACCAAGTTGTCGCGGGTCTGAAAGTAGTACTTGATCATTCCCTGCGTGACACCGGCGTTCTTGGCGACGGAGATCACCCGTAAACCAGCTTCGCCGCCTTCGTCGATGGCGTCGATGGCGGCTTGGAGAATTCGCTGACGCACATTGTGGTCGTCTGTCATGTTCGATGTCCCGGCCTTTCCGCATGAACTACAAAACGCATGATGCGCGTTGGGAAGAAAAATCTTTGTGAGCTTGCTTTCACCAAATTATAGTATTATTATAATTTATAATAAATTTTATAGTAAAAGTGTATCTGTCCATCCTTTAAAGGGGTATTGCCCATGTTTTCCCATCCGCGCCGCAAAATGGCAGTGCCATTTTTCCTCCTGATTTCAGCAATTGTGGCAATTTCGCCGCTGTCGCCAGCCCCTGTTCAGGCGTCAATTGTGATCCAGGACCCTTCAACCCCAAGCAAAATTACTGGTGGCGACGGGTTCTTGTGTCTCATCGTGAATGGTGGGGCAGTGGAATGTTCAGGTCTCAACGACCAGGGTCAACTGGGCGATGGAACAAACACCAATCGGAGCTATTCGCGACCCATTACCAGTGATGGAAAAATCAGTAGTCCGACGGGATTAGCAGTGGGTAAATCGCACGCATGTGCAGTGTCGGGTGGTGGCTCGAGTGCGCCAGGGTCGGGCAAGTTGTATTGCTGGGGCGACAACCAATACGGGCAACTGGGTAATGGCACGAATGTCGATTCGTCCTTACCTGTCTTGGTGTCTGACAACGGTGCTTTCGTGAACACGAGCGTCGCGGGTGTTTTTACTGGAGACAACCACACGTGTGCAATTACTTTGGCCCCGACCAACCGAATTTTTTGTTGGGGTTACAACAACAAGGGTCAACTTGGTGACAACACAACGGTAGATAAGAATCTTCCTGCAGCAGTACTTGGTGTGTTTACGTCAACTGGAACGGTAGCTTCGGCAAACTTTTATCCGTGGGCCACTGCAGGCGCAGAGCACACCTGTGCAGTGAGTACTGCCAACACCAATAGAATTTACTGTTGGGGCGAAAACGGAAGTGGTCAACTAGGTGATGGCTCCACAACCGACAGTTTGCTTCCTGTCACAACTGGAATGGTGGGCGGAAGTGGGTCAAGCGCCCGCACCTCATTCATCGCATCGGGAAGTGATTTCACTTGTGCATCCAATGCGGGGAGCATTGAGTGCTGGGGCGAAAACGGAAGTGGTCAAATGGGCAACGGTGGAACAACCGATGTCCTTACGCCAACAATGGTTCCTGACTCTGCGGGCTTTACGAACGCCGTTACTTACAGCATGGCTGCAGGTGGTGGAACTATGTGCGCTATCAATGAGTCTTCGACACCTGGAGTTTTTTGTTGGGGCGCTAACGCTGCGCGTCAAGTGGGTAACAACGCCACCGTCGATGCTAATCGCCCCACTTTGGTCAACGATAACTCCGCACAAGAGTTCGATAATGGCGGTACTTCTTCCACGTTTGCAAACGGGTTAACTGTTGGGCGCTCAGTAGCGAATGGTTTTGCTTGCATCACGAGGTGGTGCTGGGGAAGTAACAACACGGGGCAACTCGCCCAGAACAACACCACCGACGTGACTCTTGCATCGAAGATAAAAACTGGTGTGACAGTAGCGGACGATGTCACTGGCTTGACGGTGTCGGCTGTGTTGAAGAGCACTGGCATGGAAATTAAGTTCACTGGTGTTCCTGCAGCGGGGCTTTCCTTTCTAAGTATCGTTATCGCTCCCGCCACGCATGTGCTTGCGCCTAATCAGACAGGTGGAGCAGGTACTACTGGTTACGGCCCTCAAAGATATTCAGGCGGAACATTGCCAACGGTGTCAGGTGGCCAAATCACGGTACTCGTACCGGCAATGTCGAGTGGAGTGAACTCAGTGAGTGGGCCACCCACATACGCCAGTACGCCTTTTGTAAAGGGTGTTTCGTATCACCTCACTTATTCGGGAACTGGAACTGCGACATCTGGATACCCAGACGGTTGGAGAATGCGAAATGGTCTTACTACTGGAACAGAACTTGTTGCAACAATCGACTCATCATTTGCAGCTGATGCTGCATCAGGTTCATCATCTAGCACCACTACTACACCTACAACTGTTGCCTCAGGTGCCGCTGCAACCACTGGTTCTGCTGCTGCAGTAGTAGGTAACTACGCAACTGCAGTACCTGGAGTAACAGTCACCGACGCGAAGGTGTACACAACAGCACCGCAAGAAGTTGCTGGAGCTTCAGCTATTACGGTCTTGACTTCTGCTCAGAACAAGGTGATGGATGTGGTGAGTAAAACCCCGAGCATCTGTTTGCCAAATGATGATGACCTCATCTTTTTAGATGAAGGAAAATGCATTGCTGACGTGGTGAACGTAAAGACCCGCAAGGTGTTGCGCACGCTACGCACCACGGTGGTCGAAGATGACATTGCCGACCTCAAGGTGGGCAATGAAGTAGCTGTTTTGACACCGCTGTACTTTTTCTCGGGAACCACGAACTTCAAAGATGCATCATTGGCTCGTCTTGCTAAGTTGAAGAGCCGCATCAACGCAGCGGGTTCTGTGCTCATTGCAGGTCACTCGGGCAACTTGAGTGGGAATACGCCAGAGAATGTGAAGTTGTCACAACTTCGTGCTGCTGCAGCGGTGAAAGAGCTGAAGTCACGTGGTGCGAAAGGCCCATTTGCTATTGCGGCAGTAGGGGCACTCGACCCAGCAAGCAAGGGAAAGTCTGAGGCAGATCAAGACAAAAACCGCCGTGTGGTGATTGTTCTGATTCCATAGATTTGCCAATTTCCAAGTTCAGGGTCGTTTTGCGTCGTGCTAGCACTACCTGAAACGACCCTGAATGGCAATTAAGGTATAAGTCGTTTACATTTCTCTGAGAAACTAAGGAGAAGTATGAAAACTCGTCGCAAGGTCATTGGTCTATTCGCCATCTCTTCATTGGCCGCCATCACAGCTTGTTCATCACAGGAAAGCGATTCCGGCAGAGTGAAGAATGCGGCACTTGATCGAAGTCCGGTTCTCGTGAACAGTGCGTTTGTGAGAGGCGCAGGTGGTTGGACCCTTGATCAAACTTCTCTTCCCGTGGGTGATGGGTGTGCCAAGGGGAATGGTGACCCCTCGCTGGGCACGATGGCCTCAGGAAAAGTTGTATTTGGAAAAGTCTCTAAAGCGATAACGCAAGTGGTCTCTGTTCCAGAGCCAGGGCGGGTGACAATTTCATTCAGTGCCGAGGTTCCATCCAAGCCCGCAAATGCGCCGGCGTTTGAAGTACTTTTCGCGTTGAATGACAGCAACGAGCGTCCGAGTGACTCAAGCAAAGTATCAAAAGATTTGGCTTTATCGGTAACAACAACTCGTGCTAATGAAAAAGTAACTGTCAGCATTTGGGGCTTAAATTATTCTGGACGAAGCGGATGTTCTGGAGTTTCCATCAAAAATATGCAATCGTCCTATGTGAAGACTGTTGTGGCGGCGGCAACAAATTCATCCTCGTCCACGTCCTCTTCCTCATCTTCTACATCGACTTCGTCTACAACGACGACCACTACGACAACGGCCCCTGCAACAATTAAAATTCCGACCCAGGCACCGGTATCCAATGCCGCGCGTGGTACGTGCACAGCGGCCAAGTGCAACATTGGCGATACCGGACCAAGCGGTGGAGTGGTATTCATTACTCCTTCTACGCCGGGAAACACAACAGGTCAATTCTTTGAAGTGTCGCGAAATGTATCGACCTCTCACAAGTGGGGCTGCGCAGGAAAAGTTCTTGGTAATAGTGGTGCTGCTATCGGAGAAGGTCGCGCCAACACGGCGCGCATACTTGCGCGTTGCACCACTGGTAATGCAGTTCGCGAAGCACGAGCACGAATGAAATTAGATGGTGATGGGCCGGGCATTTGGTTCTTGCCATCAACGGGCGAGATGGCGGAGTTGTATCGCAATAAGCCAACACTCGATTCCATTGATTTCAGATTGCTATTTGGGGGGAATTACTGGACCTCAACCGAGGTCAACGCCACCGATGTGCAAGGTGCCATTCTTGGTCGTAGTGATCAAGTTGTTTTTCCTATGAAAAAGACAACTGACTTCGACGTCAAGCTCATCTCTGCATTCACGCCCGACCTCACTCCTCTTTTGGTCTTGGGGCCAAAGCAGGAATTCAAATTAAACGATATTGGGCCTGCAGGAGGACGTATTTTCATTACTCCCGATACTCCGGGTAATACCACCGGCAAGTATTTTGAAGCAGCGCAGAAAGACTGGAGCGGAGCTGTGCCGTCACAATTCGGCTTCTATAAGACGAACTGGGCTTGTAACTCAGTTGCACAGAAGTTGGTGGGCGCTACAGCAACAGCCATTGGAACGGGCGCCGCAAATACACGCATGGTGGAAGCCGCATGTGTTTCAGCCCCGGCAAGTGAAGTATTTGCCACCCGCATCGTTTCCAACTTTGTCATTAACGAACGCAGTGACTGGTTTCTTCCGTCAAAAGACGAGCACACCGCTTTGTACCGAAGCATCACCAGCCCCGACTCCAATGTTGATATCGGCATGTTGTGGGATCTCGGTGGGCGTCGTCAATTCAACGCCTGCATCCTCACTTCAACTGAGTTTTCCAAAGACATTGTTTACGGCAGTTTTGAACGAGAGATGGCTGCCGGTGGGCAAGAGTACGCAACGTTGAAAAATAGTCAATCTGGTTGCCCTTGGCCGGTTCGTGAAGTGATCGCCGGTGAAATTGGGTACCGTCCGCTGTAGTAATAACAATTGCGCTGAGCGCTATTCGCGCTCCATCGAAATTGCCATCTCGGGAAGTGTTACCCAAGGTTGACGGTCAACGCACCATGCTTCAACATTGGGTTTCACACTCGACTTATCGTCGAGCACGCCAGCTTTCACTGCAATGATGCCGGCCGACTTTGAGAGCTCCGAAACAATGGGCGAACCACACTGTGG
>Ga0102913_1000303_pt1 | contig 14271 bp, 11 predicted proteins | sample Colrivmet1560A02_FD_78197 | JGI IMG/M metagenome (GOLD analysis project Ga0102913, IMG submission 78197) | Estuarine microbial communities from the Columbia River estuary - metaG 1560A-02 | ecosystem: Environmental > Aquatic > Marine > Intertidal zone > Estuary | place: USA: Columbia River... | reverse complement strand
TTTCCGGTAAAATCGTAGCCTGTAAACCATTGGTAATTGGAACGAAATTTCTCGTAATATCTAACATGGTATAGATCTAGAATTACTCCGCTTTTCCAAGTGTTTCGTGCATTGAATTTGGTATTGATGTACCAGTTGAAAGAGTATTTAATCTCGGCTGTTTTATTGTCGTAAATCAAACCCGGATTTTGGAAATCTTTATCCAGTGAATCGCTATGCACCGTTTGCGAAATACCCGAAACAGCGAATACCGATTTCATGTGTGTTTTTTCGTTGAAGTAGTAGGTATGGCCAATGCCCGAAACACCCATTTGTGAAATTAAATAGTTGTTGGTGCCTTGTTGTGTGTAAGAAACATCGCCTTCTTTTTTCGCTTCATCGGCCAAAATAGAAATGGTGCTGTAGCCTCCAACACCAAACATCTCGAGTTTTCCGTATTTTTTATTCATGGGAATATCGATATTGAAAGTTAAATCTTGGTATTGAGGAATGGCCGCAACTCCAAAAGAAATACCCACTGCATCAAATATTCCTAACGTAGAGTAACGGTAATTTGCCATGTAAGACGCTTTGCTTTTTTTGCTAAACGGACCCTCAACGCCTAGCTCAACGCCATTGAATCCAAGCATTCCCGTTCCTTCAAATTTTTCGTTGTTACCGTGGCGCAATTTTAAATCGAAGGCACCAGCCAAAGCATTACCGTAATCGGCCGGAAAAGCACCGGTCATAAAATCTGATTTCGCCAAGTTGTTGTTGTTGAGAATGGTGATGGGTCCGCCTGTGCTGCCCAGCGACCCAAAGTGGTTGGGATTAGGAATGTTGATGCCATTTAAACGCCATAAAATACCTGCCGGTGAGTTACCACGAATGATGATGTCGTTGCGGTTATCAGAAGCAGAAATTACACCTGCATAGTTCATAGCCATGCGCGATACGTCGCTTAAGCTACCAGCAAAGCGCTCGGTTTGTTTGGGCGACATATTTACGTTGCTGGTGGTAATCATTTCGTTCTCGGCTTTGTTGTCTTTTTTAGCCGATATTTTAATCTCATTCACCGTGGTTACTTTCTCTTCCATCTCTATTTCGAGGTACAATTCTTTACCCGATTTTACTTCTTGGTTTTGCAGATAAATGGCATGATGCGCAATAGAAGAAACAGATATGGTTTGTCGGCCTACCGGCACTTTTTCTAATCTAAAAAACCCTTTATCATCGGTAGCTGTAGCAATTTCGGGGTCGCTATTTTCCACCTTCACCGTGGCGCCAACGATAGGCGATTTAGAATTTTTATCAATGATTTGTCCGCGCACCGTTTGTGTTAATTGCGCTTGCAAGTAAAAAGTCAAAAATGTGAAAGTGCACAAAAGGAAATGTTTCATAGCCTATGCTTTAGGCTGCAAAAATACAGATATCCATTTATTAAAAATATCTTTGTACCTTAAATTAACAAAATGAGGATTATTTTACTGTCGCTTATAACGCTGCTATTCGTTAATGTTAGCGCTCAAGAATTGGCTACCGACACCATTACACACAAGGGAAATTCTTGTTATGTATATCCTTACAATTTTGAGTGGAAAAAGCCCTATAGAGGAAGAAAATACTTTCAGGAAAATGCCGATATCCCTCCCATTTTTGATTCACTTCCAAGTGGAAATTACGTGATGCTTCATGCTTTTAAGCCCACATTTAGAAACAAAAGAAAAAACAAGCGCGGCAAACTAAAACCCATTGTAGGAGCCGAATTTAGTGTTGAAAATGGCAAGTTGAATGGAAAGGTAGTGTACTATGATTACAACGGACAGAAGCGCAAAGAAGGTTATTTTAAAAACGGTTTGAAAGATGGTGAATGGCTGTACATTTCTAGTTATTACAGTATAGAGAAAAAGAAAGAAGTACCTTACCTATCGGGTATTTGCAGCTTTAAAGACGGCTTGGAAGAAGGTTTACAAAAAGAACTTAATGCCATCGGTAAGCCAGTTGAAGAATACATTAAAAAAGGCAAAGGTTTTGTAAAATATTATAAAGTGTTTTATCGAAACAACGGCCAAACTTTTATTGATGTGCGTGCAGATTCGGTGACGGAACTAAATAGAATAGGTTTGTGGCCTTTGCAATTTGCTGGCAGTTTGGTGTACGATACCGCAGTTACTGTGATAGATTTTAGTAAAATGACACCCAAGCAGTTAAAGCAATACCGAAAGACATATGGCTATAAACGTTTTTACGACAACTACGATAACGATTATTACATTAATAATTACTACAGTGGGTACCAAATACCTTCAGAAATTCCCTTTGTTGCTTATCATGAAAATGGCGAAGTATTGGGAAGATTCTCTGGAGTATCGTCTTTGGATAAATGGAGCTTGCAATTTGATACCATTTACAATCCGCTAAAAAAACCTGCATTAATTAAAGTGCCTCTTCCCGATTCTAATGACCATGTTCGTTTTCGCTTAGATTATTATAAGCCAACAGGTGCTTTAGTGAAGCAAACGTATTATGTTTTAGATAGCATGGGTGAATACAAAAACTACAGAAGAGATAAGGTAGTTGATGGGAAAATGCAAATGCTTAAAGCCGACTTCTCTTATTTCTACAGCAGCGATTGGAAGGGTAAAAAATTAGATTCTTTGTACTTACTATCGGTGGAAAAATCGACGTATGGCAGCACCACTACATTTGAGTACATGTCGCCCAAAATTCCTTTCAAAAAATTCGTAAATGAAGTAGATAGTGCAACAGGTTTTAAAAAGTATTATACTATTTTAAAATACGACACCTCTGTTTTTCAATATAAAATAACAGCCGATTTAGGTAGAATTTCTGTGCACGGTTTTTACCATTGTGATACCTCGCAAATGGCTGTTCTTAGGCTAGAAAATGTGCTCAATAGATTTTTGTCGGGAGATGAAGAAGCCTATTACGAAGAAGAAGAAGTTGAACAGTACCGCACGGTTTTAGACTCTATGCAGCTTTTCGTAGACGGAAAAGCATTTACAGGTAATGTAATAGCAAGCTATGGTAAAGGCGAAGAAGCATTTACTTTTAAAGACGGTAATGTACTGTTTGATGTAAACGCCAGAATTGGTTTGATTGAATTTGGCGTTTATGGTCCCGATTTTAAATTAACCATCGCCTTTAAAAATGGCCGAATTCAATCCATCAACGACAAAGGCAAAAAGTTTGAATCTAACTTTACTTTCAACAACAACATGGGCGATGGTAAATCTACAGGCTACATTAAAAAAGGAGGAAACAAACGATTGGCATTTGAAATCAACACTATTGATGGCCAATATCATGGTGTAGCTAAATCATATGCTTACATGAGAAAAAAGCAAGAGAAAGACGATCAGAAATATTATCTCTCGCACCTACAACATTTCAATAGTGGTGTAGCTATCGATACACACGCCTATTACTATCCAGATGGCACTTTTGAAAGATTGAATGTGTACAATCAAAAAGGAGAATTGAATGGCAATAACATTAATTTTTACCGAGATGGCAGTATTTCGTGGTTTAGCAATTATGTGGATGGAAAATTAGAGGGTATTCTTTATGAAATAAATGGCATAGGCGACACCGTTACCAAAGGTTTTTTTATTGGCGGATTGGAAGAAGGAAAATACCATCAGGAACATTACGATTATGAACAAGAAATTTATGATTTCAGATTGACTTGTGCTTACCACAAAGGAAAGTTAAATGGCGACTTAACACTAAAAGATAGCTACAACACCTTGCGTTTAGAATTGAAAATTGATAGCGGCTATCCTAATGGAGGAAGCTTCAATTACATAAACGAACAAACTATTTTAAACGATTGGCGATCAGATTTGGCTTTTACTGGAGAAGTAAATGTTTACCATCCTAACGGCAAAAAATACTTGAATGGTAGAATGCTAATGGCGACCGATACTTTGCCCGGTGGCGCTTATAGTTATGGCACCAATAAGGTGGGCGTTTGGACCTACTACAATACCGTGGAAAGAAAAGTAGCAGAGCTGAATTTTGTGAACGATGCTCAACTTGTTTTTGGCGCAGATACCTTGTTTGGAACGGCTTATTATAAAGCATTTTATCCTAATGGTTCTATCAAATACTTAGGTGTTCTCAATTATGAAGATACGCGGTTAAATTGCGCCACCGATATTCAAGAATCTGATTTTGTGGCTACCTATAGCACCTTTCTTTCGGCCGAAGGAGATACACTGGTAAAAAATGGAACAGGTAATTTGAAATTGTACAATTTAGATGGTAATGTAATTGCTGAGGGCGATGTTAAAAACGGCTTGAAAAATGGCTGGTGGAAAACATACAATGATGAAGGTAAATTGATTGAAGTAGGACAATACATCAACGACCAAAAAGATGGAAGATGGTTGAGTGGAGATTTAACTGGCATCAATTACCTCGACCCACAATGTTTTGAAAACGAAGAGAAAAAACAAGAAAAACAAGAACTTGAAAAAGATAGAATTGAAATTGAGGAAATCATTTACGACAAAGGTGAAGAGCTTAGCTCTCAAAGCTATGAGTTCACCAGAACAAGGTAATCAACAAGATGCTTTTAACAATTTTACATCGCCAATTTTGTGAAAAACAACTTAAAATCGGTATGTTTGGTAAAATCAAGACAGGGGGAATATGTTAAGCAAAAAAGTACAAGATACATTGAATAAGCAAATTCAATTGGAAGCAGATTCATCTAATTTATACTTGGCTATGGCTTCATGGGCCGAAAACCAAGGCTTAAGCGGCACTGCCGAATTTCTGTACAGACATAGCGACGAAGAAAGAACACATATGTTGAAATTGGTGAGATATGTGAACGAGAGAGGCGGCCAAGCAACAATACCTGCCATGAAACAACCGGCATCAAATTTCACTTCATTAACTGCTTTGTTTCAAGGCTTATTTAAACACGAAGTATTGGTGTCGGATGAAATCAACAATGTGGTAGATATCTGCTTGAAAGAAAAAGATTTTACAACACACAACTTTATGCAATGGTACGTGGCAGAGCAAATAGAAGAAGAATCTACTGCGCGTAAAGTATTAGACAAAATCAATTTGATTGGCAACGACAAAGGAGGCTTGTATCTTTTTGATAGAGACTTAGAGAGTTTAACCGGCGAATCGGTTTCTGCAGTTGCAAAAGCACAATAATATTTTTTACTTAACCTAGATTTTATTTTTTTGAATCGCTATCTTCTATTCTTTTTTATAGTATTTGCAGCAACTTTGGCAAGTTGCAGTGAAAGATATTACGATGATTCGGTGAGAACACCTCGTGGCGGCGTTAACTACAGAGATACTTATAGTTCTTATGGCTACAACAAAAAGAAACAAAAATATTTAGATAGCTATTCTTCAAAACGTGTAAAAAATGGCCAAACCTACAAAGATTCTTATTCTACAAAATCGAAAAGTAGAGGTGAAAATGGCCACAAAGATTCTTACTCTACTAACAGTGGTGGTAAGAGAAAAATTAAATTTTACGATCGTTTCTCTTCCAAAAGGAGAAAGAAAAAAGGCTCTCTTTTCAAATAATTATCTCAACAAATTTTCTATTTGCTCGGCTAACTTATAGTCTTTCTCGGTAATTTTCTCCTCGCTATGCGTGGTCAAATTAATAATAACCATGTTGTAAGAATTCGACCAATCGGGGTGATGATTGCCTTTTTCTGAAATCATCGCTACTTCGGTCATAAAGGCAAAAGCTTCAATAAAATTCTTGAATTTAAAAGTAGCCTCTAATGAGTTATTTTTTTCTTTGAAATAATTCATATCATTTGTTTTATGTGTTGAAGATAAACAATTATCCTTGATGAAGCCATTGTAAGGCCGCTGCAAGCACTGGGCAAAGTATTGCTAGGGTTCCTAACACTAATGTGGTAACTCGCAATGAAGTGATGGATAAAAAAGCCTCCGTTTTGTTGAACGGAGGAATTGCACATCAATTTCATCTTTCCTATTTTACTTTCAATACGCTTGAATAAGCGCTTATTGTGGTGCTTTGAATTTGCACAAAATACAATCCTTCTTGCAAATTATTTCCGAAACTGATATTCGCACTTGTGCTGCTTAATTGTTCTACCAATGCACCTTTGGCATCAAATACATTAATGTTGAGCATGTCATGTTTAGCATTGCTTACATTGAATTCGTTGGCACTGGGATTGGGGTAAATTGCAAATGTTTTGCTTGCATTTTCTTTCACCGAAGTGATAACACAATTAAGGGCATTGGCATCAATCGTAACATTCACTGGTACGCGTGCACATGCCGAACCTGCTGTTACTTTCAAATTCGCAAAATTACCATAATTACTGCTGGCTTGATAAGCATCACCATAAGGAGCGCTCCAATCTTCGTAGCAATGTCTCACTACCGAAATTACACCAGGTATTGAGTAATCAGAACCAGGAGGTGTAGGATCAACATATAATTGAGAAGCAGAGCCCACAGCATTTAGGTAGTAGGTGCCAGCCGGCGCCGTAAATCCTAAATTCAACACCTGTGTACCTGTTGCCGAGAAAGATTTTGTAGCTACTACAGTAGTTCCATCAGAAGCTACTAAATTGATAACAACAGTTCCGCCGCTTGCATCAACAGTTACCTCATCGATGGTTAGATCTACCAAAGCTGTAATTTTAGTTCCATAGACTTGTGAATTAGCTTGCCATCCTCCAGCGACAGCTGTTTTCATAGTGGTGTAGCTGGTGCTTGAACTTCCAGTTCCTTCAATATAAAAAGTAGTATTGCTATTTACCGTTGCAGAATAAGTAGTGCCCGTTGCTAAAATGGTAGAAGAATTTGAAGTTGCATACCAATTTACCGATTCAGATGCTGTAAGATTGGCCTCGCCTGCCGCACAAATCAAAACATCATCGGCACTTGGCACAGAAGAATTGACGGTAGCGCTTCCATTTACAGAACTGCAACCTATTGCTGCCACTGTTACCTGATAAGTGCCAGCTTTTTTAGCTTCATAAGTGGCTAATGTAGCACCATCGATAGTTTCATTGTCTTTTTTCCAAGTGATCGTTTTTCCGTTAGCATTAACTGCCGCATCTAAGGTTACACTCACCGGATCGCATAAATCATAGGGTCCGCCTAAATTCATAGCAGGCAATGTTCCGCTAATCACAATTTCATCTGATTTTGAACAAGAATTTTCCCACACTTCCACAGTGTAAGTACCTGCGGCAGATATTTGGTAAGTATTGGCATTGGCACTTTGATTTACCAAAGTGGTGCTACCTTGTTTCCAAGTAAAAGTTCTGCCGCTGGCTGTTTCTACACCCGAGTTTAAAGTGATATTGCTTAATCCGCAAATACTTTGATCGGCACCCAAGGCAGGTTCTGCTGCAGCGCATTGGTAAGGCAACATAGCGCTGGCCAAAGCGCCCAAAAGTGAATATTGTGCATCGGCTAAATAGTCGTAAGTAACTTCCCAAATCATAACGCCTGCGCCACCCATGCCCATAATTAGATCTACTTTATTTTTACAAGTGGTTTTTCCATTGTAGTAATAGGACCCCACGTTATCGGCATTGTAACCTGCCGACGGGTTGCCAGCAATTAAATCACCGTATGCATGATCGTAAATATTGGCCGATCTGCTGGTGGCATGACGCGCGTAAAAAGGTATACCAAGAACTATTTTGCTAAGCGGACAACCTTTAGTTACCCAGTCGTTGATGTTGTTTAATGCATCGGCATAAGAAGAGTGATTGTTGTCGTTACCAGAGATGCCATAACCAATATCATACGACATGATATTTAGAAAATCCAAATATTGAAACGCACTAGCGCTGCAATAGTCGGTATGGTAAACCCCTTGCGCGCCAACACTTGGTGTTTCACCACCTACAGCAGTAGCAATAGTCCACTCGCTTCTTTTACCGCGCGACACAAACTCATCATGAATGGCTTTCAAAATATTTACTTGATAAGTTTGGTAGGTTCCACTGGTAGGAAACTCCCAATCTAAATCGAAACCTGTTAAACCGTAAGTATCTAAAATATCTGCAATTTCTTTGGCGAAATTTGCAGAGGCTGTGGGACTAGCGCCAATGGTTGCGAAAACCCCTGAATAGGTTGCGCCACCCGATGAAAATTGCATTTTCACGCCGTTGTTGGTGCAATAGGTTTTACAAGTATTGAAATGACTTAAAGTAGTTGGGTCGGGTAAATTACCGCTATTATCAGGTTGAATAAAACCGTAAATAAAATCGGTCATTTTATTCCACTGTAAATTAGGTAAACGTGTTCCAGCTTGGTTTAGGCTGGCATCGAAATAACCTGTTACATGTTGTGCGTTAGCGGCTAAAAAGCCTAACGACATAGCAATTGATAAAATACTCTTTTTGAAAAACGATCTCATAGTAATGATAATAAGTTAAAAGCAAACACAATCCCCACTGTGTGCCCCTAATGTACAACGTGAGAAAGAAAAATCAAAAAAAACTTATCTTAAAATTACGCTAAGTTGAAAAAAGAAAAAGCCAGATGCTTTAAAAACACCTGGCTTTTTTACAGAAATGCCTTAATTAAAACATTTTAAATCGTGTTCCTTTATGACAATTAGAACCTTTGGCTAAGTAGCCAAAATCGAAATTCAATTCTAAAGTTGCAGCAACATAAACATTATGAGTTGCTTGGTATTTAAAGTTTGAAAATGATTCAGCATTGTTAGGCGCATAAATAGCATTACCTAACGATGTTCTGTAATCGGCATTGATGACATCATTTAAAGTGTAAGCAATACGCAATCCTAAATTCAATCCAAATACATTTCCGCCACCAATGTATTGGCCGAAACCCAACACCGCATCATAATTGCTTTTCACAAATTGCTGCGTCACATCTGCACCGTTAAATTGAGCCGAATTTAAGGTAGTAAACTGAACACCAATTTCGGTGTAGCCACCATTATCGCTATTGTTTCTGTACATCACAGGAATTTGCATGTACTTCAAATTAACTTTGTTTGGATTTCCTTGTACATTCACAGCATGTGTAAATTGATTGAAAAGTAATTCTCCAACAATTGCGTGATTCGGATTGAAATTTACCGATAATTTGCCGCCATATAAAAAAGCGCCAGCGTACTTGTAGCTGTAATCTAAGTTGTTGAAACTATTCTTGTTGAAACTCATGGACGGTCCGTAACCAAGCTTTGCACCTAAGTCGAACCAAATTTGTGCTTTCCCAAAAAAAGCACTTAATACAAATAGAAGAGTAATCGATTTTCTCATAAATAAAATTAGTAGTTTGTAATTCCAAGTCGCCTGCGCAAACAAATATAGCTTCGTTTAGTTACATGTTCTGAAAAATAAGTACTTTTCCTCCTTATTAAAAATGAAGTTATGTCAGAATTTCCTCCTTGTCCGAAATGCAAATCTCCTTATACTTACAATTCTGGTTTGTTGCTAACTTGTGCGGAATGTGGGCACGAATGGGCTGCCGAAGAAGCGAAAGTTGAGGAAGCAGCAAGCGACGAAGGCTTGGTGGTAAAAGACTGCAACGGCGTTATTTTACAAGATGGTGATACAGTTTCTATCATCAAAGATTTACCTGTTAAAGGGTTTCCAAAAAGTATTAAAGCAGGTGCCAAAGTGAAAAACATTCGCTTGGTAGAAGGCGATCACAATATCGACTGTAAGGTTGATGGATTTGGCGCGATGGTTTTGAAATCTATTTTTGTAAAAAAAGTGTAATGGTCAATTCAGCATCTAATTCTCAATACATTCCTGGCACTTGCAACATTGGTCCTAAAGAGATTGCAATGAGAAAAAGAGCGAGTATCTATGCCGCGATATTTTTTGTCGTTTTAACCGCCCTTCTTTTTTTACTTGACATTGATAAAGCATGGAGATTCATAATATTTATTCCTGCATTTACCTTTGCTGTTACATCTCAACAATGGTATTTTAAGTTTTGTGTTTATTTCGGCTTAAAAGGAGTGTTTAACTTTGGGGATATGGGTCAGCAATTCAACATTGAACAAAAGGAAAATTTCAAAAAAGACAGAATTAAGGTGGCGAAAATGATGGTTGCTGGGCTTTTATTTGGCGCAATAATTACCACCTTGTTTTACCTATTGCCTTGATGAGTTAAAATCTTCTTTTTGAGAATCCTGAACAGTTTCCTACTTTTGCCCCGCATTTACTAAATACTATTTATGAGACCTTATATCGCGTTGATGGCTCTTGCTTTACTATGCCTTCAATTTCCCTTGCTTGCGCAAACAACTTATTATTCAAGAGCTACTGCCAATACATGGTCTTTAAGTTCTGGCGGAGCCGATTGCTCTTGCTCACCAACTACAGCTGATTACGTAGTGATTGAGCACAATTGGGCAAACGTCTCTTTTTATCCATTAACCCACCCAGCAAATCTTGCTTTTGGAACTTTACTATCTGTAAATCCCTTTAGAGTTACTGTAAAGAATGGCGGCGTTTGTTATCAGCAGCCAAATTTAACAACTGGTACAGAAATATTTGTAGAATCAGGTGGTTTTTGGGGTTACAATGGTTCGTTAAATCTCGACGCTTCTTTTGCCAATGCAGCTAAAGTGATGCAAAACGCAGGAACCATCTTGGTAAATGGATCTTACAACAATGATATCGCCATTACGGGTGGTGGTACGTTTTGTAAAAATGGTTCTTGGGTAAATGACGCTTCTGGTTCTTTGCGCGGAATTACCGATGCAAATATGGATGCCTATTTTACCGATGATGCTTATGGTTGCACCGATTGTTGTGTGAACGCAAGCACCCTACCAGTAGAACTTGCTTCATTTTTAATTACCAAAAACGGTAATACAGTTACAGCAACTTGGACTACCGCATCGGAAATTAATAATGATTACTTTGAGTTAGAAGCTTCAAATGATGGTGAAAACTGGACGAGCATCGCCACCATCAAAGGGGTAGGTAATAGCAACAACATCAATGATTATGCTTTTGAAGACAACAACCTTAGAGGCTTCGACATCAAATACTATCGCTTAAAACAAGTCGATTTTGACGGCACCACAAGCTATTCATTTACTCGTTTTGTGCAGTTGGCAGCAAAAGATGGTGATTTTGATGTAATTCAAAATGAAAACGAAATTGTAGTGACTTTGAATTACAAAAATGCATCTGTACAAACTTACTTGTACGATATGAATGGTAACCAATTAGTGAATGGTATCATCTTCAGCAAAAACACAGTATCGTTCTCTAAAAACAACCTAGCATCAGGCGTGTATATGGTGCAAGTAGTATCGGCTAACCAAGTGCTTAGCAAAAAAGTGTTTGTAAATAACTAATTCACCTTCAACTCAAAGTAAGCCATTTTGCTGCCGTTTGGCTCGCAAGTGCTCATCACAATTTTATCGCCCACAATGCCGTAGCTAATTTGTCCCAATCGCTCTTCAGTGTTAAATCTTTGGGCTGCCGACCATTTTCCATTCTCACATACTTTGTAGTATAAATTTAAATTGTCGTTTTTGTTTTCATAAAAGTAGAAAAGCTTTCCTTTCAAGCTAAAAACATACATGAAGCGAACAGCAGTGTTTTTTATTTCATCGTCAACTATGCTGGTCCATTTGTCTTTTTCTAAAGTTAAAATGTTTGCTTTTTGATCGCCACTAAATGCCGAGAAATACACAGCTAAATTCGCATTATTGTTGATGTACTGGTTGTTTCTAATCATTTCCTTACCGCCTACATAAGCCTTTTTCCAAAGAGTCCATGTGTTGTTTTCTAAAATGTACATTACACCTTTTAGGTTCTTATAGGCTTCAAACTTTAGCAACAAAGTGTTGTTGTAATTCAAAATAGAAACAGCAGAAACATTACCTGTAGTGAAGTTGGCATTGCCCACTACCTTCCACGCATCGTTTTCAAAAGTGTACAAAGTGCTGTTGTTGCTAGCGTCGAAATTCATCACATAAATTTTCTCTCCAACAGCATGAAATGTACTTAGTATTTCGTTTGGCAAACCTTGTAAAGTAAGGTTGTTCCAAGTATCTCCATTGAACTGAAAAATGCTGTTTTCTCCTGCTATTGTTTTCGTATAGAAATACAAATTCCCTTTTGTATCGGCATGAAAATTACTGTACGATCTGTTATAGTCATTATCGCTAAAAGTACGATCTAACTTAACCCATGTGCCATCAACATATTTTTGAATGTAATAATAACCATCGTTGTCGTTGTGCGCTGTTAAGTAAAAATTTGTGCCAGTAGAAAGCACCAACTGCATTGAAGTAGATGCGCTAAAAGTAGCAGCTGTTTCAACTTTTTTAACGCTAAAGAAATCAGAATTTTGAGCATTTACATTTGCAAAAAACAAAGTAAAAGAAAGTGAAAGTAAAAGAATGGTTCTCATGGTGTAGTAGATAAATGTGTTGTAGTATTAAAAGGCGAAAGTATAAATTAAAATGTGATTACGGGTAATTCTCTTCAACTTAAAATTTCAAGCAAAGGAGGCCGCATCTGCTTTCTCAGTATTCAAGAAAAAACTATTTTTGACTCCAATAAATTTACATTCGAACTATATAATTGTGTAAGGAATGAAGAATGAATTTGAGCTTTCAAACGAGTTTGAGGTTTTAAGCGATGGCAGTTTTCAGTTTAAAAGAAAAGTAAGTTTAATTCAGTTTTTAGGTGGGTTTATCTTTGCAGGTATTCCAATATTTGCACTGCTTCTAGTGCGTAGGAAACTACTTAGAGATTTTCTTTTTAGAGAAGCTGGCTCCTTTGACTGGCAGTTAAAGTACGACACTCTGCAGCTAAAGTATGCCTACGAAAATCACAAGGTAATTGAAGAAATAAATCTAACATTGGTTTTCATTCTAGTTTATATCTCCGCGGCTATCTTTTACCGAAACATCTTGTTTAAAATCACAAAAAATCACAAGATTACTTTAGACAAACTAAATAAAATAGTGCACTTCGAATTTTACAAAAAATCATTTGCTATTCCTTTCGCAGAATTGTCTCATTTCAAAATCAGAATCGAAAAGGAGATGTCGGGTGCAAGAGGGCGGCCTTTAGTGAAAGTTTATGTTGTTTGCCTCACAAAAAAAGATGGTGAAGAATATGAATTAATGCGCTATAAAAACCGTAAAGAAAGTGCAGATAAATTTTTAGAATACATAAAATCGGAATTTACTTTTGAAAGCAGCACAAGTTCCGCAACTTACGATTCACCTTCTAAAACTCCTGTGAATTCAACTAACAATGGTTTTGTGTGGAGTAGAAAAGTACGTTGGTACTTTTGGACCAACTGTTTTGTCTATTTATTGATCACCTTTTATTTAGTCGACTTCGCAATTAAATACATGGCTGACACAAAGCATTTTTCAGAATTAATTTTCTTCCTTTTTATAATGGGATTGAACCTTTTTGGTGTCTATTTGGTAGCAATTTTATCTGCTAGGGCGATTAAACATGTTTTTCTTTACAATGAAATTGCTGTCGAAAACGATGGCATTGCTTTATACAGAATTTCAAAACTGAACAATGCAAAGAAATTGATGAACAAAATTCCTTTTGATGAAATTTTAACCATCAGACAAATGCCAATAAACAATGGCAATTACATAGGAAATTTTGGTATAGCCATCATCTCTAAAAAAGATGCAAATGTATTGGAAAAAGAACAAGACACTTTCACTAAAAAATTTATAAACAGCATTGGCTTTCAGTTAGAAGATGATGACTACACTGAATCGGTTTTAGTTGAAAAATATATTGAAGCAAAATTACCGAAGTAACAAATACCCTGAGATCATCGGGTTCTTCTGATTGTGACATCATGTAGGGGCAAAAAATATTTTGCCCAATTGCACCTATAATTTATGTAATTGCAAAAGATAAATGGGCGAAAGATTTTTCGCCCCTACGGATGCAATGCACAAAAATGTTTGATTTTGTTTTGATTTAAAAGCGATTAGAAATCGCAATGGGATTTTTCAAATTGCAAATTTGAAAATACTGGGGTGGCGGGGTTAACGCTGTCTATCAATTTTCAAGGCCATTAAACTTAATTATATATATTTGCAGTATACGATATTTTATATGAAGAAAAAGTGGGAAACACCTAAGTTATTTAATCTAGACAGTTCCGCTACAAAAACCGGCACTTCTTATTCTCCTCATAATGAAGGTCTTCATACTGGCAGTTATACCTTATGCACTATATGCATTAGTTAAAGCGTTTATACATCTACCTCGCTCCGCTTAGCGTGCATTTTCT
>Ga0102913_1000291_pt1 | contig 14566 bp, 10 predicted proteins | sample Colrivmet1560A02_FD_78197 | JGI IMG/M metagenome (GOLD analysis project Ga0102913, IMG submission 78197) | Estuarine microbial communities from the Columbia River estuary - metaG 1560A-02 | ecosystem: Environmental > Aquatic > Marine > Intertidal zone > Estuary | place: USA: Columbia River... | reverse complement strand
GGGGAGGAGGGGCTGACTTTTTTGGAAAGGCGCAAAGATAAAACCCGCTTAGCAGTTTTTCGGTAAGTTGAAATTTCGTCGCGATCGATTTTTTGGGGGTGTGTTTGAGTTTTTTTTTTTTTTTTTTTTTCTTTTTTTTTTTTTTCTTTCTTTTTTTTGCATACTTTTTTTTTGCATACTTTTTTTTTGCATACTTTTTTTCTAAAAAAGTATGAATGAAAGTTTCTTGATTTCTGTATTTTATAAACTAACAATTTTTAATTTGAAATTTGTTGTACCACCTATACCATTTGGATAAGGTCTATACATTATTTGCGGCAATCCATTTTGTGGCCATTGCATATCTAATTGATCATTGTAAACTCCTTTTACAGACATAATTCTGATAGAAGTACCATGAATACTTGCAGAATCTACTCTTCCTATTGTAAAAATAGCGTGTGCTCTACTATTATCTTCTAATGGCTTGACAAAAATCATATATACACCATATGTGTTTGGAAAATCTGTAATAGTGACAGGCGTTGTAGAATTATTATTTAAATTAACAACTGTTGTAATATCCGCAGGAGCACCATTTATATTATTAACTGTTAAATCATTGGCAACTAAATCGTTTATATGCAAATCAGAATAATGAACAAATGATGTATTTGTAGCAGGATCGAGATTACTACAAACAAATGCAAATTCGTCTAATGTTTCATCCCAAATCATCATAACAAATTCACACGGATATAAAGAATACGTTGAAGTATTATCTGGTATAGTTGAAAAATCCATTCCTTCATCAGGAATTGGATTAGATAACAAAGTTTCTTGATCAAGTGTACTATAAATAGTTGCTATACGTGTACTTCCAATATAACTTTTAATTCTTCTTACTTGATCTTGACCAGTACCACCTGTAATTTTTACCCACCATCCAGAATAATAATCATCTACATTGCTTGCACTAGAACTTAAATGGATTGCTGTAAGAGTATTATTACCATTTTGTACTACACCACTGTGATCTGGAACATCTGCAACTACATCTCCTTGAGCACTATCATTTGCTGATTGGTAACGTTTAACTCCTAACCCACCATTACCAGTTCCAGATGGCGCATTATTTACAATTACAATATTATCATCAATTGTTACAACAGTCGATTCTATAGTTGTAGTAGTTCCTTTAACATCTAAATGACCGTGAATTGTAGTTGTACTATTTGTTGTACCTATATGTACTGGGATATTAGAAGTTTGTCTAGCAATTTGAATACCGTTTGTTACATCAACACTTTCAATTTGGACACCACTATTACCATCTAAAATAATTCCACCGACACTTGTAGATATAGTAACCGCATTGTTACTAGTACCAGATGATGCAATATTTACTTTAGAATTAGTATTACCAGTAACATTAATATTTAAATCTTGACCATCTGCAGTAGTACTATTTGTAAATGTACTCGATGCAGCATTAGTAGTAATTACAGTTGAACCACCATTTTGCGTTGTACTTTCTAAACCACCCATTCCTGTATAAATGCTTACTTTTCCACTAGATAACAAAGGTTGTTCGATTGATATATTACCAGTAATTGAAGTAGTTTTAATTTGTAGGGCAGTATTTAAGACATTTGTACCTGAACTTTTTAATATTAGACTAGAATCTGTAAATTTATCAACACCAATTACCATGTTTTGATTATAACCAGAACTATCTACAATATAAGATGATCCAGCACCTCTAGATGTCATTGATATTTGTCCAGATGTATTTGTTATAACTGTATAACCTCCCGATCCAGTAAGGTGAGAAATAGAACCATCTCCTAATCCATCTGAATTTGATATTTGAATACTACCATTTGTATGGTGTGTATTAATATAAAGAGCTGTTCGAGTTGTATTATTGCCTTCGCTAATAATTTTTAATTGGGAATCAGTATAACCATTGAGATTTATTGATAAATCTTGATTTGCCGATTGGGTGTTTACATTAAACGACCCAGTACCATTATTTGCTGTAATTACTACATTCCCATTAGACGTTGTTTCTGTTATACCACCAGAACCAGAAACAATTGAAATTCCACCATTATTTATACCAGATAATAATGAAATTCCACCATTTACGTCAGATGCAACAATATCAACTGCACGTGAGGAATTTAATCCACCGTATAATTGCAAACTTGCAATTTCAGAAACAACGCTAACATTTTTAGTTATGCTTTTAATATTAACAACCTCATTTACTTGAACAGTAGCTGTATTTGCACCTGTTACTGTAAAAGATCCATAGTCTGTATCAATATGAGTTTCTGTTAAATTAGTAATTCCATATAACACATTTAAATTTTCATGTACATTCAATGTTTTTGCAATACCAACACCTCCTGCAACAATTAAAGCACCATCTGCATGTGTTGTACTATTTTCTTCTCCTTGTATGATACAACGTCTATTAATAGTTATATCGCCCCACCCGAATTGAGAGACATCACTGCCTTGTTCTAAAGTCACATCACCGTGAAATATAGTTGCTAACGGAGTTGACATATTACTTTTACTTTAGGTATTTTTATAAAAATTTGGACGAATTTTAATTTTTACGGTATGTTGCATTCTAAATTTAATGTTTTTAACTTATCACTTTTTACATTTATAACTGAACATAATTGACCACATCTTTCAGATGGACAATAATATTCTTGATTATAAATTGGATTTGTGTAATCTTTGAAAAAATTATATCTATTTAAATATGGTTCTAGTAATATATATCCTTTCGGAATTAGATTTTTAGATAAAAACGTAGATTTATATGTTGTATTAATTACAAAACCGGAATTGTTTACAAAACCAGTTTTAGTAAAATCACGTAATACACCTGCGTGTGATACTATAAATATATTTAAATCATCTACTGGTTCTACTACAAGTGGTAGATAGTACGTAGCGAACCATTTAAAAAATAATTTAATATCACCTGGTTGTAATCTTGGTTCAGGAAATGCTTCTACAAATGAAAAATCAAAAAAATTTAATATACCTAATTTAGCCAAGTAATCTTTTTGTTCTTGTAAAGATTTCATAGCATATCCAGGTGAAGTATTAATTTTTTCTATACTGGTTTCTGAAAATTTATCAGAACTTCCTTCATCTAGTTCTCTTAAAAATGGTAATACGTATATTTTATTTGGTGGATTGATCCATTTTCGCGACATGTAATATGCTGTTTCCATTGCTCTAATTAACGGGGAACATCCTATAATATGTATTTTATCAATATTAAAATCGGTACCTTGTCGTCTAACGACGTCGTCGATATCGGTACCTTGCCGTACACGTGGGTTCTCCATCTGTAAGGTAAATCTACCTTTTGTTACCGAACCTGTGGGTTCTCCATCTGTAATGTCCGTCTGTGAGGTAGATTTACCCAAAGATTTTAATACTTTATTAATAATACAACCATTATGAATTGATGCATCAACACCAAGATGAGTTAGAACAGGGTCATTTAATGGTTTAATATTTGAATTAAACACGGTTTTAATTTGATCTGGAGATTTTAACAAGTTTTTAGCATCAGAACGTTTAATAATATCAGATTGAAGTAAATGACCAATAGAATTACTACAAGAATATCCGTGTCTAACAAATATAAATTTGGGCATATATAATAACTTTTAAAATAATCTTTTAAAAAAGTTTAAGTACAGTTTAAAAAAATGAAATATATTAATACTAATACTATATAAATGGAAGTTTATTACAAATCAAATTATATAAAGGTTCCGGAAAATTTTTACAAGTCGGATATAGATATTCAAATTATAGAATGGTGGGCTCAAGATGAATATGATGAAAGTAATGATGATGATACAAGTTGTGATTCGAATATTTCAAATGTTAAAAACAAAGATGTATATACTATTAGATGTTTTGGCGTAACAAAGACTGGTGTATCAGTAACATGTAAAATAACTGGATTTACTCCTTTTTATTATATAAAAGTGCCAAATAATTTTAACAGAGTTCAGTTACAGCATTTTTTAAATTACATTGAATCTAGTTATGCATTACGTGATTTTACTAATCCGTTAGCTAGGGAAAATGGTAAACATAAATCTAGAGTTGTTGAAAAAAAAGATTTATTTGGATTTAAAAATGGGACCCAATATAAATTTGTACAATTAGTTTTTAATAACTATTCTGCTTTAATGAAAAGTAGATATTTATTTAAAAAAGCAACGACAATTCCGAATGTAACAAATAAACCAACTAAATTTAAATTATACGAAAGTAATTTTGAACCATTTATGAGATATTGTCATATAAAAGATATTTTGATGGCAGGTTGGATAAAAATTCCAAAGGGAAAATATAGTATAACTAGAGATTCAGCTACAACTCAAGTTGAAGTTAGTATTGATAGAAGATTAGTTATTTCATCACGACAAGTTCAAGATATAGGTAATTTTTTACAGGCCTCTTGGGATATTGAAGTATATAGTCACGATAGAACATTTCCTGATCCAGAATTTAAAATAAAGTCACCCGACGGTGGTGGGGGTATTATTTATCCAAATGAAATATTTCAAATTGCTACAACGTATAGATATACAAATGAAACGGAGACTCTTGTAAAACATTTACTTACATTAAAACGGTGTAGTAAAATAAATGATCCTAATGTAATTGTAGAAGAATGTAAAAATGAAAAAGAATTAATTCAACGTTGGGTAGAAATTGTTTCACTTATGGATCCTGATATTTTTTATACTTATAATGGTGATTCATTTGATTGTATGTATTTAATAGAAAGAGCTGTTTTATGTGGTTTAGCCCATAAAAAAAAGAGTGGTTCTAAAACAGTTTATTCAGGAGACTTACTAAAAAAATTAAGTAGATTAACAGAAAAACAAGCAGAAATGAAACGTGAATATTTTAGTTCTAGTGCATATGGTGATAGTGAATTTAATAGGATTTATATTCCTGGTCGTTTGAATTATGATTTGTTAATTCATTATAAACGTGGAATGAAAAAATATTCGAGTTATAAATTAGATAATATAGCATCTGAAGTATTAAAAGAAAACAAACACGATGTTAGTGCAAAAGAAATTTTTGATTACTATCAAGGAGGTGATCCTGATAAAATAAAGCAAATTGCAGAATATTGTGTACAAGATACAGCTCTTTTACAAAAATTAGTTGATAAACAACTTATTTTAACAAATATTATGCAGTTGGCAAATGTTACATTTGTACCTATCGGATTTTTAACAACTCGTGGTCAAACAATTAAAGTATTTTCTCAAGTTTTGCGCAAAGCTAGACAAATGGATTTTCTTGTTCCTCATACAAATTTTAATGAAGATGCATACCCTATATTTCTTAAATTAAAAGAACCTCATCTATTTGAGGATAATATAATTCATGAAAAGACATATATTGAAATAGATGCTGGTAAAAGTCAAGGAAACAAAAGAATGACTATAAGTGGTAGATTATCTGAAATAGTAGATGATACAACAGTTGTTATTCTTTCAGACACTGAAATAGAAAGAGAGTTTTATAATATCAAATTCAAATATAAAAGTAACAATTATGATATTGCTAGAATGTGGTCGAATGAAGATGCTGTAGATGATAGTTTTACAGGAGCAACTGTTTTGGAACCTACTTGTGGATTTTTTAATGATAATATAGCAGTATTGGATTTTGCTAGTTTATATCCTACAATTATGATTAGTAGAAATTTATGTTATAGTGCTTTTGTAATGGATTCTAAATATTTAGATATACCTGGTGTAAATTATGAAAAGATTGCGTGGGATGACAGAGTTGAATATAAATTACGACAAAAATGCGAAGCTATCGGTAAAAGTGGTAAAAGTAAGGGGGAAGTATGTGGAAAACAAGCATATTTTGAAATAACAAACGAACTCGGAATAACTGGTTATTATTGTCGTATTCACGATCCAGAAAAGAAAACTAGATCTTCAGACGAAAAGTTTCAAAAACGTGATGTAAGTTATAATTATACAGTTGTACAACCACACAAAGATCCTAATACTGGAGAAGTAGTTAACAAAGGTGTATTACCAGCATTATTAGAAGAATTATATGCAGAACGTAAAAGAGTAAAACGAGAAATGGCACAGGCCCAAAAAGATGGGAATAAATTATTAGCCGACATCTTGGATTCTACACAATTAGCTATTAAAGTATCATTGAATTCTACTTATGGATTTTTAGGCAGAGGTCAAGGTAATTTGATTTTGAAAGAATTAGGATCTATTGTTACAGCAGTAGGTAGAATGTTAATTGAACAAAGTAAAGAATATGCAGAAGGAGATTTTTTAAATTATATACGAGAAAATAATTTGCTTGTACAAAAATTAAAAAAAAAAGTATTAGAGTTAACAGAAGAAGAAAAAACAAAAGTTCTAAAACGTTTTTGTGTATAAAAAAACAAAAGTTCTAAAACGTTTTTGTGTATAAAAAAGTAATTTACGTATAAAAAAAGTAATTTATATATAATTGGTTTATATATATATGTTGGAGAACAAAACCCATGATAAAGTTTTAAGTTTTTTACCATTTGATGTAATTTACAAGATATATTTTTACATTGATGATTATTGTACAGCAAATAATTTTTTATTATTATGTAAGGATTTCTATAATAATTTTATGAAAAACAAGGCGCGTCATTACAAATTTAATATTTTATATGAAAGTTTGTTTTCATTTTTAATGCTATTACCAGAAACATTTGATACAAATAAGAATATAGGAGATTTAACATTTTTTGAATTGTTAATGTGCCAATCGCAAAATTATCATGATAAAGTAATGTTGAGAAAAGATATTTGTTTTATTTATAATTTGTATAAAAATTTTTTTATGTATTATTTTGCAAATGATACTGATAAAAATACTATAACAATTGCCAATAATCTATCTTCTATTATTATTTTACAAGGTCCTTTATTTATAAATAATTTAGTTAAACTTGAGTGTAGTGGCAACATAGTATCTATTAAATCAAAATTTAAAAATCGTTCTGAAATGTTTGGATATATTTTAGAACATATCGTTTGTTATAATTTTAAATTGCGTAAATATCAAATAGGGTTAGCTATATAGATTAAAGTTGAATCTAAAAAATAAAATCTGTTTTAATATTATATTTCTTAAATTACATTTATATGCCAGAATTAATTAATACAGTATACGATACTTCAGCGAGTATTGGGAGAACATTTAGTTATATAAAATTTACAAGTGTTATTATAATTGCATGTATTGTGTCTATTATAGGTTCAAGTATTATAATTAAAAATAAAGATACTAGTGATAAAAATAAAAATAAAAATATGTATATTGGAAGTGGGTTTTTAGTATTTGGTAGTTTTATTACAATAATTGCATCTATATTTACATATTTAACAACAAGTTTTAAACCATTTGCTGCATTACAAGGAGCTTCTGATGTTGTTACTCTTACTAAAAATGTTTTTTAAATCTATTTTCAAGTAAAAAATTTGTTTCTAAAATAGTTTTTTTGATTAGAAATATGATTCGTAAGTTTTTGTACTTTATATTCATCTAAATCGTAAATTAAATTATTATATATAGTTTTATCAACTCTTACTCTTCTATTTGTAATTGGATTTTTTATATAGATCATAGAATTAATTATAATAGTTTCACGGTTACACAGAATATTATAATAATATAGATTTGTTCTTTTTAACATTTGTTTAAATTGAGTGTAATTATGTGAAATAAGATCATCTTTCCAAAAATATCTTTTTATATTACATATTTCAATAAGATAATTTTCATTACAGTCATAACAGCATAAATTCAATACTGTATTACTTAGATTTAATGCTTTATATCCTAATATTTTTTTAATAACAGGTATTGATGTTACATAATTTGAAATTGTACACATTTGATTAAAAGTCATTGGTATATAATTTTTATAATGAAATTTGTACAACACACTATGATAATAATGTATTTTTAAATTATCAATATTAGCTATATCATTTTGTTCTAAAAAGTTAAAACGATAATTAAAATCACAATAGTTAGAATCTGTATAATATTCAAGTTTTAAAAAATTGTAAAATGTTAATAATAGTAATTTATTTGGAAATATATCTATATTGCAAAAGTTATTATTTATATAATAAGTAAAAATAATGTCAAATAATGAATTGGTAATATGATATGATGATATTGGTGGAATAAATGATATATCTCTGTATTTATTAAAATTAGTGATGTAAAATTGCAAAGTTCTCTTTTTGTGTAAAAAATGGTAATCTTTATAAAACATTCGTTTATATTGATATAAATGACGACTTAAATATGTATTTAACCAATTATGAAAATAATTACAATTTGTAAAATCGCATTGTAATTTCAATTGGTATGATAACAAATCATATTGTATAAGTGTAATATTGTAAAATATTATCTTATTAATTCTTCTAAACTTGCATATATCAACTATATTCATAAATTGACATATTTTATAAATGATATCCAACGGTACCTTACTGATGACGAACTCATCAGTTCGGCAAGGTACCTTACTGATGACGAACTCATCAGTTCGGCAAGGTACCTTACTGATGACGAACTCATCAGTTCGGCAAATTTTATCTGTTTTATTCATAATTAAATTAAAACATTCTTTAATTTAATTCATTTTTTAAGAAAAATAAAAGTTGGACAATGAAAAAGGTAACCTACGGCTTTTTACAGTTAGTAATGAATTTTTCTTCCATGACAATCGATTTTTTGAATGTATTTTTCAAACCATATATTAATTATTCTTGGTTGTTCGAACGGTGAAAGATTATTATTAGTAGGATATTTGTAATTGTATCGTATCATATACCCTACACTTTCAATATAATCTTTTAATTCTTCGAATTGTTTTTCTGATATTTGTTCAGGAGTTATTTGATTTCCGTATAAATGTTTTGCTCCAGCTATTAAGAAACTCATTAATAATTGAAACATTACAACTTGGTTTACAACTACTGTTTCTGGTAACATTAAGGTATATGTACACGGAGGCTTTGGTGGTTTTGAAAAAATTATATCTATTAAAGATTTTATATCTTGACTTTGAATTGTGTCCATTACTATATACAATTAAAAAAAAAAATTATAAATCATCTATTAAACAATCTTCTTCTAAGTCATCGTCTAAATTTTCAATAGATAATATATCATCTAAATACAATTGTCTACATAATTTTTTTTTATTATCAGTATCGCTATTCAAAAATTTTGTTTTATATAAAGTATCATTTAAAAAACGATTTTCGAAATTATTAATAAAAATATCTAAACTAGTTAAAATATTTTCTAAATAAGAGTTATCTTGATAAATAATAGTAGTTCGTATTTGTGATTTGTATTTTTCTATTAGTTTAGCCATAGGTATATTTAATAGATACATATACAAATGTATTTGTGTTTTTTCATAATCACGTAAAGTAGAAAAAAATCCACGCATTCTGTTTTTAATTTCGACAATATAACTACGTTCAGGATGTTCTTTATCTATATAAATACCATCAAGTCGTCCACCGATACACCATTCAAATTGTGTTGATAATTTGATTTGACGTTTGTAAAATTTTTGAGATGTATCTAATTTAACACCTGATTTTTGTTCATATATTTCTATAGCAGAATCTTCTCGTAATGTTCCGTGAGTTTTGTTAATAAAACTAGTAGTTTCACGTTGTAATACAGCTAGTTTATCTTTTTCTAAATTCATATTTTCTAGAATTGTCGTGATATTTTTTTGTTTATCTTCTGTTTCTACAACTGCAGATTGTAACAATTGAACATTTTCCTCACCGATTGATTTAATTAATCTTTGTTGTTGATCTAAATCAATATTGTCAATTTTACTTTCTAAAGATTTTGATTCTTCTTTTACTTCACTAACATTTTTATCAATTTTTTCAACACGTAATTTATATTGACGTTTTGTAATTTTTTTATTGTCTAATTCGATTTGTAAATTTACACGTTGTTTTTCTAAATTTTCTAATTCTTTTTTTTGCAAATCTAATTTAGTTTTACTTTGGTTTATAATTTCAGTATAAGATTCAGGATCACAACGTTTCCACAAACGTTCAAAAGGTGTTACAAAATCATATTGGTTTTGACCTATATATGCTGCTATATCACTTGGATATAAGAATACTTTTTTCTTGGTTTGATCTGCTGACATTTATATTAATAAAAATATCTTTTTAAATTAAGTTTTTTATTAAGTTTTCATTTTTTGTATGTTATATATATATGTTGCAAATAAAAACTGTGATTATAAGTAAGATTTTTATAAGTTCTCAAGAAGAAAAAGAAGTAGTAGCTAGAGAGTTAGTTAATAATGGTTATAAGGTATACATGTATTTTAATCAAGATTTATTTACATTTTCTAAATTTGATTCTGAAAATGTAAGTGGATTTATAATTGAACCTAAACAGACTTTATTAGAATCATATTTTAGTTGTATAGTTGATTCTGGGTGTTCTTCAGAAGAATGTATAATTGTTGATGATAACGTGGATAATATACAAATTGCTAAAATGACAGGATGTAAGATTTGTTTTAATGGTTCACACCCCACTGAAAATGATCCAGAAAATTTAAATGCGTTAGATATAATAAAGACTATTATTTACTATCAAAACGAAAATTCTGGTATTGTAAAACGTACAATGTTTAGAAAACGTATTAATATAATAATTCCTATGATGGGAAGTGGTTTACGTTTACATAGTAAGATGAATAAAGATACACAAAAGGCTTATATGGATATTATGGGAAAACCTATGATTTCTTGGGTAATTCAAAATTTAAAAATTGATGCAAATTATATATTTATAATAAGATCTGATTCGAATATTGATAAATTATTATTGTCTCTTGTACCTAAATGTACAATTGTTAGATGCGAACATAAAACAGAAGGTCAAATAGGATCTATTTTATTAGCTGAAAAATATATAAATAATAATGATCCTTTAATTATAGCAAATGATAATCAATGGTTGGATTGGGACATTGAAAAGATGTTGAATATATTTTTATTTGAAAAAGTTGATAGTTTATTGGAATTAATTACTTTTATAAGTGACGGTAATCATAGATATAATTATGTAGAATTAGATGATAATAATAATGTCATATGTATTAAACAAAATCGTCCAATAACTCAACTAGCAATGACTGATGTTTATTTTTGGAGACGTGGTGAGGATTTCATTCGATGTGCTCATAGGATGACATCCCTTAATAAAAGAATACGAGGTGAATTTTGTACACTGTTGGTTGTAAATGAATTACTAGATGAAATACGAGATGGTGTATCTGTTGGTAAAATTACATTATCGGAATGTAAATCCTTTATAACATTGCAAGATCACAATGATATACTCCAATTCAAAAATTATTGGATTTCTCAAGTTATAAATGGCTTTGATGTTTAAAATCAAAAGCTTTTTGTTTATTCGTCAATTTTAAAGTCGCTTGGTTTAAGTGCTTTACCTCCGCATTTAATTAGTGTATTGTTTGTATGATTTATAATTTCATCTAGTAGGTTTTCACGATCTTTAAGTGCAATTTTATAGAAACCTAGAATAGGTTTAGCTAATTGTTCTATATAACAAGTTCTATTATATTTCAAGTTATTTTCGATTGCGTATTTTGGATCTTCACCTAATTCTGATTTTGGTTGTTTGCAATCATTACTTTCTATAAAAATATAGGGGATTCGATCTCCAACTTGAACTTCTTGTTTTCTTAATTTTAAGCGTTCAGCTAATTGTACGTGTACTGGTCTTGTTTTATAACTAGCTGCTAACATAGCTGATACAACAAGATCTTTTATATTAATATTGTAATTATAAATATTATCAATGTATTGTTTATACAATTCTGTACTAGTTTTTAAGGAATCGTACTCATTTTTTACAATTTCTCCTGTTGCTGTTTTATCATTTACGATAGTATCAATTATTTCTTTATAGCATTTTTTAACCATAGGGCAATAATCTCGTCTTGTTAAAGCGATACCTTTAGCATCAACTCCTTTTAATTGAAATGGATCTTTTGTATTTTCGAATTTATTAGCAATGTATCGTTTTTTGGTTAAAAGTATAAATGGATGAAATACTTTTTCAAATTCTAATTCGATAGGAGGTCGTTTAAAAATATCATTTGTTAAATTATCACCACATATTGTTGCCAATCTAAATGTATCACGTCTATTTTTTTCAAAATCTTCACGATTATATTTGAATTTTAGAAACACGCTGTCTGTATTATATGCTTGTAATTGACCAATTCCTGCTCCAAATCGTCCGATTTCAGTTTCCAAGTCATAAACATAATCATCCGTATTACCTTTATCAATAATTTTTTTAACATCATATTCGTTTTCTTTAAAATTTGTTTTATTTATTGTATATACATCATCTGTTTCTGTATCAATAGATGCGTCAAATCCTAAATTTCTTAATGAATAATATATACGTTGAGCTTCTATTTTACTTTTAGCAGTAAAAGTATCACTGTTAATATTTACAATTTTATTAATTGTATCGTGAGTTGGTCCAAATCTTTTTGGAAAACTATGTAAAAGTGAGTCTCCTACTTTTAAATCTTTTGGTTTAATAGATTCGAGATTAAATTTTATTAACGAATGATCTTCTGTAACGTCGACACATCCAGTATGAGTTAATACTCTAAAAATCTTTTTATTACAACGATGTCTAATAACTTTTTTAATATTTACCCAACCTATATCTGTCCAGACTTGATAATCAGTTGTTGAAAATTCTTTTTCTAAACGGATTGTTTTATCAAATATTTTAAATCCAGGATATTCCTCTTTTTTACTAATATCAAAAATACTTTCAATACTTTCAATATAAACCAAACCATTTTTTTTTAAAAGTAATGGTGTATCGCCAGTTACGCTATCACCGTATACTACTTGTATATTTATATCTACTGGAATTTCCGGGTCATATTTATAAGTTTTATCTGTAACACTAATTGTATATTCTTTAATATTCCAATTATAAAGAACTCCTATTTCATTTTGCGGATATCTTTCTCTAAGAATAGAATAAATTAATTCTAAATCATTAATATTAGTGACTTTAAAACTTTTCATAATATCTTTTAAGTTCTTATATTAAATTTAAGTAATTAAATAAAATTCAATATTTTAAATCAATTTTAATTTACCTAAGTATTAAAAATTTTACAAACGTATTTTTGTGTTTATAAAAAATTTGGTATTCGTTTGTTTTTAGTTATTTTATTATAAGACATATGTATAAAAATATAATGGCTTCAAATTTTTCTCCGATGTATTTTGAGCAATCTATAGTGATTTTTGATACTACACAGCCGCTTAATTCTACAAGTGGTTCGTTTGTTTCATACGGAGGTGTACGTATTAACGCTGAGTATGAATCTACTGATACTAGTTCTGGTGCATTTCTTTTATCTGGTGGTATGGCTGTACAAAAAAAATTAAATGTAGGTGGTATTACTAATATCAGTAATATTACTCAAAGTGAAGGCACTGGGTCTGGTGCTCTTGTTGTAGCTGGAGGTGCGGGTATCGCTAAAAATCTTCATGTTGGTCAAGATACGTTTATTGCTGGTAATTTATATGTTAATGGGTTAACAACTTCAGTTAACAGTACTACTATTAATGTATCCGATAATACTTTTACATTAAATAGTGGACCAGCAGGTTCTAGAGATGCTGGTATTTTGATTCAAAGATATCAAACTGCTGTTGATGATGGAAGTGGTGATGTTGTTGCAGCGGCAGAACCTTATGCATTAGATTCTACATTTACTTTGGGTGGTACTAATAGTGTTCAATTTGCAACTACAGATAATACTTTGAATGTAGATACATGGTGGATTAAGGTAACATCTGGTGTTGCTACAGATCAAGTTCGAAAAATTTCAAGTGCTACAAATATTGCAGGAACGGTTACTCTTACTTTAGCAACTGTATTTACAAATGCTGTGACTACTGGAGATTCATTTAAATTATATAATAGGAATTTTGTAGCTCAATATTATGATGAACCAACAGATGAATATATTCTTGGTTATGTTGCTGATGCTAGTGATATCCAGGAGCATCTTAAAGGAACTGGTTTACTTAATGTAAGAATGAAAGGTCTCTATGCTACAAATTCTACTATTACTAATTTAGAGGTAACATCTTTATCAGCTGGTAACATTGGATTGGATCAAGCTACTATTCTAAATACATTTGTTGTTACTGGTACAACTACTCTTGCTAGTTTAATGGTAAGTGGAGGATCTCAAGTAGGAGGTACTTTAACTGTAACAGGTGCTTCAGTATTTAATGCTGGTGCAACTACAGGAGCATTATTTGTTACTGGAGGATCTCTTCTTGAAGGATCACTTGGTGTTTCTGGTGCCACTCTTCTTGGGTCTGATCTTACTGTAACT
>Ga0102913_1000289_pt1 | contig 14659 bp, 14 predicted proteins | sample Colrivmet1560A02_FD_78197 | JGI IMG/M metagenome (GOLD analysis project Ga0102913, IMG submission 78197) | Estuarine microbial communities from the Columbia River estuary - metaG 1560A-02 | ecosystem: Environmental > Aquatic > Marine > Intertidal zone > Estuary | place: USA: Columbia River... | reverse complement strand
GATATGAATGAATATGGAGAGAAATTTACGGCTTCTAAAATGATGGGAGCGCCTCCAGGATACGTTGGATACGAAGATGGCGGCCAATTAACTGAAAAAGTTCGTAGAAAGCCATATTCAGTAGTCTTATTAGATGAAATTGAAAAAGCTCATCCAGATATCTTTAATAGTTTACTTCAAATTCTTGACGAAGGATATGCAGTTGATGGAAAGGGCCGAAAAATCAATTTTAGAAACACGGTTATTATTATGACGTCTAATGTTGGAGTAAGGGATCTACAAGATCGCGGAGTCGGTATTGGATTTGCAACAGCAAACAATATTGAAAAGGAAAGGGCTCTTGCAAAGAGTATTTTAGACAAAGCTCTTAAAAATAAGTTCCAACCGGAATTCTTAAACCGAGTAGATGATATTATTATATTTGATTCACTAGAAAAAGCTGAAATTCGTCAAATTTTAGAGATTGAACTTAAAAATTTGCTTGAAAGATCACTTGAAAACGGCTATACATTTGAATTAGACCAATTAGCTAAGGACTTTATTATTGAACATGGCTATGATGAGAAATATGGAGCCAGACCAATTAAAAGAATGGTGCAAAACCACGTTGAGGACCTGCTAGCTGAACTTTGGATTGATGGAAAGCTTAAAGACAATGGCCATGTTAATATTACGGCATCCGCAGACAGCACAGGTCTAGCTGAGTCAAGTATAGAGGACAACCATAGATAAATAATCATGAAATAATTAGTTAAAATGGGAAAATTTTCTAACAAAGACTTACCTTCTTTTTTAAAGAAGCCAAATTACTACTCAGAGGACGAACAGTTTGATAATGAAGCTGGCCGTAATCCAGAAGTAACCGAAGATTGCGAAACATGTGGACAAGAACCACAAATCGCAGAAAACAAAGTATTAAGATTTGCAGATTTCTTAAATGAAAAGAAACAGCTTAACGCGGGTTTACAGGCATATCTAGATAAGAAAGCTGGTAAAAAGCCGGCTGGAAAAAAGGCTGCACCTGGTAAATCAGGTAAACCTGATTTTTTAGATTTAGATAAGGACGGAGATAAAAAGGAGTCTATGAAGAAAGCGGCAGCCGACGCTAAATCTGGTGCCCCTAAAAAGAAAGCAATTGCTATTAAAGAAGGCGCAATGTCTGAACTTGATCTGCTTGCTCAAGAATCTAAAACTTTCAGAAGTTTTGTTAGAGCATTTAAAAAAGAATATTCTAACCTAGATGCAGGTGATAACAAAGAACTTGAATCATGGTTAAAAACTATTTATGATTCAGCTAAGTCACGTACAAATGAATCATGGGACCCTAGAGATGCATACGAGTATGGAGTATCTTCAGACTGTTGCGGTGCATCAGTTATGATGGGCGATATTTGTTCAGATTGCGGAGAACACTGTGATACGTATAGTGATGATGAGGAAGATGCCGAAATTCCAAACGAATTAGGTCACAATTCAAATAACTTTGAATATGGAATCGGAAAGGAACGTGTAACACTTCCCAATGGAAGAATAATGAATAACCCAGGAAATTCTGAGTATATGGCAGAAGGCCTAGGTCACTCTTGCCACGATGGTAGTAAAAATATGCTATCTGAAGCTGCACACCACCTTATCGAATCAATTTGCGAATCTACTTGTTCAGAAGCAGCAATGTATGAAGATGACGAAGATCCTGAACATAAGTTTGATGGTTATGTTAATGAAGCCTGTGCATATATGGAAAAATGCATGTATGAAATGGTAGATGACGGTATTACGGTTAATGAATATGCAAATAACGAGTCGGCTTGTTATGAATCTACTTGCGAATCAATTTATGAGGTTTGCGAAAAACTTTGTAATGAAGCTCTAGAAATACATAACGACGATTCTGATATAGAATATAATGATTACGTTAAAGAGGCACTTGGTTGTTATAGAAATGGTTTAATGGAATCTGCTGTGTACGAATCAGTATCTGCAGAGGTAATGACTAAAGTTACACAATGGTTGGCTAATGAAGCTAATCAAACAAGATCATTAACTATGTCTCCAGAACAGCAAGCAAGCGAAATTGGAGTAACTATGGAAGAATACAAAGAAGCAGTCGATTCAATAAAGACTGAATTATAAGGATCTTACCATTTGGAAGAAACTGTTCAAACAACGCAAGGCCTCGAAGCTTTGCGTTTTTTGCTTTTATTGAGCCAGGATTAGTATATTTACATTGATATACTGGCTAAATAAATAATAAAAAATAATGGCCAGTGCAAACAGTAAACGAAATGGCATTTTCTAGAGACAATTCAATTATCGTATTTGATTTGGATGACACACTAGTTGTTACCAATGCAAAGATCCTTGTTAAGGATGCCTTGACTGGCGAGAAATTTGATCTTACTCCACAGGAGTTTAACGATTATGAAAAGGAACCTCATCATGAGGTTAACTACACCCAATTCAATGATGCTAATATTTTAAAGGCTGGAAGATTGGTTGAATGGGTACTTAACATATTACGTTCTGCATACGAATCCGGGACTGCTGTCGGGATTATTACAGCTAGAGATAATAAGAAACTAGTCAGAGAATTTCTATTATCCCACGGTATAGATATTCACCCCAACCTAATTTATGCAGTTAGTGATCCAGAATTTGGATTCGACGGCACTATTGCAGAAAAGAAAAAAGAAGCCTTTCGTAAACTAATGGCAAAGGGCTTTACTCATTTTACTTTTTATGATGATGATCGCAAAAACCTAGCACTTGCAAAGAGTCTAGAGACTGAGTTTGCAGAAATTACAATGAAGACCAGAAAAATTGGTCGTACTCAAGTTCCAAAATTAGATATTAAAACAGTCGGAATATTTAGTGGTAAATTTAAACCACCGCATGCTGGTCACTATGATGCAATTGCAAAAATTGCAGAAGAAAACGACGAGGTACACGTGTTTATTTCCAAGACAGAAATGGCTGGAATTAGCGGCAAATCTGCAATGGATGTATTAGATTACTATTTAGAAGACTTTGATAATGTTGAACTACACCTATCAAACGTTACTCCAGTTAGAAGTGGATATGAATTCGTTGAAGCTCTTGGCCAAACACAATATGCACCAAATACGGTAGTTAATCTTTACGCTACAGATAAGGATATGCCTAGATGGGCTGCCATGGAAAAATGGCAAGGCTCAATTTCTAAAATTAATAGAATAGAAACCGAACGTCCAGAATTTGGAGGAAACTCCGGTGCAGACGGAGATGAAGATGGTGTATCTGGCACTCTAATGAGAGAGTTTTGGTTAGCACAAGACTTTGATAGCTTTTCACAGGGGATCCCTGAAGGAAAGGATCCTAAAAAGGTATGGATGATATTAGGTGGAAAGATTGAAGAGGACCTGCTAACACCAGAGTTAATCAGAGACCGTACTAAAAGCAATCCAGATATGGATGATATGCCACCGGAAAGAAATCCACAACGAGTTTCCGGAACTATTCGCGTACCATCTCAATGGGGTTCGTATAAAGCAAGTCGTCAAGAACTTGGAGCAAATCCTGGTTCTGGCACAACCCGTATAAAAACTTTTTCGGACTATATTTCCGATAAATAACAAAAAGAACTACAATAAAATGATTAAGTCATTTCAAAACTACTTTGGTCTAAATGAAGATGCTTCAGCAGACCTAGTTGCGTTAAACCAACAAGAAGCTTCTGCTATGCAAAAGGTACTAGATTCTCAAAAAGAACTTGATGCAATTAAATTAAAAATTGCTGACGCTACTGCTGCAAAAACCGAAGAGGATAAAAAGAAAGCAGAAGCTGCTAAAATGGCTGCTGCACAGGCACCAACTGCCTAATTAAAATAACGCAAACTGCGTGACTAGACAAGAATTAATATCAGATATTATTGATGAAGTAACTTTTTCAGGAGCCCTTCCCTATCAACTTCCAACCAAAGAAGTAGAAAGGGTTATAAAGAATGCTGAGGTTTTCTTCTATGATAATTGGCAATATGCTCTAGATAAAGCGTATTTGCAAATTCCAATTGATGTATTTAGCGCTGCTCAATTTAAAGCAAGCCGTACTATTACTCTACCAGATTGCGTACAATTTGTTCATAAAGCAGTTGAGCCGACTGGAGCTTCAGTATTTTCAACAGTGGATAGAGACTTTGGCGAAAACAAATTTATTGGAGCCGAAACTTTCTTAACACCGTTTGTTGGAGAATCTTTAATGTATAGAACAGTAATGTTCTCATTCCTGGATTTAACTAAAGCCTTTCTGTTAGATACAATTGCATATGATTATAACAAAAACACTAAACAAATAACTGTTCTTGGTAGAACCCCTAAGAGAGGCGCTGTGCTAGAAGTTGCTAAGAAAATTGATCCATCTAATCTATATGAAGATGAAATGTTTCAACGCTATTGCAGAGCAAAGTCTAAACAGAGACTTGGGGAAATGATTACTACATTTGACTATGTACTACCTGGAGATGTTAAAATAAATTACACCAACCTAGTAACAAAGGCTGATACTGAAATGACAGCTGTTTTGGAAGCAATTAAAGGCGAAAACTCTGCTGGTTGGATGTATACAATGAGATTCTAATATGATTACTGATATTTACTTAAAACACGAAAACGACCCTGGATACGAAGAACTTTCATTTATTGAAAGGGAAGAATTGCAGGTGCTATTAGCTCAAATTAAAATGACGCTATTGACTCCAACTAAAACTGTACTCGGTGGGTCCGATTATGGAGTAGACGAAGAGTCGTTCTTATTTGATTTTTCAGACTCAGTAGATTTAGCTGGATTGGAAATCGGCGTACGTTACCAGTTAAAACAATATTGTTCGCTATTAAAGAATAGAAACTTTGAAGTTAAGGCTTATCTTGTACCAGATGGAATAGATCAATTTAAAGATTCTATACACCTATTATTAACAATTGACGGTAAGGCTAGATTTGTTATTGCATACAAATAACTGATTCGATATAAAAAGAAAAAGCCGCAAATTGCGGCTTTTTTTATGAAAAATTGTTAGTTATTATAGAGCTCCAGGCGCGCCTAATTCAGATGCGGTTTCTTTGCCAGCTGCGGCTTCAGCACCAGCTCCACCTTCCGGTGCAGTACCTGCTTCAGGAGCAGCTCCAGGTGCTGCGGCTTCTCCAGCTTCACCTTCTCCAGTTGGAGTTTGATTCATATAGTCTCTATTCTTTTGAAGATCTTCATCACTCATACGTAAATACTCTTTAACCAAGTATTCAGTAGAGAAGTATGGTTTGCCTTCATCATCAACAACTCCTTTAAGAGCGTTAATTGTTGCAAGACGTTTATTAAGTAAGTCCTGTTGTTTAATTTCTTCAAAGACGTTATCATCATGCCAGTTAATACCAACTGCATTTTTAAAACGATAATCATCCTTTAAGTCTTTAAAATCAAGACACATTTGTAAATATAGAGGCTTGGTTAAAAGTTCCTTAAATGCAGAGCGCAAACGCGTTACAAATTTATTATAACGAATCTCTTCTCGACGAATACCTTCAGCATTCATTGTATATTGACCTGAACCATTTGCTGAATCCCATCTTGAATAAGGGATTTTTGAATCCATCTTTAACTTTTCTTTAAAGTAGTTAAGAAGTTCAGAGCCAGACATATTAGGACCCGCGTATTCTAGTGGCGCAATTTCAATTGACTGGTTTTGGTCATTAACTGGTAAAATATAATTCTTGTAGAATAGTAGATTTGGACGGCCGTCTACCTGAATTTCACCAGTATTAGTATCAAAGAAAATATCTTCTTTTAATTGGTTTGCAAATTCACGAACATCTTCCTTTGCTTTGTTTAGTGACTTACTTCCAATTGGAACTTTAGTTGTTAAACGAATTGGAGCGTTCATTGTATGCCAAATAACTTTAGAGTGTTCAATAACACGCATTAAGTTAAATGATCTAACCATTCTTTCAACAAACGAGATACGTTTTGTTCTAAAGTGGTTTGAATATGATAGGTATAAAACCTGAGAATCAGTAAGGGTTCTTACTTTAGATTCACCAGGAACTTTTTGTGCCCATTCTAAAAAGATCTTTCCAGCTGCATCCTTTTTAATTTGTGGATATAGTGTAGAAGGGTCAATCTCCTTAAATCCAATAATTTCTCTTGGATTTTGTAAGTCATCATAGAGAATTTCAAATGCTAAGTGACCTTCAATTAACCATTGAAAGAAATACTGCCATGCTGAAATTCCTTCGTTGAAACCCCATGCGTTGTAGATTTTTTCAAAGTTTTCATTGTATTTGTCAATAACTTTCTCTTGATATTTAAGACGCTGCTCTTTGTTTTTACCTTTGTAGAGCATTTCGCCAACTAGGTCATTTGGATAAGCAAATCTGTTATCTTCATCAAATACAATAACGTCGTCTGTAATAGACTCAATTACAAATTCAATTTCACCATTTGATGCAAGGTCTCTAAGTCTTTCGCGTTTTGTTGCATAATCCAATTGGAAAAATGCAATAGCTTTAGTTCTAAGAGCAGATGTTGTATCTGAGATTGCCATCGTTGCTCTTGCTAAAGAGTCAGTCTGACCTCCTGGTAAAGCACTGCCTCGAGCTTGCATTAATTGACTTTCAATAAAACCTATCGATTGTGAGTTCTTAATTAAAAGATCCTCGTACTTCATACCAACTCGGCTTAAATCTGATAGTCTTGATTTAAGTCCTCCTAAGCCGATATTGTCTAGAAATCCTGCCATAATTATGCGTTAAATTGTGATATTACCGATTCCATGCTTATTGATCTTGTCTGAATGCCGTCAAAAATATTAGTTTGAGCAATTCTGGGTACCAGGTGAAAGGGTATAAGCTTTGGATTGGTAATAGCTTCTTTTTGATATTTATTTACTGCGTAACGCACGTTAAATTTTCCGCCGCTCGCGTTTTGAAAAAGATCCACCATTGCAAATGGATTTGAATTAAATCCCATAAGTGGGGCATATTCGGGAAGTTGATATAACTTTTGGGTATCATTGATGAATTGTCCTTTATCATCATATGATTTACGTATGATACTATTAAGAGTCTGCCAGAGTATATTCAGGATAACTTGGGTAGCCCCCAATGGCATTATTTTAAGATTTAATATGGTAACAGACTCTGCGTCATTTGCTAAACAGATGCCGATTGGTCTTTGATCATAATAAGGTCTCTTAATTGAGTATTTGGCCATTGCCTTTGCATCAAGATATTGATCAGCAGTTGGGATTTGTTGATCGTCAACTGGTAAGGCAAAGAAAGTATAGATATGGGCTGGAATAAAAACTGAGTCTGGCAATGGCGAAAGTTCGCTAAAGAAAGGATCCTCTAGTTTTTCACCTTTACTTCTAAAATCGTCTATTTGGGAACTAAATGTTGTTTTTATCATCTTTATATTCTACAAACTTTTAAACAAGAAGTTTTCGGTAATAATTCCAAACTTAATTCCTTTTTGTGCAGCATAGTCTCGGGCTGCTTCAAATTTTGCCTGATTTGTAATAAACTGCTTTGCTGCATAGACATAACTTGCAGTTTGCTTATCTGTCATGCGCTTAGGTTTAGTTGGGGGAGAAACATATTTGTTTGGCTTAACTTCAATTAACCAATTTTCTTCGTTACCAGTCGGTCCAGCTAATTTAACAAAAAAATCAATATAGTAAATATGACCGCGCTTGTCCATTGGATTATAGTATGGAATACCAAATGGTTCAGACGAATACTTAAGAACTGACGGGCTTGAATCTAACCATTTTAGAAATTTATATTCCCAACTGGATCGATAGATAATTTGACCCGGATCGCCCATATAACGATCTGGCTGTTGAGGTCTAAAATACCCCTGTTTAATAGATCCGCCGATTCTAGGTTTAAGAAATGTTTTTATATTCTTTTTTTGATTGGGATCTTTCATATTAATATTTATAGGTAGACTATATCATATACTGAATTACTAAAGTGCTTACCTATTAAGTCTTGAAATTGAGAAATTGTAAATGATGGATCCTGTTTATTTAGGAAAAGAAATAGGTCATTAATATCTTTAATTTTTGAAAGCTTAATAATTTGAGTTGGAAACTTTTTCTTTAATTCATCCATTAAACTATTCCATAAAAATACAGAATATCCATCTTTAATAAAAGCTAGCATTGAATCTTTACCGGCTTTGTCTCGGTCAAATATAATTTTAATATCGACTGCACCCATTGCCTTTAGGATAGATTTAGCTTTGGAAACTCCAGATGTTGCTAAACCATTCTTTAAAAACATTGAGTCAATTTGACCTTCTGCAACCATTAACGGCTGAGTAAAATCAACATTTAGGATATTAAAATAGTTATTAAGATAATTGGCATCATCAATAATTTCTGGAGTATCTCCATTTGTAAAGATTTTAGAAACCTCATTATAGGATTTAATTAGGTATTTTCTATCGGTAAACGGGTCTAAACTTCTAGTTGCAAGGCCTAGAATTTTACCAGAACGGTGATCAAAGTTAAAAATATAAACTTTATTATCCATTGCATCAGCATACATAATATCACCAAAGTTTTTAACTTTAGTTAAGCCTCTAGATTGAGCAAAGGTATATGCAGCAGAATTTTCTGAAATTTGGTCTAATCTCTTTAGCGAAAAACGGTTAATTACATCACTAATTGAAATCATACCTTTTCTGTTAGATGTTAAGAATCTAACAAGGTGATTTTCAGTAGTTTTTTTGTAATTAATATCAAGATCGGCTTCGTCTAAGAACAGAGACGATATAATTCCATATTGATTGCTTAAACTTGCAACAAATTCAGCAAGACTCATCCATGCCATGCAACCATCGTTAAAACACTTATAGGTTTTAGTTTCCATATAGAGGTGTCCTCTTTTTTTGGAAGCTTTAACCTTAGAGTCTCCGCAAAATGGACATGCAAAATTTAATTTGCCATCGCTCTCATCAATCGTCTGTTTATCGTGAATGCCAGGAAATCTGGCGCTCATGACACTTTTTACAAACTTTGAAACTTCAGTTATCTCCATTTAATTAGTCTTCTACTTCCTCCATCTCATCTTCTTCGACTACGACGGCTTTGGTAGCTTTCTTTTTCTTAATTTTATCAATATATTTTGCAAGTTCAGCATCTGGGACAACCACTGTATTTAAACCATATTTAGATACAATACTTAAGTACTGTGGCATCAATTGAGGCGGAATTGCTGAATCTGGATTTGCAATAAACTCTTGAAGAGACTCTGGAACTAGGGTATTTTCAAATGTCTCAGAGTCGACAATATGGATTGGAAAAGACTGTATATCTTGACCTTTTTTAGGTCTGTGTTTAACTACTTCAATTGCACGACGTAATTGCGGATTAATTTGAGGCAATCCCATTGCAAGAAGCAGCTTATTTAAAGGTTCGCAGATTAATCTAAAGAATTGCTGATCTTTATCCATTGGTAGAGCAAATTCAGTTGGATAAATTCCTGGAGAAAATGCAAAAATATCAAATTCATATGGATTTGGCGCAGCATAATAGAATTTAACTTTACCGCTTATCACACGATTATATTTTATATTACCGGTTTCTTTTAACATGAAATTATGATAAGCTGCAGCTCTAGTATAAATTGGAACGCCTTTATCTAATTTTAAAGGATGCTCGCTCTTAACATATTTAGCATAAGTACGTACAGAGAAAGAAAAACAAATATCATTGGGCTCAAGCGTTTCCATTTCGGCTCGTAAAGCCTGTAATTTAGGAATAAGCTCATCTTCAAGATCTAAATCATAACCACGATCTAAAAAGAAGTCGTATAGTTTTTCAAGGTGAGTTCTTGCCCAAATAGGATACGATGATTGAACTTTTTCAAGACCTTTTACTACTTGACTTTCTTTTTCTGATAACTCTTCAGCTGGATTGTCTTCGTAACTTACTTTAAGAACGTATTTCTTTTTAGCACACCAAATTGCGGCTCTAGAAAGATTTTCCATTTCAAACTCTTGGCAATTATCAGTATTAAATGCAGTTGCATATTTTTGAAAGGCTGCTTTGAAATAGGCGCTTAGTCTTTCGCGATTGATTGCCAAGCAAAACTTAAGAGCTTCTGTATCAGTTAAAGGAAAACCTTCAATTGAGTTAATTGCTGGATGAAAACTAACATAACATGAGTCTGTGTCAGTATAAATTGCAGATTCTTCTTTAACTTGATTAATCTTTAGGTTGGATATGCCAAGCTTTTCATGTAATTCTGTATCAAGGTGCCACTTTTCTGTAAAGTAGTGATTAATTGCTTTAATTGAAAATTTAATAAGGTCTTGTCCTTGTAGGGTGATCGATTGTGCAATATCTGTATCGTGAAAATAGAAATACTTATTACCGAAGGCTCCGTAAAACGAGTTAATTAAGATTTTTAGAGCGTTCTGCTCTAGATTAAGACGTTTGATCTCTTTGTCTAATTGTTCTTTTGTTTGCATACTTAAGTGTTTTACTTGGTTGGTGTTCTTAGTTTAACCTACTAGTATAATACTAATAAATAATAAAAATTAGCATGGCATTGGTAGCACAAGACAGAACTCTATCTAAAGTTTACGCAAATTATCCTTTTTTGCGAAACTTTCCATTTCAAGACTTCCAGATTGAAGCCGAGGAGCTAAAAAGACCTCAGGCTGATGACGGGGAGTTTGTAATTACAGCAAATTCAATGACAAATCCGTTTGTTATTAACTTTGTCTATTCTAGAGAAAAGCAAACTACTGCAATTTCAGTTTTTGACAGAGAACTGGACTGGTTAAGTACTAGGGCAGACCTAATTACTGAGCTTGACGATATTGTTCATATAATAAATGAGGCTTTACCCGCTGGGGACATTATTAAAAAACGTGATGCTGTCCTGGTAATTGAACACTGGCTAAAAAAGATCGCGGACGAGCGCTCTACCCTAAATTACAGTACGTTTAATGATATTCTGATGCGTCTAATTGGCGTAACTCAACTCAAAGAGACTGTACAATTAATAAATAACATTAATAAATTATCTTCTGGCGCAAACGTAATAAAAATGGATAAAAAGCAATACGATATTATTATGACGTATTACGATTTCCAAATGATTTATTGCAAATTGGTGCTTGGGATAATTATTGCTGCAAAAATATCTCTTTAATTATGTCGCAAATCGACCAGTTTTTAACCTATTTGTCTGTACTTAACGAATCAACACTTCAGCTAACAAAGCGCGATTATGAAAAAATCTGTTCAATTAGGGACAAGGTGACTGAACTTGCAGTTAAAGTCTCACAACAGCCTATTCAAGTCAAAGCTGCTCCAATAAAGGAGAAGGCACGCACAATATCATATCAACCAGTTAATGAATCTACTATACTTCTGTTTGAAGAATTTACAAATAATACTGGCGGCAGAGATACTCTAGCTGAATTAAACGAAATGACATTGGGTCAGCTTGAAAGAATTGCAGACTATGCAAATATGATTAAAGACCGAATGGCTAAAGGCGAGCAACTAGAATCTTGGATGTATTCTCAATTAACGACATCACTGGACAATTTAAATTCAGTGCATGATGCAATGGATGGAAATGATGGTAGAGTAGAATAACATGAAACATATTAAACTATTTGAAAATTTTAGCAGAGAATACGTAAAGGCAAATAATAATTCGCTAGTTGCCTTTTATACAGAGCAGCTTGGAGATTTTTGGTTGGAAAAGGACTTACTTGAAAAACTAGAATTATTTGAGGCCAAGATCGATTCGATATTTTCAAATAGCTGGAATCTAAACAGAGGTCGTAGTCAATACAATGGCGACTTCTTTGCCCTAAATGTAAAGGTTTATAATTACCCAGATGAAGACGAAGTTCAGGCAAAGATTGGTATTGAACTTGATGAGGAACGACTTTCTGATATTTGGTATAGATGGTTGCAGGATCAAGCCGAAATGTTTCAAGAAGATATTGAACAGTCTTACGATTGGGTTGGTCATGTTGGTTGGGGTGGAAATAGCGGCGGATGGCTACACCTTTCGCCAGACAACGGCGCAGATAGATTATTAGAATATGCTGAAGAGACTATTCAAATGTATTTAGATACTAAAGAATACTATGATGAAGAAACTATTGCAGACGTTGCTAATGCAATCAATAGTGCTGAATGGAAACGCCTTGCTGAACTTGGTTTAGTTGAAGACGAAGATGCAGTAAAAGAAATTACTGATAAATTAACTGAAGCTATTAATTGGTTTAAGGCCGAATACTCTAAACTTGAACAGATTGAAGATGATCTTAAGTCAATCCAACGTCAACACAGAGAATTTGAGCAAAATGCAAAGAAGTATTTTCTAGATTTTTTAGAAGAGGAAGTTGCAGATGGACATCTTTTTGAGAATCAGTCACAGCTTGTTATTAAAACCGAAGGCGACATTCAAGCTAATCCTGGTATTAAAATTTCATTAGTCGACAATGGAGAAGAAGTTGGCACCGTAAGTCTACTAAATTTAATAGATTCGAATTCAAATGATTTTGACCCAGATCTGGTAGAGTTTTTAGATAAAGACTCTGGGCCTTTTACTAGTGATAATACTTATTATTTACATGGAATGGGTATTACGCCAGCCTATCGAGGAAAAGGCTTAAGTAAGAATCTATTACAAAAGTGTCATGAAATTGCAAAGGCTGCAGGTATAGCGAATATCTTATTAATTACTAATTGTGATAATGTAGTTGCACAAAATCTATATGCAGGGTTTGGTTATAGACCATGTGACTCAACTGGAATAAAAGATCTTTTAGTTAAGAGTCTGACTTAATAAATTTACTTAAATCGTAACTGTGCTTAGACACAACCCACTGCTCCTTTTCATAAATTTTCTCACGAACTTTACCATGCTTTACAATATAACCATTTAGATCATCAACTAGATCGTAAATTGTTACTTTGCTTTTTCCAGCTAATTTACGCATTCCTCTACCTACCGCTTGTCGAATAGTAATTTCAGACTTATAACTTTCTGCAAAAATAATATTTTGCACATTCTTTAAGTCAATACCAGTCGCAAAGGTTGCATAGCTTGCAACTAGGGCTACATTAGACCCAGCTTCCATTGCATCTTTATATTCGGCTCGATGATCTCCACTTACTTCACCATCAATATAGAATGAATTTGGATTCCATTCTAAAATTCTTTCTTTAATACGTTGACCATATTTGTCCTTCACATTAATGAATAGTATCAGCGAGTTGCCGCCTAGTTTTTGGACTAGCGACGAAATAAAATCTACACGCGGTTCATATGAAATAATAAAATCCTTTTCCATTTGAAACATGTTTTTGCCATAGTCTTCAATACGATGAAATTGACTTTTACCGTGCTCCTGCATATACTTATAGTTTTGAATAAACGGTTCAGTTTCAGGATATTTTAAGAAAAGCATCTTAATATAAACATCAGGCGAATGTTTGTTTTCAATTAAAAAGCTTGATTTAAGAGTCATGCTTAGCGGGCCAATGTATTCTTGGATTTTATAGAAATCAGAAAAATCTTCATCTACTTGAATTGTTCCAGATAGACCAAGCTTATATTCAACATTAGTTGAGGCTAAGAGAACATCTTTAATTGTATCGCCTCTTGAAGTATGGCACTCATCAATACACAGTACGGTAAATTTCTTGAAAAAATCTCCATCTCGTTTTGCTAAACTTTGATAGGTTGAAATAACTAGATCAGCATCTTCAAATTTCTTGTCTGAGTATTTGTTTTTACCACCAACTTCAAGGATATTCCAGTTAATTAGACCAGTATGATAGTCTTTCATAAATTTTTCTGCAGTTTGGCCAACTAGTGAGATATTAGGCACTACGATTAGAGCCTTTTTATCTTTACCATTAATAATTCCCTTACGTTTAAGGAAACTTAGATATAAAAATAGGATTAGGGTTTTACCGGCTGATGTTGCTAATTCCTGAGCGCTAAACTTAAATTTAAGTGCACGGTAGGCAGCTTCCATTTGGTAATCGTATGGAGTAAGATCAACTCCATCTAGTAGGACACTTGCAAATTTATCAAGTTGATCCTTTGTAAATTCAAGATTAAGCAGAGAATCTAATCCATCTAACTCAATTTCATGACCATAAATTTGGCTAAACTGTTTGATTTGATACCATAAACCTACGCCAATTCGGTTTTCACGATCGATAAATTTATCGTAACCGTCCCAAAGGCGGCGCTGAAATAGCGGGCTAAAGTGATAGCCTTTAGCTCTTTTTTTAAAAAAGTTCTTAAGATCAACTAGTTCTTTTTTAAGATCATTGTGTATTAATTGAAAATATCTTTTATCTGGTGTTAACTTAAACTTTAGCAAACTCTTTGGATGTTTTTACACACCCAGCATCTTTTCAATATCAAGTCTAGTTTTTGTACCAAAAAGCGCGGCGTCTACTGTCTTAATTGTGTCTTGATAAAATTGAATTTGGCTTTCGATCTGGTCGATCGTTTCTTTGATAATAGACGTTTTTCCGTCGACAATAGTAGTCTTTTCGTTAGAATTGTATCTTAGCTGGGATGTTCTGGAGACTGCTTCCCACTCGTCTCCTTTTTGTTCTCTATATTTCTTTTT
>Ga0102913_1000279_pt1 | contig 14836 bp, 13 predicted proteins | sample Colrivmet1560A02_FD_78197 | JGI IMG/M metagenome (GOLD analysis project Ga0102913, IMG submission 78197) | Estuarine microbial communities from the Columbia River estuary - metaG 1560A-02 | ecosystem: Environmental > Aquatic > Marine > Intertidal zone > Estuary | place: USA: Columbia River... | reverse complement strand
GGATGAATATGAAATTCAGCAACATGTCGATCTTCTCACCGCCAATGGTATTATTCGGTGGTGCCCAGTAGAGGTTGCTTGTTCTTTCTTCGGCAGAGGCAGGCAGGACAGAGCCTGGAAGGATTGCCGAAACAACGAAAAGGAAACGCAAGAGAGAATGCATAAATTTAGAGATCAGGCGGATGGCGTTGTTTTTGCTGCTGCGGGTGCAGGGGCAGCAGGGGCTGCACTAGTGCCGGCTGACTCGGCAGGCATGGCTTTAAGTTCTTTTTGCGACCAAGGCTCTGTTCTTGCTGTGGTTTTATCCCGCATCGATTTGACATACTCTGGGGATATCGGAGCCGCTGCATTCCCCCACTCGGAGCGGATATAGGTTAGTACTGCTGCGATCTGATCATCCTTCAACTGCTTCCATGGCGGCATGGCGTTGTTATAAGTGACGCCTTTGACTTGAACGGCCCCCTGCATACCATGCAAGAGAATCGAAACAAGGTGGTTGTCCGCTACCCAATCACCACCTACGACCCATTCACTGCCTACGAGTGGCGGAAACTGCCCCGGCATTCCAAGACCACTTGTTTGGTGACAGACGACGCAATTTTGGGTGTAAATACGCTTTCCCACAACTTTGGGGTCTACTGGTGCAGCAACTCCACCAGCGCCACCACCCGACCATGAAACCAATTTCGGACTAAAGACATCTGAACGGAACCCGCCGCTATTGAGAGCAAGATAAATTCCTGCAAGGAAGATAATAACGAAAAAGACACTTGTGAGTGCAAGCGGGATTGGCGCGTTGGAACTCGTTGGTTCCGGATTTTCCCGAAGAACGGGTGCCGGAATTGAGGATTTCTCTCCGGTTTGATTCGACAATTTTGAGGGATCCTCGTTGGATGGCGTGTTGGAAGTCACGATATTACTTGGCTGTGGGCTCCGGGGATTCCGGGAGCGGGTAATTTTTATTGAGGGAGAGCAAGTAGGCTACCAATGCCTTGGCATCTTCAGTCGGAATAACTTCATAGCCTGCTGGTGGAGCGTGAGGGCCTTTCAGACCTTGAATCGCGTCCGCCGATGGTTGGCTCACCACTTTGGTTGTCTTGTAAAGATACCGGTAGGATGGCATCTTACCCCATGGTGTGACCGTTGCGGGTTCATACAAGTATTGGTGGAGGGCGTTGGCATCGCTGATCCTTGCTCCCACGTTGGAGAGATCCTGACCGATGCGACGTTTTCCAAGGAAAGCCGTTTTTTCGCGGATGTAATCGCGAGGCACGGTTTGGCGAACGCCAAGTTTCTTAGCAATATCGGTTGATGTCGGATCAAGACGCACTTGCTGGGAGTGGCAATACACGCAACCGGCCGAGGCGTAGACTTTTTGTCCAGCTACTGCCAATCCGGAAACGGAAGGAGGAAAGTAGCCAGCTGTGTCCTCATCATCGAGGGGTTGCAGATGACCGAGATTGGAAACCGGATAGGCGACAAGGCCGAGCCAGGAGGCTCCAAAAGCGATGAGTATTCCGGTGAATAGAAGTGGAAGTTTGTTCATACCGCGAGAGTCTCTAATGAATTTTCGGTGGGCTCGTTCAAGAGCGCAGGGCCGCTTTGGGATTTTCCGGTTTTAAGGAGCATTAGAACAAACAAGAGAGCAAAGGAGAGGTGCGCCAAAACCAATAGGCCGGTAGAAAGAGCTGTCATCAACCTAAACGGAGCAACAAATTCGATCGAACTGCGGAAAGTGCTGGCCACATCGTATTGCGAAAACCCTTGCAGAAGACCGCCTAGAAGCAGACAGGAGAAAGCGAGGAGCAATCCCGAGAGGGCAAACCAAAAATGCCAACGTATCAATTGAACACATGGCCATTCGGCATTTATCAGACGGGGGACGATGTAATAAATGGCACCGAAGAACGTCATCGAAACAAACCCATAAAGACTTAAAAGACTCGCTCCTGCAATCACATCGGAGAATTGAAGTACGGCATTGAACGCCGGAAGAGCTAGGAGGGTTGCCAAGACACCTGAAAACAAAAATCCATATAAACCGAATACCGTGAAGCGTAATGTGGGACTCCAACTCATGGCTGCGTAGTTTCCGTGCAATGTGAGATGAAGATTAAGTACGATACTGAGAACAGGAATGATCGCCATGATGCTGGCGGCCACACCGGCGCTCATCATCCATGCGGGCACTGGACCACCTACCAAATTGCTAAGTCCTGTCCAACTTGCAAAAACAATCAACGTCCAAAATCCCAAAACGCTGAGGGAAGGGCTGGCAATCGGACGGGAAATGACCTTCGGAACAATGTAGAAAATGGTTCCAATCGCAACCGGAGCCAGCCACAGATTTGTGAGATTTTCCAGAAACCAGCAGGCAATCGGGCCTTGAGCGGAAGCCTGAATGGGGTTCCAGACGAGAAGAACATTAGCCGTAGCATACAGCCATGGGAAACAAAGAAACCCAGCAAACAAAAACCATTGGGAAACATACAGCGGACCTGGCTCGCGATAGTTAAGGGTAATGATAATCCATGTGGCAATCAATGAATAGGCAATCAACAAGATGGGCGAGGCATAACCAGGAAAATCCAAGCCGGGGATCGCATTCCCGTCACCAATGAGAATGCCAGCAGTGCCAAGCATGACGCCCAAGTTCCAAATGATACCAGCGCTAATGAGCAGTTTACTGTGAAGAAGAGGAATGCGGGATAATCTGGCCGTAACCCAAAGACCTGTCCCGAAAGCGGCCGTACTAGCCCAACCATATATCATCACATTGCTCTGTGCCGGCTCGGTGCGGCCATAAGTGAAGAGGGCAGCACAATCCATCAAAGCCGGAATAGTCAACTGCCAATCTGCTAAAAGTTTGAGCAAGGAACCAATGACAAGCCAAAAGATGGATGATCCGAGAAACAACAGGACTGGACCACGAGTGGATGCGTCGATGATGGCTCTGGCTTCATTGGAAAGAGTACGCACCTCTGTGTCCTCGTGATCGGATGAATGGCTTGGCAGGTTCATTGGCAAAATGGAGTATTGATTCGGAAACAGAGTGTTTCGGAATATTCAAAATGGAATAGGAAAAGTCCCTTCATCATGGTTTGGCTACCTTGGCGGGTTTCGCTGACTTTGTCGCTTCTTTAGGTGCAGCGGGTTCCTTAACAGCGGGCTCGCTCACAACAGGAGCGGAAGGTGCTGGAGTGGTGGCAGGAGCCGGTGCGACCGGAGCCACCGGTGCGGCTTCGACACCGGCAATGGGATAGGCAGCGGCGGGCTTTTTGGATCCGATATCTGCCAAAACCAACTTCATCGCCTCTTGGATCGGAATCTGAACTTTACCCTTGGCACGATCGACCCAAGCATATGTTAGGAGTTTCGACTGATTTTCCGCCTGAAGGTCAGCGAGATTTTTCACACGCACTTCGTCACGCCCCGCGTCTTCGGGATAGAGATCGGAAGAGGAATCCCCACGCAGATATTTGGTGATACCAACGAAAAGGGTGATGCCTATGAGTGCGAAAAGGAAAATCCAGAATATTGGCTTTTTGCTCGCGGCTTGGTTGGATGTGGCAGGTTGCATCAGTTCTTAAGTGCGATTGATTTAGCTAGGCGTGGGTCGCGAAGCGGCCAGAGTGGCGCGGATCCGAGTCGTTTGAGGAAGACAGCTGCCAGAGTGCATCCGATGGCAATCAGGCAAGCGATATCAAGCCAGTGGATTTGAACACCAGACTTGTGAAGGGCTGGTAGGACGATGACATACATGTCGAGCAAATGCATCGTGAGAATCCAGAGTGCCATTCCGCAAAGGAATCCGGGGCGTTTTTTCCCAAAACTGGATAGCAAAAGAAGGAATGGCACAAAGAAGTGCCCAACGACCATCGCCGTGCTCATCAGTTGCCAAGTTTCCGTATTGCGACGGAGATAATAGATGGTTTCCTCTGGAATGTTCGCATACCAGATGAGCATGTATTGGCTGAAGCCGATGTAGGCCCAGAAGATCGTGAATGCCAACATCAATTTACCCATGGTGTGGTAGTGTTCCATCGAAATCACATTCTTGAAATAGCCGACGTTTCTCAAAGCCGTGATGATAAGAACAAGAACACACATGCTGCTCAAGGCAGTACCAGCGAAGATATAAACACCCCACATGGTTGAAAACCAGAGGTAGTCGAGTCCCATGAGCCAATCGATTGCGGCGAACGTGAGGCACACGGCAAAGAACGGGAGACTCGCAAAAGTGATTTTACGATTCCGGATGGTGAACTTGGCTGCCCCATCTAGGTCTTGTTTGATCGAGTTGCTACGAAGCCAAAGCGATGCAATCGTGAAGAAGCAGAAGTAAAAACCGGCACGAATCCAGAAGAACTCGTTATTGAGGTAGCCCGCTTTTTCCCCAAGAACGATGTCATGCGCTGGGTCGATCGTCATCCAGGTCCAAAGCGTGGGAGCCACGAAAACAAGCGGAATGAATAGAACGCCCATCACAACCAAAAGGCTACCTAGATTTTCCATTTGACGCCTGACCACTACGCTCCACTCGGCATCCACCGCGTGGTGGACGAGTTGCCAGAACAAACCGCCCATGCAAATGGTGAAGAAGAAGAAGAATGCGAAAAGATAGGAGAAGGCAAATTGCTTGCTGTCGCTGATCGCACCGTAGGCAACAAGGCCAAAGGCGACGACGGCCAATGCAACGAGGCCGAGGAAACGACCGCCTACATGCTTGTAGTCGAAGGTGTGGCTGCCGGGTTGGGTTGGTTCGTGTCCGCTCATGGATTCTGCGATTCTAATTTGGCCCGCTCGGTGGCTGGAACATCATTGATAGTGGCTCCGCCTTGGGATTTTTGGAGCGCACGGATGTAAGCGATAATGGCCCAGCGATCTTGCACTTGGATGCGGTCGCCATAACCCATCATGGTATTTTTTCCGTGTGTGATAGTGTTGAATATCTCACCATCGGCCATTTGCAGGATGCGATCTTGATGGAGGTTGGCGATAGCAACGAGACCGTATTTCCCGGCGATGCCATTTCCAGCGCCAGTGGCGCCATGGCAAACGGAGCAACTGATATTGTAGCGCTCTTGACCTCTCGCTATGAATTCAGGCGTAACTTCAATCGGCATGCCAGTTCCCCAACTTGCACCCATTTTACCAGTGTCGGTATATCCGACGCCGCCCGAGAAGTGAACTTGCTTGTAGGGACTCTGGGATTCGCCAGCAGAACCATCAACCGACTTGTGCTGTGGCATTGCATAGCCAAGTGGAACGGTGCCCGTGATGGGAGCCCGGTTGCCGCGACCATCCGAGTAGAAAGTGCTCGGCACTTGGGATTTCACCTTTGGCTGGTGATCCATGTCTGGAAAAAGCTCGATCGGTGGTTTTTGGAATTTCTGGCCACGGAATCCGGCTACTGTCACCAGTAAGAGGACGACGAGAACAAAAATGGAGAAAAAGTATTTAAGCATTGCTGATTAGTCTCCGTGGATGGTGGTGATGTTCGTTGCGCCGAGGGACTCCAAGAAGTCCGAAACCGAACGGGTCGAGAACTTCTGATCACGGGCTTCAATGGCAACGAAGAATTTGTCTTCGGTGACTTTTTTGAAGCGATCCCAGTTGAAGAGTTGATGGTTCAGGCGGGGAAGGCCATTCAGGATGAGCATTCCGAACACCGCTGTAAACGCGGACAGGAGAATCGTGAGTTCAAACATCACCGGGAAAAAGGCCGGAACCGTGAATAGATTCGTGGGTTTTCCAGCAACGATGAGTGGGTAGAGAAAGGAGGATGTTCCGAACTCCATGGTCACCGCAGTAAGAAACCCGGTCAGACCGCCAAAGAAAACGAGTTTTCCGAGAATTGAGCGCTTCAAGCCCATTGCTTCATCCATTCCGTGGATGGGAAATGGGGAAAAAACATCCCACTTTTCAAACCCGGCATCGCGGATTTTTTGAGCGGCGTGATAGAGATCGCGAGCGCATTGGAACTCGGCTGCGACTCCGTAGACTGGTGCGTTGGTATTGCCGACGGCGTTCATTAGTGATGATCCTCTCCGTAATGTGGATCGGCCTCTGGAAGGACCGCTTTAACTTCAAACATACAAATCATCGGAAGGAAACGGATGAAAAGTAGGAACAGGGTAGTGAAGAGCCCAAACGTTCCGATAAATGTGCAAATATCAACCCATGTCGGATGGAACATGCCCCATGCGGATGGTGTGAAGTCGCGGGCCAGAGTCGTCGCAATGATGACGAAGCGCTCGAACCACATTCCCATGTTCGGGAACTGAACGATGATCCAGACCCATACCAAGTGTTGTCGAAAGTATTTGAACCAGAAAAATTGGGGCGAGATGACGTTGCAGAACATCATCGACCAATAGGCCCACCAGTAGGGACCAAAGGCACGATACCAGAAAGCTTCACGCTCAAAAGGGTTCGCACTATACCATGCGATAAAGAGCTCCATAAGGTAGGCGTAACCGACGATGGATCCCGTGAGCAGGATGACTTTGCACATCTTGTCCACGTGGTTGACGGTGACGAGATCGTGGAGAGGTTTGTAAATCGCGCAGGCCGGAATCATGATGGTAAGCACCATCGCAAAACCGCCGAAAATCGCGCCTGCCACGAAGTAGGGCGGGAAAATCGTCGTATGCCAACCGGGAATCACCGATGTCGCGAAGTCAAACGAAACGACCGAGTGAACCGAAAGCACGAGAGGGGTGGAAAGACCAGCCAGAACGAGGTAGGCCATTTCATAGTGGCGCCATTGGCGGTTGCCCCCGCGCCATCCCAAAGCGAGAACGCCATAGATAAATTTGCGCACTTTGGTCGTGCAGCGGTCGCGGAGAGTCGCCAGATCAGGAATCAGACCGGTATACCAAAACAGCACTGATACGGTGAAGTAAGTGGATACAGCGAAAACGTCCCAGAGGAGCGGTGAGCGGAAGTTTTGCCAGATTGCATTTGCGTTGGGAACGGGAGCTAGGAACCAAGCCATCCAGACGCGACCGACGTGAAGTGCCGGGTAAATACCGGCGCAAACAACGGCAAAGAGCGTCATCGCTTCCGCCGCGCGGTTGATCGATGTACGCCATTTTTGGCGAGTGAGGAAAAGAATGGCCGAAATGAGCGTGCCGGCGTGTCCGATACCGATCCAGAACACGAAGTTTGTGATATCCCATGCCCAACCAATCGGATGGTTGTTTCCCCAAACGCCCACGCCCGTGGATATGAGGTAACCCAAAAGCAGCAGGCACATCAACGTCATAGGCACCGTGATGGCCATGGAAACATACCACCAAGTGGGCGTTTTGCCTTCAACGATGGAGCTGATGTAGCTGCTGATCCAACCCATTTCCCTTTGGTTGAGAACCAAGGGTGGGCGGACGAGTTGCTTCTCGTCTTCGGAGAGTTTGTCTGAGTGATCTATGTTGGCGGAGGCGTTAGACATTTTCTAAATGGGCTACTTTAGTGACCTTGTGAGGCCTCACCGTTTGTGGGTTTCTTGTGGGCATCGCCGTGAGCTGGTGGAAGTTCGCTTCCATGTCCAGCGGCATGGGGATCGCCATGACCTTCGCCATGGGAATCGTGGCCCGCGCCATTGGCCATGCCGACTTTATCTGCGCCTGGCATTTTCGGATTCGGGTTTTTGATACGAGCGAGATAGGTCACGCGAGGTGATGTGTTCAAGTATTTGAACATCGTGTATCCACGAGTGCTGTTGCGGAGACGGGCGACTTGGCTCTTCGGATTGGCGATATCGCCGAACACGATAGAATCATTCGGGCAAGCCTGTTGGCAAGCGACCTTGAAGGATGCGATCGGCGTTTCACTCGAAGGTGTTGGGCCGGCTTCCACGAGGCGGGAGATTTTGGACTCCTCGATACGCTGAATGCAGAACGTGCATTTTTCCATGACGCCGCGCATACGAACGGTGACGTTTGGATTTTTTGCCATCTTGAGGCTGTCGGCCATGCCTTTTTTGGCAAGCGGACCCCAATAAAGCTCGTCGATCGGACGTTGGTTGTAGTCGAAATAGTTAAAGCGGCGAACTTTCCATGGGCAGTTGTTCGCGCAATAGCGGGTGCCAATGCAACGATTGTAGGCCATGAGATTGAGTCCGTCCTCGCTGTGCACGGTGGCATTCACGGGGCAAACGGTTTCGCAAGGAGCGTTTTCGCAATGCTGGCACATCACGGCTTGAGGAAGCATTTCAGGATCCTCCGCATCACCGGCGAAGTAGCGATCCAAACGGATCCAAGCCATGTCGCGATTTTTGCGAACTTGGTCTTTTCCGACCACAGGAACGTTGTTTTCCGCTTGGCAGGCAACCACGCACGCGTTGCAGCCCGTGCAGGTATTGAGATCCACCGTCATTCCCCATTGCTCTTTCGAGGTGAGTGTCGGGTGGGTGTAGAGAGAAATATTCGGCGGGATGTGACCATCCATGCCCATCGTCTGGGCAAAAGTGTTGTTTTTCTCGAAGCGCTCGAGGGTTCCCTCGCGAACGAGGTCACGGCCTTCCATGCTGCGATGCTCTTGTGTTTGAGCGAGCGGATAATCCTTATCGGTGACGACGCAAGTGACGCCATTGGCGAACCGCATGGTTTCTGTTCCGCGAATCGGATAGGCATCGAAGCCGACGTTTTCCATGAGAGCGGAAACGTCTTTGCGACCGTAGCCAAGGGTGATGGAGAGAGAGTCATCGGCATGACCTGGAGCGACAAGAGCAGCGGCTTCAATCGTGGTCTTGCCATCGCTGATCTTAACGATATCCGCTACGAGGTCGTAGTTGATTTCGTTGCCCATTTTTTCGGCGATCTTTTCGAAAGATCCAAAGTTATTGGCTTTGATTCCGAGTTTCTTCGCTGTGGCTGGGCTGACCATGACCGCGTTGTCCCAAGTCACTTTCGTGACGAAATCGGGAGTTTCAACGAGCCAGGAATTGTTAGCATAGCGTCCATCATCAACGCTTCCGCTCTGAATGAATACCAATTCCAGCGCGTCTGCGGCGCCGGCTTTTGTTCCCTTGGCTGCGAGAGCATTGGCGCTACCGACGTTTAATGTGGCTGGAGTCGCCGCAAAGGCGGAACTAGGAAGGAATCCATCGCGAAGGAAGGTATTCCAAGCTTCATCCGACCCGCCGGAAGCGAGTTGATTCAATGTCGCACGAACTTGTGCTTGTCCATCACCGGAAGCTCCTTCGAGAAGTTTGCCGAGAATTTCTAATTCTGAAACGCCGTTCCACAACGGAAGGACCATCGGCTGAACGGACGTGTAGGTGCCATCAAATGTCCGGGTGTCTCCCCATGCCTCGAGGAAATGCGTGGCAGGGATATTCCAATGCGAAACCTTCGATGTTTCGTCCTCGAAATAGCCGAGTCGGGATACCGTTGGGACTTTTTTGAGAAGATTGGTGAAATCCAAGTTCGCCGGAGCGTTGTAAGCGGGATTGCCTCCGAAGATGAAGAGCGAATCGACTTTTCCTGCGGAAATAGCTGCCGCGAGATCCGAGATCGAAGCGACCGGAAGCTCATTGGTTTTGACCGCGAGGATCGTAGCGCCGATGTTCCCAAGGGCAATGTTGACGGCATTCACCAAGACCTGAATCGGAGCTGGCGTTTGTGGGCCCGTGAGCACAATCGAGCGACCGGACTTAGTTAAAAGATCGTTGGCGCACTCGGAGATCCATTCCGACTTCACGGAAGTGGAAGACGCTGGGAATGCCTTGGCGACTGCTGTCAATCCGGCATCCTTGGTCTTGTCGGCGATCACCAATGCGAGTTGGCGGGTGAATTCCCCCATCTCGGAAACCTTGCAGCGTTGGCGGTGATCCGCCATGCCACCGGTGACCGTGAAGTGGTTTTCCACCACATAGAGGCGGTTCATCGAAGCGCCTTTTTGCTCTGGGTTGCGGCGGGCCGCGAAGCCCTGGGCATAACCGATACCTGTCTCAATCGGGTTCAGGAAATCGCTATCAATCGCCAAAATCGCATCAGCGCGGTCGAATTTAGGAACGAGACGAACGTTGGGGCCGAAGGAAGCGGCATTCGCGACCACGGTTTCACTATCACCGAGTGGTTCGTATTCCGCCCAGATCAGGCCGGGAAACTTCTTTTCGAGTGCGGTGCGCAAACGATCGCGGGTCGGCGAGTTTTTCTTTTCAACGAGAAAAGCGAGTCCCTTACCGCCGGCCTGATTGAGGCTTTTTAAGTAAGCATCGAAAGCGGCAGCGTCCGAGTCAGCGCCTTTGTTGGTGATCTTCTTGGCGCGATGCGGATCGTAAAGATCGAGGATCGCTGCTTGGGCGAAGGAGTCTGTGCCGCCATTGCTGAATGGGTGGAGCGGGTTGCCCTCCAACTTGGTGGGACGTCCATCGGATGTCGTGGCGATGAGCGGGATGGCTCCGTAGCGAGCCGGCATCGAGGTCGCGTAATAAAGAAACTTGCTTGGAATCGCGTATTCCACCCCTTTGGTGAAAGGCACGAGGTGGGATTCCGGACGGCGGCAGCCAGTGAGTCCGACGCCGGCGAAGGCGATAGAGGCACCCATGAGCTTGAGGAAGTCGCGCTTCGAAAGCCCGCTATCTTCATACATCTCCGCACCACCGGGGAATTCCCGCTGGAGGTGTTTTACAAACTCGGGATCGTTCTCGAGTTCACGCAGACTGCGCCAGATGGTTGGATTTTGTTCGGGAGCCGGGTGGTTTAAATTTCTCTTCATCGGTGACAACCTCCACAGGTGACGGGAGGATTAACTTCCCACTCTTCTTTGAATTTCATGCCAATCTCTTTCTGGGTGGTGCCTTGAGGCGGCTTCCATCCCATATTGTACACTTCAGATGGCGGGCGGAGGTAATTTTCGGGGGCGCGATGGCAATCCAAGCACCAGGACATGCTTTGTGGCTCGTGCTGATAGACGACCTTCATTTCATTGACCGCGCCGTGGCAACTGTAGCAGCTCACACCGCGATTCACGTGAACAGCGTGGTTAAAGTAGGTGTAGTCGGGAACCTTGTGGATGCGGACCCAGTTGATGGGTTGACCGGTCTTCCAGCTCTCACGCACAGGAGCCAGCTTCGGGCTGTTAGCCTTGATTTGGGTGTGGCAGGCCATACAGGTCTGCGTGGTCGGCACATTCGAGTGCGAGGCGACCTCAACGAAACTATGACAATACCGGCAATCCATCCCGAGTTGCTGCACGTGGATGACGTGAGAGAACGGAACGGGCTGGGTGGGCTCGTAGCCGACACGGGTGTACTTCGGGGTGAAATAATAGGTCAACCCGCCGGCGATCACAGGCACTATCGCGCCTATACAGATCACCAGCTTCAAGGGAAGCCAGTTCGTCCATTTTGGAAAAAAATTCGCCATGTGTTCAGAGCATCAGCATCGACAATTCACTCAAAAAAACCTGCCTTGATTCGTCAACCGTGAAGCTCTCTCGGGGCGGAAATAATCTGCTTGGGAAATTGCGTGACGGGAAATTGTCGGATACATGTTTTTTTGAAGTTCTGTATGTGCTCAAAATCTTTCCATCCTGCCAACAATTTCGACACAAATTATTTTACAAAGTGGATTCTTGTGCTTGTGGCCGCAGGGCTGGCGATGGCTTCTGCAAGCGGTTGGGCACAGACCGAAGCCCAACCTCCCCTCCCCATCACGAGGCTCATGGTGGGATCTAAAGCGGTGCGTGCGGAAACGGCCGACGACGACAATGAGCGCTCCTGTGGCCTGATGTTCCGGAAATCGCTCGGCACCGACTGCGGCATGCTTTTTGTGATGCCTCAAATCGGCCCTGCGGCCTTCTGGATGCGCAACACCGAAATCCCGCTCAGTATCGCCTATATCGATCCGAACGGAACGATCATGGAACTCCACGATCTCAAGCCGCACAATGAAACCACCGTGCGAAGCGAGTTCTCCCAGATCGCCTATGCGCTGGAGATGCCACAGGGTTGGTTCTCCAAAAACAATATTTGGCCGGGTGAGCATGTGAGCGGGCTGCCAAAAATCCCGCGCTGATTTTGACAACGATAGTAAGCCTACTAATACCATTGTCTCTTTGAAATTAGACTTTGCTGCGCAAAAGAAAGGGGGGACGGCCGTTCGGCCGTGTGGACACTGGTCTACTTGCTCGCACCCTGCCCAGCGGAACCAAGGAGCACGCCAACGCACACAGGCGGGACGCACTGTGCCCCTCTCCTAAAATCCAAAAGTATGCTGCTTTTGGTATAAGAAGGGGCTTTTAAATTTGAGCGACCCGTTTTCGGTTTTAGCGGCGCCTCTATGAGCGCCGAATCGTTGGCCATCGGCGGTCGCAGACCGCCGCTACAGGAAAGCCATGCGGCCCCGCATCCCAAAACCAACTTAAGTTAGCGGGCCACGATTTTCCGCTACGACACCATTACCACTCGGTGCCGAGATTGTAGCTGGCAGCGAGTTCCAGAAGGTCGTTGCGCATGGGCCATTCATCGGCGCGCTCACTGATCTGGTGGCGCTTGCTGGCGCCTTTGAGTTTCATGCACCCGGTATTATCACCGATTTGGCGAATTTGATCGACTTCCTCTGGAGTGAAACGCACATCGGGCAGGGCCGCGAACTCGCGGATTTTGCTCTCAATGGGCCTGGCTTCCTCGCCCGATTCTTGAATGAACGTGGGCACCACGCTTTCGACGGAGGGATGGCTGAGGTTCCAGATCGAGGCGAACTGGAGTAAGCTGAGATTGTATTTGTCGGCGAGCGGCTTCATGCGCTCCGCTTTCTCCATTCCGTGTTGAACCCATCCCTCGGGTCGGTAAGAACGATGATCGCCGGGTTTGAATTCGTGGCCAGGCAGACCGATATCGCCGTGAAAGACGCCACCGTGATCGACCACGCGTGTCATGACCTTGACTCCATGCTTTTCGCAAGCAGGAAGGGTCAACCCGACAGGCCAGGGTTCGAGCGGATTGAGAATGAGCATAGCCCAATCGATGAGCCCGTCGAAGCGCTCGAATGCTCCGACGAGGTCGAGCGAGAATCCATTGGCTGGCCCCGGTGCGATACCAAGCAAGCGGGTCAAGCCCTCGTCTTTCGCAGCTTTCAAGGCACTCCAAACGGCATCGGAAGTGAACCCAAGCTCGCCGGGATTGTGCAGCATCAAAAGGTCGAAGTGGTCCGTCCCACAGCGCTCCAATTCCTTGGATGCGGCCATGCGGACAAAGGAGGCGTAGCCTTCGGGTCCGCGCAAACTCGGATCGGTAAAGCGCGGATACCCTTGCGAGCCTTGTCGCTGACCTTCATAAAAATCGTGCCCGATCATCCCCACTAGACTGTAGGTAGCGCGGTCAACTCCGGCTAGGGCGCAACCAAGTAGTTCGTCCGCCTTGCCGTTTCCATAGACATCCGAGGTCACAAATGTCCGAATCCCCGATTCGTAGGCTGTCTCGATGCATTGGATGAAACGTTCCTCACTGAGCGTCTCGCCAAAGTGCATAAACCGTCCGCCGCTCCACGTCCCGTAGGCTGTTGTTGTAGGATTCATAATCTCGCGCAGACTTATTAGAGGCAGTAGCGGTGCTGGTCAATATCGGGAACAGGCGACATCAACGCAATCGGAAGAAGCCCTCGACCGTAAGAATGCCAGTTTTGGTTCCGGTAAATGAGACACCCGTAAAATCGGGTCCAGCTTCCGAGGAGTTAATACCAGTTCCGCTGATTGCGATGGCGAGCCAATTGTCACCTCCAACCCGCTTCGGGAATCCAGTGTTTCAGAAAAGACTCCGATCGCGAATTGACGAAATCGAATGAGCGGGCTTAGGGTTATATATCCAAATGCCTGTTACCGAAAAACCCAGTCCGACATCCCTTGCGGCGCGGCGCAGCAAATCGGCTGCGGATTCGCGCTCAAGCGAGTTGCGTCGACTGGAGGGGATGACTGTCGAGCAACGCATCCACGCCGCCCTCACGATGAGCCGACGCTTTTCCTGGCTCAAACCGACCTCCAGCAATTAAGTGGAGGATTCGGAATCCATTCTCCATGCGGCAGAAGACGTGCTCGGCCTATTGCAAAAGCACGGAATCGATGCTGTGGTGATCGGTGCCGTGGCATTGGCCGCGTATCACTATGTCCGCCAGACCGAGGATATTGATTTGGGCGTGAATGCCGACCTTCGCGGCTTGCAGGCACTTGCTGCCTCGCTTACATCCGCAGGCTACTCGGTGGAACTCCGTGAACCCGATGCGCAGGATTCCCTCGGGGGAGTCATTGATGTGAGCGGACACTTTGGCCTTTTGCAAATCATCAGCTTCGCCGGGCGTTTTTCGGCCGTGATCGAGGATGCGCTGAAGTCATCCACCCTGCGTGTGCGTCAGGGCAGCCCCCTCAAGATTGTACCACTACCCCATCTCATCGCCCTTAAGCTTTACGCCGGCGGGCACAAATCCCAAGCGGACATTGTGGAATTGCTGGAGCGCAATCCAGGACTCGATCTTGATGCCGTACGCGCGCTCTGCAGCAAGTATCGCTTGCGGGGTCTTGAGGAACTCATCGAAGAAGCCGACTTAAATGAGAAGGGGTGAGGCGCGGGAGTCGGACGGCGGCGGCGCGCCGTCCCTACCCTTGGTTCGATGGGCGATTGACGTGTGAGGTCGCCAGTGAGATTGCAACGCAAATGGTGCACCAGCACCTTCGTGAAAATTGGCAGGGATGCCGCGCCGTCGGTGTCCTCTACTTCAGGCGCGGCAGCGCTGCTTCGGGGATGCCGAATAAAGGCAGTGGGGGCTTGTGTCTCCCTGCGTGGGGTTTTTAGAGGGAGTTGTAAGTTTTAAACACCCTCGACGGAGCCAGCCCT
>Ga0102913_1000269_pt1 | contig 15106 bp, 11 predicted proteins | sample Colrivmet1560A02_FD_78197 | JGI IMG/M metagenome (GOLD analysis project Ga0102913, IMG submission 78197) | Estuarine microbial communities from the Columbia River estuary - metaG 1560A-02 | ecosystem: Environmental > Aquatic > Marine > Intertidal zone > Estuary | place: USA: Columbia River... | reverse complement strand
CACGGGCAGCAATGGCAAGACCGTGGTCAAGGAATGGTTGTATCAGTTGTTGAAATGGGATTAGTCCATTGTTCGATCTCCACGCAGTTACAATTCTCAGATTGGGGTGCCGCTTAGCGTCTGGAAGATGAATTCGAATCATACCCTGGCTATTTTTGAGGCAGGTATATCAAGGCCGGGTGAAATGGAAAAGCTGGCAGCGATCATTCGTCCCACGATTGCGGTACTCACTACGATGGGGCCTGCTCATGATGAAGGGTTTTTAGATCGGGGCCACAAGCTTGCCGAGAAATTAAAATTATTTGAAGGAGCGATTGCTCCGGAGCGAGTTCAATTGGAGAGTTGGATTTTTCTGGGCGATCGGACTCAGTTGACAGATGTTAACGGAGAGACGATCACGATTCCATTCACCGATAAGGCATCGATCGAAAATGTACTCACCTGTTGGTCGGTGATGCGACAGCTCGGATATTCCATCGAGACCATCGCACCCCGTATGCTCGAACTGCAACCGGTCGGTATGCGGCTGGAGATCAAGAAAGGAATGCATCAATGCTTGATCTTGAATGACACGTACAGCCTGGATCTAGATTCCCTTTCGATTGCCTTGGAACAATTGAAGCGACTATCCGACGAGCTGACCCGCACTGTTATCTTGACCGATCTTCCGGAAGGGGGACAGCGCGAATACAACTCCCTCATCGATCTGTTGATTCAGCAAGGGGTCAAACGACTCATCACCATCGGTCCTCAATTCAGCGCCTATCTGAAAGAGCGTTCCCTCGGGTTGTCGGACCGCCTATCGCTGGAAATCTATCCCGACCGGGAAACCTTTGAGAAACGCTTCTCTCCGCATCAACATCAACGGGAGGCGATTCTGATCAAGGGCGCTCGTAGTTTTCAATTGGAGAAGATCCTGCCTTTGTTGGAAGCCCAACTGCATCAAACTCGGTTGGAAATTGATCTGAGTGCGTTGCGTCATAATATTCGAGCGTATCAGTCTGTCTTGCAGCCGGGCGTTAAGATCATGGCCATGGTGAAGTCATTTGCCTATGGCAGTGGGGGCGTGGAGATCGCGCGGGTGATGCAAGAGGAAGGCATCGCGTATTTGGGCGTGGCCTATGCCGATGAAGGCGTGGCTTTGCGGGCCGGTGGCATTGGGTTGCCTATCATGGTGATGAATACGGAGCCCGCGGCGTTTGATGCCATGCTGGAGCATCGATTGGAACCGGTCTTGTATTCAATGGAGATGGTTCGAGCCTTCTCTCGTTTTTTGAGTGAGCAAGGTGAGGTTCATTATCCGGTGCATTTTGAAATGGAGACAGGCATGAATCGGTTGGGCATCGTAGATACGGAGCTGGATGCCTTGATCGATTTGCTGGAGCAGGAATCTTTTCTACAAACTCGTTCGGTTTTCTCTCATTTGGCGGCGGGCGAAGACCCGGAATCCGATCGGTTTTCTACTGCGCAATTTGAACGGTTGCAGACCGGGATCGAACAGATCGAGCGGGTACACGGCACTGGTTTTCTAAGGCACATCGCCAATTCGGCCGCAGCGATTCGACAGTCGGCGTGGCAGTTGGACATGGTGCGGATCGGCATCGGATTGTATGGCATTGATCCGGCGGTTTCGGATCGAATCTCTTTGAAGCCGGTAGCGCGATTATTGGCTACGGTAGCGCAGATCAAGGATCTATTGCCCGGTGATTCGGTGAGTTACAATCGTCGGATGATCGCGGATCGACCGATGCGCATCGCCACGATTCGCCTGGGTTATGCGGATGGATATCCGCGTCGGCTGGGTAATGGCATCGGATCGGTGATCTTACATGGTCAACATGCCTCCGTATTGGGTACGGTTTGCATGGATATGTTCATGGTGGATGTGACGAATATTCCAGCAGTAAAAACCGGCGACTCCGCGATCGTCTTTGGTCCGGAATTACCTCTCACCGAACTCGCTCAACAAGCAGGCACCATCCCCTACGAGATCATGACGGGAATTTCACAACGAGTGAAACGGGTTTATTTTGAGGAAAGTTGAGGGGATGGGAGTTGAGTGTTGAAGTTTGGAGGTTCAGCGTTTACCGTTGAGTACTCAACAAAAAACATTCTACCTAAAACCTCAACCCTCAACACAATCTTCTCAAACCTAAAAGATTTCCCTCGTATCATTATGCTGCTGCGACGTACTGATCGTAGGGCTCACGGCATCAGCAGCCGGAGTTTGCAGTAGTTTTTTCTGAAAAAAGAAAAGTACCAATACACCAATCGAGATGGAGGCGTCGGCGATGTTGAAGATGGGGCTGAAGAACTCCAGTTCTTGTCCGCCGACAAACGGCACCCAGGCCGGCCAAGTAGTATGTACCATCGGGAAGTAGAGCATATCGACTACGCTTCCATGCAAGAAAGATGAATAGCCGTCACTGCTCCAATTGGCTACACCGGCATAGGAGACGAAATCACCGATGATGGGATCGAAATGAAGTCCCTTGTCGAAGAGCATCCCGTAGAACATGCTGTCGATCAGGTTGCCCAAAGCACCGGCATAGATGAGTCCGGCACAGATCATGAGTCCGCGTGAATGGTTTTCCTTGGTCATCTTATTCAGATACCAGGTTCCGATGATCACGGCGACCAATCGGAATAGGGTCAATATCACTTTGCCCGTCTCATTGCCAAATTTCCAACCCCAGGCCATACCCGGATTCTCGATGAAATGGATGCGGAACCAATCCATGCCGCCTACGCGCACGATCTCACCCGTCGGATAACTGGTCTTGATCCAGATCTTGATTGCTTGATCAACCAAGATGATCACGGCGATCAACAACACAAGATGAAACGGTCTTATTTTTTTCATAACTAAAAAACTAACTCATTAACTAACTATCCAAACTCCCCAAACTATCCAAACTGCCCAAACTGGCCGGATGCAGCATCTTGATTATTGTCCGGTCATTTGCTCCGGCCTCACCCATTGATCAAATTGCTCTCCCGTCACATAGCCAAGCTGGATTGCCATTTCCCGCAGGGTCGTTCCCTGTTTGTGGGCTTTTTGTGCGATCTCGGCGGCTTTGTAGTATCCGATCTTGGTATTGAGTGCGGTCACCAGCATCAAGGAGTTCTCGACGTGTTTGCGGATGTTCGCTTCAATGGGTTCGATGCCGCGGGCGCATTTCAGATCGAAGGACACGCAACCTTCTCCGATGAGGCGGGCGCTGTGCAAGAAATTATAGATCATTACGGGCTTGAACACATTCAATTCAAAATGTCCGTTCGAGCCGCCGATGTTGATGGCTACGTCGTTGCCCATCACTTGCGCAGCAATCATGGTGAGCGCTTCGCATTGGGTCGGATTCACTTTGCCGGGCATGATGGAAGAGCCGGGTTCGTTATCGGGAATGAAGATCTCGCCGATGCCGCTGCGAGGCCCAGAGGACAACATCCGAATGTCGTTGGCGATCTTCATCAAGCTAACGGCTACAGTCTTCAGTGCTCCATGTGCTTCCACGATGGCATCGTGAGCGGCCAAGGCCTCAAATTTATTGGAAGCGGTCACAAAAGGCAGACCAGTCAAAGCTGCAATGTGTTTGGCAACGTTCTTCGCATAATTCGGCGGCGTGTTGATGCCGGTGCCCACGGCGGTACCACCGAGTGCGAGTTCACTCAAATGCGACAAAGAGTTTTGGATCGCTTTCAATCCGTGATCCAGTTGCGATACATAGCCGCTGAATTCTTGTCCGAGTGTAAGCGGCGTGGCATCCATGAAATGCGTGCGACCGATCTTCACCACCTTCATGTACTGCTTGCTCTTTTTCGCCAGCGTATCACGAAGTTGTTTGATGCCCGGAATCGTGGTCTCCAGGAGCATCTTATACGCAGCAATGTGCATCGCGGTGGGGAAGGTATCGTTGGAAGACTGTGACTTGTTTACATCGTCGTTCGGATGAAGAAACTTGTCTTTATCGGTCAAGGCACCGCCTTTCAATACATGTCCGCGGTAGGCAACAACCTCATTGACATTCATGTTGCTCTGGGTGCCTGAGCCGGTCTGCCATACGACAAGCGGGAACTGATCATCGAGTTTTCCTTTCAATATTTCATCGCAGACTTTCCCGATCAGTTGTGCTTTGTTCTTGGCCAATACACCGGCTTCTTGGTTGGTGAGCGCCGCTGCTTTTTTTAGATAGGCAAAGGCATGGATGATCTCTTTGGGCATCCGGTTGATGTCTTGCGCAATGCGAAAATTGTCGATGCTGCGCTGGGTCTGCGCTCCGTAATAAGCGTGCACGGGTACTTTCACCTCGCCCATGGTATCCTTCTCGATCCGGTATTGCATACAGAGGAATTTTGTGGGGCAAAGGTAGTGAGGAAGGTTCTCAACTAAATCGAGGTGCCCGCTTCTCCAAAAACGCCCCAACCCCTTCTTTCACTTCCTCGGTGTTGAAGCACTCGCCAAACAAACGTACTTCTTCGGCGAAGCCGTCCTCGTTGGGAGTGCCGGCAGCAAGCACGGCAGCGATCACATGTCCAACGGCATTCGGGCCTTTGGTGAGAATGGTTGCCAGTAATTTTTTTGCTTCTTCGATCAGCGTGTCAACCGGATAAATATGATTGACCAGTCCGATGCGGTGTGCGTCGGCTGCGTGGATCATATTACCGCTCATCATGAGTTCGAGGGCACGGCCTTTGCCTACGAGTTGAGTAAGTCGCTGGGTACCGCCGTATCCGGGGATCAGACCGAGGTTCACTTCAGGCTGCCCGAATCTGGCGTTTTCACTGGCCAATCGAATGTGACAACTCATCGCCAATTCACAGCCACCGCCCAAGGCAAATCCGTTTACGGCTGCGATGATCGGTTTGGAACTCCGCTCGATGCGGAAGAAGCAATCCTGCCCGCGTTTGGACAGTCTCATCGCTTGTTCGTTGCTCAGTTCGGTGAATTCGCTGATGTCGGCACCGGCAACAAATGCCTTGGGACCAGCACCGGTGAGAATCACACCGCGGATGGTCGAATCGGATTCGACTTGATCCATTAGTTTATCGAGGTCATCAAAAACAGATCGGTTGAGGGCATTGAGTTTATCGGGACGATTCACCGTTACCGTCAGGATGCCTTGCTCCAGTTCGGTCAATAAGGTTTGATACATGGTAAATGGATTAGAAAGGTCTTTTCTCGCGGACCCAGTCCTGAATATAAGTCACGATCGATTGCATGGGTGAACCCGGTGCAAATAAGTGGCCAACGCCCAATTCATGCAGTGCGTTCATATCGGCTTCGGGAATGATGCCGCCACCGGTGAGCAGCACATCGTTCAATCCTTTTTCCTTCATCAGTCCGATGATCTTTGGAAAAACCGTCATGTGCGCGCCTGAGAGAATGCTGATTCCGATCGCGTCGACATCTTCTTGGAGGGCCGCGTTTACCACCATTTCAGGGGTTTGGCGCAGTCCGGTATAGATCACTTCCATTCCGGCATCGCGCAGGGCGGTGGCGATTACCTTGGCGCCCCGGTCATGTCCATCCAGGCCAACTTTGGCGACTAGTACGCGTATGGGACGTTGGTTACTCATCGAATGAAAACAAAGTTAGTGGTTCGGTAATTGCTCCGTGAGTAAACCGATGCGTCGGATCGTTTCCTCTTTTCCAAGAATCTCGGCGATGTCGAATACACCCGGACCGAACTTGCCACCCACCAGCATGATGCGCAGTGGCAACATCAATTCACCGGGCTTGATCGCTTTTTCTTCCGCCAGTGATTTGAAAACACGCTCAAGTTCTACGGCTGTCCAGTCGGTAAGGGACTCGTACTGTTGAATAAGCACCCGGAAGAAATCCGATTTCGCCTCATTCCATTTCGGTTGAATAGCCGCCAGATCAATTGACTTCGGATACTCGAAAAAATAACTCGTCTGCTCGGCAAAATCCGTGAGCAAATGACATCTGTCTCTCACCAGCGCAACAATCCGCTCCAACTTCAAACTTTCCAAACTACCCAAACTCCCAAACTGACTCCGAACTCTGAACGCTAAACGCTGAACTGGCTCCGCCAAGAGCCATTGGTGATTGAACCACTTCGCTTTCTCATAATCAAACTTTGCGCCGGCACTATGAACGCGTTCCATGGAGAAAGCTTGGGCCAATTCCTCGAGCGAGAATATTTCTTTTTCCGTGCCGTCATTCCATCCCAGCAGGGCCAGCAGGTTGATGAAGGCTTCGGGTAAGAAGCCGCGTTCGCGGAATCCTTCGATGGTTTCGCCGGATTTGGGATCGGTCCAATTCATCGCAAAAACCGGAAACCCGTATTTGGCGCCATCGCGTTTGCTGAGTTTTCCGTTGGGTCCCAGAATAAGCGGAAGATGCGCCCATTCGGGCATGGCTTCGCGACCAAACAGACAATCCCACAACCGCACATGCACCGGCGCGGAGGGCAGCCATTCTTCTCCGCGAAAGGCATGTGATATTTTCATAAGATGGTCGTCCACCACCACGGCTAAATGATACGTGGGCATGCCATCGGCTTTGAGTAACACTTTATCATCCACCGTTCCCATGTCAAAGGTCACCTCACCGCGGATCATATCGGTGAAACCGATGTTACCGCTGCCCGGCATGTTGATGCGGATCACGTGCGGCGTGCCGGCAGCTAGCAATGCTTGCACTTCATGTTCCGGAAGCGATAATGAATTGCGCATGTTGCCGCGCAGGGTGTGATCGTATTGAGGCGACGGATTTTGTTCGGTCTTGTACTGTTCACGCATCGACTCCAGTTCGGCGGGCGTATCAAAGGCGTAATAGGCATGACCGGCAGCGATCAATTGCTCGGCATATTGTCGGTAGATGGGTTTGCGTTCGCTTTGGCGATACGGACCATATTCACCTCCGTGATGTACACTTTCATCGGGTTCCAGTCCGCACCAACGCAGGCAGTCGAAAATGTATTCCTCCGCCCCGGGTACGAAACGGCTCTGATCGGTATCCTCGATGCGCAGAATGAAATCGCCTCCGTGCTTTTTGGCGAAGAGGTAATTGTAGAGAACCGTGCGGACCCCGCCGAGGTGAAGACCACCGGTGGGCGAGGGGGCAAAGCGTACGCGGACTTTTTTCGACATGCCGCAAAGATAACCCCTGCGCGGGGCGGATTATCTTTGTTCCGATGCGTGATTATCGGATTCGAATCCCCCGTTGGCTTCAATGGCTCTATCCCTCCCGGATCTGGCGCATCCCCACGCAAGAGAAAATCCTCTATCTGACCTTCGACGATGGTCCGCATCCCGAGATCACGCCCTTCGTGTTGGAGCAACTCGATTTATACGGGGCCAAAGCCCATTTTTTTTGCATCGGTGCCAACGTGGATCGATTCCCTGAGATGTACCAACGTATTCTGGAAAAGGGTCATCGTGTGGGCAATCATACCCAGCAACACGTCAATGGATGGGAAACGCCTGATGATGAATATTTGAGGGAAGTGACCGAGGCCCAAAAGCGAATTGCATCCAACTGGTTTAGGCCTCCGTACGGACGAGTACGAAGTCGACAAGTCCGTTTACTGAAAAAACAATTTCCGCAACTGCGGATCGCCATGTGGGAGGTGCTCAGTTTGGACTTTGATCAAACAAAATCAGGTGAATGGTGCGCAGAACAGGTAATCAAAAACGCTCGTCCGGGCTCCATCGTCGTTTTGCATGATTCAGCCAAGGCGTGGGATCGATTGCAGATATGCCTTCCACTTATCTTGAAGAAATTCAATGAATTAGGGTATCGATTCGAGGCCTTGCCTCGGCTGTAAAAAAGTTGGGCCTGGGTGGAAACCCTGGCCCGTATTTAATCCGTACCCTATGAAAACTGTAACAAATTTAGGGGAATTGACCTTTATGGGGGGTCTCCCCCCCCTCGGTCTCTGACCTGTTTTTGGGCCCGATTTCAGCGGAAGCCCCGAAAAAAGCGGAGTTTTGGGGCAATGGTCTACCTCGACAGCCACACCCACATCTATTTGCCGGATTTCGATGCCGATCGGACAGCCATGATCGATCGGGCACTGGCCCAAGGGATCGATAAACTCCTGCTTCCCGCCATCGATTCGGAAACCCATGCCCAGCAATTGCGGGTGGAATCTGAGTACCCCGACCGGTGCCTATCTATGATGGGGCTGCATCCTTGCTCAGCCAAAGAGAACGTCGATGAAGAGTTGCGAATCGTACAGCAATACCTCGATCAGCGGTCGTTTATTGCCATCGGAGAGATCGGGTTGGATCTTCATTGGGATAAGACCTTCCTCGATCAACAATACAAAGCCTTTGAGACACAGATCGGATGGGCCTTGGAGTTGAATCTGCCCATCGTGATCCATTCCCGGGAAGCGACCGAGCGTTGCATAGACGTAGTTCGAAATCATCAAAATGGGAAATTGAGGGGCGTGTTTCATTGTTACTCCGGTTCGGTCGAATCGGCCAAGCAGATCATCGATCTCGGATTTTATTTGGGGATCGGCGGCGTAGTGACGTATAAGAATGCCGGTTTACCTGCTGTCATCGCCCAATTATCACTCGATCATATTCTCTTAGAAACCGATGCCCCTTATCTGACGCCGGTTCCGCATCGGGGCAAACGCAATGAGCCAGCGTATATCCCACTGGTGGCGGAAAAGATCGCGGAAGCCAAATTCTGTTCGGTTAAGGAAGTGGCAGAGATAACCACGGCCAACACGAGGAATTTATTTCGGATCGCTTGATCGCCTATTACAGTTGGGCGATTTTTTACACTTTATTCAAATTAGCATTATGCGGCTACTGATCTCCCTGTTGTCATTGTTATTCGTGCATGTTTGTACCGGACAGGTCAATCCGCCACCTGGTGGCGTTAGCGATGGGCCTGGATGGACCACGTTTTACCCGGGCAATATGCCTCTGGTCATCAGTGTACCGCATGGAGGCACGTGGAATCTACCAGAGATAAAAGATCGTTCTTGTGAAGGGGCCGTAACAGTCACGGATAGCTACACCAAGGAGTTGGCCTTTGAGATCTCCGAGGCCATGGCCAAATACCAGGGCATGCGTCCGTATCTCATCGTTTGCAACATCACCCGCAAGGATGTGGATCAAAATCGCGAGATCAATGAGGCAACCTGTGGAGATCCACAGATGGCAGCCCCTTGGAACACCTTTCATGCTTACATCGATTCAGCCTTAGCGGACGCAGAGCGAAAATTCGGAACCACCCTGTACATCGATCTGCACGGACATGGTCATCCGGAGCAGCGACTGGAGCTGGGTTATTTGATCACCGATAAGAAGTTGACTGGATTTTTCAATCAAGAAGAACTGATCAATTCATCAGGCACTTCGTTGGGTAATTTATTGTCACGCAAAGGAACCGGATCACTACGCGATTGGCTCTATGGTCCGCAAGCTTTTGGTACCTGGATGGCGGAAAAAGGATTCCCCTCGGTACCCAGTCAGCAAGATCCCTATCCAAAAGAAGGTGAGAAATATTTCAATGGCGGATACAATACCCGTCGATATACGGGTGCCGAATACCCAAATGTGTTTGGGTGGCAGATCGAATCGAATTTCAAGGGCGTGCGGGATGCGGCTGGAAGACCTGTATTTGCCGTGGCCTTCAGTGAAGTCATCACTCGATTCCTGAAACAATTTTCCTTTGTGAAAATGCCCCCGTCGGTCGAACAGGTCCGTTGATCAACGCGTAAATGAATCCAACCAATTGACGGAATCGTTGGACCGCAGTTGTGCGCGCAGTCTTTTTAAAGCGGCATGTAAATGGTTCCGGGCGATCTGATAATCCAGACTAAGGATCGTACAGATCTCTCTGTATGGCAAGGCCAGATAAAAGCGTAGATAGACCACTTCCCGTTGCCGAGGCGAAAGAAATTGAAGCGCAGCGGATAATTGCTCGTTGCGTGCGGCATCTCCTTCTTGTTGAATGATGAAATCTTCTTGACTTACCACAAAAGGTTCATCTGTATCGGTTAAGTTGACCGTAGCGGTGTGTTGAAGTGAACGTAGTAGTTTATATCTGAGCGATTGCAGCAGGTATCCCTTGATGGACAGAACGGGTTTGGGACTCCGTTGTTGCCAAACCTCCAGAAACAAGTCTTGTATGAGGTCGTTGATCAGCTCTCGATCGGGGTGAATCTTGGTTGCATAACGATACAGGCTCGCGTAATGGCGATCGAACAGGTTGGCCAGGGCTTCTTTGTTGCCTTGGCGAAAACTGTCCCAAAGGATATCATCGGTCAGGGTAAGCAATCGTTGGTCTTGGCAGTAAAAATATCGGATTTGCCCTATTACAAAATCCCGATTTTCTCCACCTATGTAATTGTACGTATGGCTGAACCATCCATCATTAAGGCGGAAGAGCTGCTTTTAGACGAGCGGTTTCAAGCTTGGGCCCAAGGGGAACAAGACCAACCCGGCTTTACCTGGGCGGATTTCATCCGCATGCGCTCCGAAGAGCAGGAGCTGGAAGTGCTGGAGGCTTATACGTTGTTTCAGCAGCTGGTTCGACCGGAAATGATGCCGGATCAACAGGCGGTACAAAGAGCTAAACTGTTGATGCGATTGGATCGCGATCAAGAATTACCTACTGGTGCTCGCTCAAATTCTCGTTACTCCCGTCTTTTATTAGCCGGCTTCTTTTTCATATTGATCGGGCTTGCCTTTTGGCTGATTCCGGCCGAACGGGATACCCGGCAGTTGGCTGGCGATGGGAAGGAGACATTTTTGGAAGATGGCACCCGGGTACAGCTGACTTCGAACAGCACCTTGACGTTTCTGAAAGGATTTGCCAAAAAAACAACTCGTGAGGTCTGGGTAAAGGGGGAAGCCGCCTTTCATGTAAAACATACGCCGGAAGAAACGCCCTTCCTGGTTCATACCCCCGCCTTTGACATTGAGGTTACGGGTACTCGGTTTATCGTGAACAACGATCCGAAGATCATCAGTGTGCTGCTGCAGGAAGGTTCCGTCAATCTGCGTTTTCCAAACGGCGAAGTGACCCAGATGAAGCCCGGTGATTATTTTTCACTAGATGATTCGAAACGCCCTGTTTCGGAAGAACTGGTTCGCGCCGAATCGCTGAACCGCCACATTGTATTTGATAATACGCCGATCAGTCAGGTGATCCGGGAGATCGAGAATCGATACAACGTCCGGGTGGAATTGGTCTCAGCCGAATTAAAGAACAAACAGATCACGGGTATTTTGCCGAATGATAATCTGCAGATCCTGTTACAGGCATTGTCTGTGGCGATGGACTGTTCGATCACGCAAGAAAAACAAACCATATTTATCAAATCCGCTATTAATTGATGGTTATGCATATGAAAATCCCAAGTCGTACTAGTTGGTTCTTGGCCGGACTGCTTCTGCTGTCGGTTGGAACCACCTTCGGTCAATCGTCCATGGCTTCTTTGAGCCAGAGCGTGGAATCGGGTCGGTCAGCCATTCGGACCACCACCGATTCGAATCAGCCTACGGCCTCGTTGGTTACGGTGCTGAAACGCTTGAATCAAGAGAAGGGCATCTATTTTCTGTTTACCGATCCTTCCATCGGTACCACCTCGGTGCCCGATCCGGATTATCGCAAGCAGACGGAGACCATTCTCGATGAGATCACGCGTTTTGCGGGATTGGAATACAAAAAGATTGCCGACAACACGTTCGTGATCAAATCCACCACGCGCACCAAGACAAACGCCGACGAGAAGTTATATGCATTCGATCAGGTGGCTGCCGAAGAGATCCAGGTAAAGGGTAAAGTCTTTAATGCAAAAGACAACACACCGTTGGAGAACGTGAGTGTCAAGATCGTTGGAACCAAAAAAGGAACCACGACCAAAGCGGATGGTAGTTTCAACATCACTGTACAGAAAGGACAGACCCTGGAATTCTCCAGCGTGAACATGATCTCCAGATCTGTTAAAGTAAATGACGCCAAAGAACTCCAGATCTTCCTGCAGGAATCCGAGAACAACTTGTCGGAAGTGATGGTGGTTGCTTACTCCAATCAGAAGAGAAGCACGTTCACCGGTGCCGCCACCACCGTGAAGGCATCCGTCCTAGAAAGCGCCCCCACCACCTCGGTACAAGAAAGCATTCAAGGGAATGTAGCGGGTGTTCAATCAACGAATGGCAGCGGGCAGCCCGGACAAGCACCGGATATCCGTGTACGCGGGATCGGATCCATCTCCGCATCTTCTACGCCGCTTTATGTTATCGACGGAATTCCCGTTGTCAGTGGTGACATTTCCGGTGGAAATACCAATACCATTGCTGGACTGAATCCGAATGACATCGCCAGCATGACCATCCTGAAAGATGCGTCTGCCACCTCACTGTATGGTTCACGGGCAGCAAATGGGGTTGTATTGATCACCACTAAATCCGGTAAGTCTGGAAAGGTGAAGGTCAACTTCACGTATCAGCGTGGTTTCAATAATTACACCATCCGCGACGAACAGAAAACACTGACCACTTCGCAGTACATACAATATTATCGGGAAGGATGGGTCAATGCCGGGAATCCGGTTTCTTCCTACGATTCCCTCTTGACCGCTAATCGCATCGATACCACCGTCAATACCGATTGGTTTGAGCAAGTACTTCGTCAGGGTAAATACTCTCAATACAATTTGAATATCAGTGGAGGTAGTGATAAATCCACTTACTACATGTCGGGCAGCTATTATGCCTCCGAAGCACCGACCAAAGGCGTAGATTATAACCGCGGAACATTCCGCACCAGCATCACTTCGGAGCTTTCTAAGAAATGGTCTGTAAAAGGAAGTCTGGCCGGCAGTTATCAACGCTCCACGAATTTCCTCGGTGGATCGTTCTTCGGGAATCCCATTCGTGCCATGTATCGGCTCGCTCCCTGGTTGCCGGTATACAAAAGCGATGGAGAGACGTATGAGCTTGGGTACAACAATGGGTACAATCCGGTCGCGGTCATTGAAACCACCAAGCGATTGGCACAAACCTATAACTTGGCTGCCAATGCATCTACCACATTCAAGATTATGGATGGCTTGCAATATGAAGGAAGTCTGGCATTGGATTTCAACCACGCTTTCCGCAGCATCTACTATGATCCCCGCGTTGGAAATACCTACGTAGCTGTTGGCGGATCGGTGACCAATTACACCCAAGACATCACCAACTGGGTGGCCACGAACATTCTGCGGTACAAGCGCACCTTCAAGGATATTCATGCGGTAGAAGCATTTGCCGGCTATGAAGCACAAAGCCGCGGCGACCTGGAAACCAATGTAACTGTTAATGGAATTGCACCGGGTACCAGTACGCCGGCGGGTGGATCGTTGATCGAATCGGCCACGGGTACCGCTACGGGATTTAAGCTGCTCAGTAAGTTTCTGAATGGCAGCTATGCATTTCGCGATCGTTATTTTGTTTCCGGTTCTATTCGTGAAGATGCCTCCTCCCGATTCGCAAAGAATTTTCGTTCCGCAACTTTCTGGTCGGCCGGTTTCGGTTGGAACATCGCCAACGAAAACTTCTTCAAGGTCCGATCCATCACCGAGCTGAAACTGCGTGCGAGTTATGGCTATACCGGTAACCAAGGGATCGACAACTTTGAATCGCAAGGTCTTTACAGCGCCGGTGGCGATTACAATCAATCGTCCGGCTTGATCCTAAGTCAACTGGCTAACGACAATTTAACCTGGGAAAAGAATCGTCCGTTCAACATCGGACTTGATTTCGTAGCTTGGAAGGGAAGATTCACCGGTTCGCTGGAATGGTATTCACGTGAGTCGAGTAATCTGCTACGTAGTCAACCGGTACCCAGTACCAACGGAGTTACTTCCGTGACCGTCAACAACGGTGCCATGAAGAACACGGGCATCGAAGCCACCGTTTCCATGGTGTTGGTCTCTCCAACGAAATCCCGCGGATTCAAGTGGACCACCGATATGAACATCACCTCGTATCGCAATGAGATCACACAGATCGATTCTAACTTCTCGAACAATGCCAACTATCTCCGTCGGGTCGGCACCAACTACTATACCCACTATCAACGTGGTTATGCCGGCGTTGATCCACTAACCGGGGAAGCATTGTGGTATACGTCGAGCGATAAGGAACAAACTTCCAATAACTTCACGCAGGCTGTTCGGATTCGCTATGGCTCCGCACTGCCTCGGTTTTACGGAGGCATGTCGCACAGCTTCTCGTACATGAACTTCCGCTTAAGCGTGCACCTGTTCGTCAATTGGGGCAATTTCATCTACGACGATTATGGGTATTTGCAAAAGACCGATGCCAATCTGGGATTTTCCGATCAGAGCAACGGAATCAGTCGCTATGATTATGCGCGTCGCTGGACTACCCCCGGACAGATCACGAATGTTCCCAAGCCGGTATTTCTCGGTTCCCAGTCGTCGGCAGCCAGCTATGAAAGTACCCGTTTTCTGTATGACGGCAGTTACATCCGCTTGCGCGATGTGAATCTTTCCTACAACATTCCTAAAAAATGGTTGGCTCGCTACAAGATTAATACAGCACGTGCGTATGTACGGGGACAAAATCTTTATACGTGGGTGAAGGACAAAGGATACAACACCGACCCCGAGGCAGGCATCGATGGGGTACTTTCTCAAAAGCCACCCGTATTCAATACCGTCTTATTTGGCATCGAATTCACCCTTTAATTCAACACAACGACATAAACTGATCATATGAAACGTGCTTACCTACTCCTCGCAATCGGATCGCTGATGACTCTGGCATCCTGCAAAAAGGATTTTCTGGATATGCGTCCTCAGCAAAGCGTGTTCACGACCGACGTTTTTTCTAGCTTATCCACCGCGCGAGCGGCCGTGAACGGATTGTATTCACAGATGCAGTCGTACAGCTATTACGGTCGCGATGCGTTTGTGATTCCGGAAGTGCTCTCCGACAATGCCACGCGGAGCATCAAGTCGGGCAACCGGTACACCGGTATGAACACCATGACCCATGCTGCCACCGACGCGAATGTTGGACGGATGTGGGACCAAATGTATCGCGTGGTGATCAATGCCAATGCGGTGATCGATAACGAGGAAAAACTCAAAGGCATTGT